>Ga0209166_10000303_pt1 | contig 59991 bp, 57 predicted proteins | sample Coa_R1_3_FD_187151 | JGI IMG/M metagenome (GOLD analysis project Ga0209166, IMG submission 187151) | Surface soil microbial communities from Centralia Pennsylvania, which are recovering from an underground coalmine fire - Coalmine... | ecosystem: Environmental > Terrestrial > Soil >...
GCCGGCCGTCAAGCCCGAAGGCTTGCCGAAAATGGAGCGGATAAAAACCGAGCTGGACTCGTCCTCGTTGCAGTTGGAAATTTTGTCGCAGCAGGCTGCCGCGCACGCAACCGCCGATGCCTCGGCGGGTTCCGTCGCGGCGTTGGTGCGGCGGGGCCGGCAGGAACTTTCCGCGGGCCGGCTTGACACGGCGGAAGCCGCTTTTCGTTCGGCGCTCTCGGCCGATCCCGGCGATGCCTCGGCGCATCGCGGCATGGCGGATATCGCGCGCCGACGCAACAAGCCGGACGACGCCGTGAAAGAGTTGTTGCTGGCGTTGGCACGGCGAGATTCGGCGGTCGATCACGTTTCGCTCGCGCGAATTAATCTCGAACAAAAGAAGAACGATCTCGCGCGAACGGAATTGGAGCGTGCTTTGAAGCTGGCGCCGAATTATGCTGAAGCGAAAACGCTGATGGATCATCTGCAAGCCGCGAAGCCGGGTGAAAGGAAGAAGTGACGATCGGTTCAATTCGATTGCGCTCGGCTTCGAGTCGCTGGCTCGGCGCGCTCGCGTGTGTCGTGTTGTCGATCGTTTGTTTCGGTTTGGGTGGCGCCAAAGCCGAGGCGCCGCGGAACCGTCCGCTGGTTCTCGAATTACAAATCGACGGCGAAATCGAGCCGGTGCTGGCGACTTACGTCGAAGAAGGCCTCGCCGATGCCGCCCGTCGCAACGCTACGCTGGTGTTGATCACGATGGATACGCCCGGCGGTTTGAGCGATTCCACGCAAAAAATCGTCCAGCACATTCTGGACTCGCCCGTGCCCGTCGCGGTTTACGTTGCGCCAAAGGGCGCGCGCGGCGCGTCCGCCGGATTTTTTATCCTGCTGAGCGCGGATGTTGCCGCAATGGCGCCCGCAACCCGCACCGGCGCGGCTTCGCCGATTTTGGCCGTCGGCGGCTTCACCATCGGCATGGACGAAACGTTGCGGCGAAAAATCATGAACGACGCGCAAGCGTTTCTCCGCAGCTTTTCGGAAAAACGCGGCCGAAATCCCGCCCTCGCCGAAACCGCCGTGACCGATGCAAGGGCCTTCACCGCGCAAGAAGCGCTGGACGGCAAGCTGATCGATCTGCAAGCGGATTCAATCGATGAGCTGCTGCAGAAAGTAAACGGGCGCGAGATCGCGCGTTTCAACGGCACAAAAGTGACGCTCGAACTTGCCAACGCCGAACGCCAGCTGTTTTCGCTTTCGCTGCGGCAAAGTTTCTTGGCGCGAATCGTCGCTCCCGACGTCTTCTTTCTCCTCTTGCTTGTCGGTGCGCTCGGGCTTTATACCGAATTTACGCATCCCGGAATGGTGGCGCCCGGAGTCGTCGGCGCGATCTGCATGGTGCTCGCGCTGTACGCGATGCATTTGTTGCCGGTAAATTTGGCGGGCATCGTTCTGATTCTCGTGGCCATCGCCCTGTTTATACTGGAAGCGAAATACACGAGCCACGGCGTGCTGTTGGCGGGCGGCATCATTTCGATGATGCTCGGCGCACTCTTTCTCGTGCGCTCGCCGTTAACGGGCCGTGGCGTCAGCCCGCTCGTGGCGTTGGCCGTCACGTTGCCCTTTGCCGGCATTTGCGTATTCTTGATGCGGTCGGTATTGCGCTCGCGCAAATGGAAGCCCGCAATGGGACCCGACGAAATGATCGGTGAAATCGGCACGGTCGTAAAGCCGGTGTCCGCGTCGAGCGAGGGCATGATTCGCTGGCGCGGAGAGTTGTGGCGCGCTTTTTCGTCGCAAGAAATTGGCGAAGGAAAAGCCGTGCGGGTTGTGAAGCTGCAAGGATTGCGCGTGGAAGTTGCGCCGGCCGAGCGGCCTGCGGAGCCGCGAAATTAGTAGGCAAGAAGTCGGGGAGGAACAATGGAAAACTGGCTGCCAGCATTGATCGTCGTCGCACTCGTGCTGCTGTGGTTCGGCAAATCGTTCAACGTCATCAAGGAATGGGAGCGCGGTGCGGTGCTTCGTTTGGGGCGCATGTTGCCCGACGCGAAAGGGGCCGGCCTTCGAATTATTCTTTGGCCGATCGAAACGCTCTACCGGATTCCGCTTCGCATCGTCACGCTCGATGTGCCGCCGCAGGACATCATCACCAAAGACAACGTATCCGTAAAAGTGAACGCGGTCTGCTATTTCAAAGTGGTCGACGCGAATCGCGCCTTGCGCGAAATCGAAAACTACCTGTATGCGACTTCGCAACTCGCGCAAACCACGCTGCGCAGCGTCGTCGGCCAGTTTCAACTCGACGAAATCCTCTCCGAACGCGATCGCGTCAACGAAAAATTGCAATTGATTCTCGACCAGGACACCGAAGCGTGGGGAATCAAAGTGACCAAAGTCGAAGTAAAACAAGTGGACATTCCCGAGCAGATGCAGCGCGCGATTGCGCGGCAGGCCGAAGCGGAGCGCGAACGCCGCGCCAAGGTCATTCACGCCGCCGGAGAGTTCGAGGCGGCGCAAAAACTCGCCGACGCGGCAAAAGTCCTCGAAACGCAGCCGTCGGCCATTCAACTGCGCTACCTGCAGACGTTAACGGAAATAGGTGTCGAAAAGAACACAACGATTGTGTTTCCGCTTCCGGTGGATATTATTAGTAGCTGGGTGAATGCGTTGGGGGGCAAACAGAAATAAGCATGGCGGCTGGGGGAAGAAGAGCATCGGCGGGCGATCGCGTGCTGGAAGGCCGGCACGTGATTGGCCTTTTTTTCCTGATGCTGCTTTTCTCCGGCGTTTTTTTCACGTTGGGTTACGTGATGGGCCGCAAGGAGTTCGAGGGCCAGGTGCGCGCCGAAGGACCGGCGCGGCCTGCGGACATGGTGGTGCACGCGAAGCCGGAAGTTGAATCGAAGCGAAATAAAGACCTTCCGCAAGTCGAGCCGGCGACCGATCCGGTCGCGCCGCCGAGTTCGGATTGGGAGTTTTATCACGCCGGAGAAAAACAGGCGACGGATGACCGCTTACGGCCTGCACCAGCGATGACTGTCCCGGCGCGGAGCGCGCCCTCGCCCTCAAAAAATTTAACGGCGAATGCAAAGCCGATTGTTCCTTCCGGCGCGAAGTCCGTTGTTGCAACGCCGCAATCGCCGCGCGGCTCGTTCACCGTGCAGGTTGCCGCGCTCACCAAACAAGCCGATGCGCTCAACGTTGCGTCGACGCTCATGAAAAAGAAATTTCCCGCCTACGTGCTGCCGCCGCAAGGCGACAAGTATTACCGCGTGCAAGTTGGTCCGTATCCCAATCAAAAAGCCGCCGATGCCGCACGCAAGAGCATCGAATCCGCCGGCTTTAAGGCCATCGTGAAGCGCGGATGACGCCGCGCGGGTGGTTCGCGTTTCTCCATTCGCAATCGGGCGCGGAAATGCCGGCGTCGGCGCGATTTTTTTTCGCGGCGCTCACCGGCGCGGCCTTGTCGCTCTCCTTCATCGGTTTGAATCTGCAGATTTATTCGTGGGTAAGCCTTGGCCTGCTTTTGATGCTGGTGATTTCTCCGAAGCCGCGCGTGGCGTTCGGCTGCGGATTTTTTCATGCGATCGCCTTTGTGCTCACTTCCGTGCCGTGGATCGCGACGGTGCTCAGCGTGCACGGCGGTCTTTCCCCCGCCGGCGGCTGGGCCGTGCTGCTTTTGATCGCCGCGGCGTGGGGCGTTTTGATCGGCGCGTTTGCATGGTGCGTGAATCGAATCGCGCGCCGCAATGCGAAGCTTGCGTGCATTGCGGCGCCCTTTCTTTGGGTCGCGTTTGAGTTTGTTCGCGCGCATTTGCCGGAAATCAGTTTTCCGTGGAACTTGCTCGGATATCCCGCCGCAACGAATCCGGCGATGGTGCAGCTCACGACGCTTACCGGAATTTACGGCCTTTCGTTTGTCGTCTCCGCGTTCAATTCGTTGATCGCGTGGGCAGACGTCGCAAAGTCCACTTCCATTGGGAAGCGAGCGGGAATCGTTGGCGGCGTGGCGGCGCTCGTTCTGATTGTAATGTTTGCCGGACCAAAGCTGGTGCCGAGCGCCACCGCGAATCATTTTGCGCGCGCGGTGCAGCCGAACTTTCCCGAAGTTGAATCGTACGGGCAAGATTGGTTTGCCGCGCACCACGAGGATTTGGCGGAGCTGGAAGCCCTCAGCCTCGAGGATACCGCCAAGCATCCGGATTTAATTATCTGGCCGGAAGCGCCGGCGCCGTTTTCCTGGCAGGACGCGCAATTTGGAAGGTTCGCGTCGCGCATCGCGATCGAGGCGCAGCGGCCGTTTCTGGCGGGGACGATCGAATGGAAATCGGAAGCGCTGGCGTCGGGAGCGCGCGTGCAAACGCCGTACAACAGCGCGGTGATGGTCGACGGAAACGGGCGGCGCATCTTTGCATACGACAAAATCCATCTTGTACCGTTCGGCGAGTATGAACCGTTTCCGCTGATTCATCGCGTGGTCTCGAGCGTGTCGAGCGAGGTGGGCGGATTCCGGAAGGGAACGAATCGCGTCGTCGGAACGTTGCCGAATAGATATAAATTGGGCGCGTACATCTGTTACGAGGCGATTTATCCCGGAGAAATTCGCGAATTTGCCAATCGCGGCGCAAATCTGCTGATCAATATTTCCAACGACGGCTGGTTCGGAAAATCCGCGGCGGCGGAGCAGCATTTGCGCATGGCGCGCGTTCGCGCGGTGGAAAACCGGCGCTGGCTCGTGCGCGTGACGAACAGCGGAATTACCGCGGCCGTCGATCCGTACGGGCGGACGTTTACTTCGATTCCGCGCGACGTGCGCGGCGCGGCCGATTTGCCGTACGACTTCCGCACGGACCTGACGTTGTACACGCGGATGGGCGACTGGTTCGCCTGGTTGTGCGTGATTGTTTCGGTTATTCTGGTGGGGAAGACGTTTACAAAGCAACGCCGGTTTCCGGCCGCGAAGAGTGAAGAAAGATGATTCTCGAAGATCTGCAGCACCGCTACGAAGGACTGAAGCAGCGCATCACGCTTGTGCGGAGCTTTCTTTGACGCCGCGCATTTCCGCGAAGAACTGAAAACCCTGGAAGAAAAAATCGCGCAGCCCGGCTTCTGGGACGACCAGGAAAAAGCCCAGGGTGTGCTTCGCGACCGGAAGCGCGCGGAAGATCAAGTTGGCGCGGACGCGAAGCTGACTTCCGTGACCGGCGAAATCGAAACGTACATCGAACTGGCTTCGCAAGAGACGAATGCGGCGCAGCGCGAAGAATTGCTGCGCGATCTCGATCGCGAATTGAGCGGCGCGGAAACCTTCGTTGCCGAACAGGAAACGCGCACGCTGCTTTCCGGCGAAAGCGACCACCTGAACGCGATCATGACGATCAAGCCGGGCGCGGGCGGCACGGAATCGCAAGACTGGGCTTCGATTCTGCTGCGCATGTATTTGCGCTGGGCGGAGCGCCGGAAATTCAACGCCGTGGTGCTGGACGAAACGCCGGGCGAAGAAGCGGGCATCAAGAACGCCACGATTCAATTCACCGGCGAAAATGCGTACGGACTTTTGTCCGGCGAAACCGGCGTGCACCGCCTGGTGCGGATTTCTCCGTTCGATCAGGCGGCGCGGCGGCACACTTCGTTTGCCAGCGTCTTCGTGATTCCGGAAGTGGACGATCGAATTGAGATCGACATCAAGCCCGACGAGCTGAAACTGGATACGTATCGCGCGGGCGGCAAAGGCGGCCAGAACGTCAACAAAGTGGAGACGGCGGTGCGCATCACGCATTTGCCGTCGGGAATCGTTGTGGCGTGCCAGGTGGAGCGCAGCCAGCACAAGAACCGCGAACTAGCGATGAAGATGCTTCGCTCGAAGCTCTACGACGCGGAAATTCAGAAGCGGCGCGAAGCGAGCGACAAGCTGGACGAAACGAAGCTGGAAATTTCTTTCGGCAGCCAGATTCGTTCGTACGTGATGCAGCCCTACCGGTTGATCAAGGATCACCGGACAAAATTCGAAGTGGGCGACGTGGATCGCGTGCTGGATGGCGACCTCGATCCGTTCATTCGCTCCTACCTGATGGCGAAGAAAACGAAGGGCCGGCTGACGGTCGAGCCGGACGAAGACGCGGCGTAGACAGAAGAGTGATCGCCGATAGGACCTGAGTCTGCGCTCGCGATTTTTACTTCCATTTTCCGCTGCGGTAACATCGCGCTTGTGAAGCCATTCGAGTTGCTCGGCCAAACCGTTTCTCCCGACGGCACGGTAATGAAACTCACTCGCCGCGACGACGAGTATTTGATACTTGCCGATGGCGCGGTCCTGATGTCGAGCCGTATGCACGGCTCGGAAGAAGCTTTGGCGACGTACGGCTGCCAACGGGCGCGGGCGCTGAAGCGGCCGTGCGTTTTGATTGGCGGTCTTGGAATGGGTTTTACGCTGCGCGCGACGCTCGATCTGCTTCCAGCGGACGCGGAGGTTGTCGTCGCCGAACTGGTGCCCGCCGTGGTGGAATGGAATCGCGGACCGCTCGGGCCGCTGGCGAAACACCCGCTGAACGATAAGCGCGTGCGAGTCGAGGCGGAAGACGTCGCCGCCGTACTCGGCGCGCGCCGCGACCGATTCGATGCCGTGCTGCTCGACGTGGACAATGGCCCCGCCGCATTGACCGATTCGAGCAACGCCGGCCTCTATGACAGCCAAGGAATTGCCGCGGCCCATGCGAGTCTTAGGGAAGAAGGAGTTCTGGCAATCTGGGCGGCCAAAGAAGATCGAAAATTTCCGCAGCAATTGCGCGACGGCGGATTCGACGCGGAAGTGCAGCATCCTCGCGCCCGTTTAATTAAAGGCGGTCCGCGCCACACAATTTTTCTGGCGCGAAAACCTTGAGCTCAACTCGAAACGGCAAATTCGGGTAAGGCGACAAACCGGTTCAATTACGGCATGGCACGGCAACACGGTGCCGCGTTTCACTTGAATTACGGTGGAGGCAGATCGAGAAGGAGAACGTCGGAACGTTCCTGGAATCGTTCGAGGATAACTTCGCGGCCGTCGGGGGAGATGTCGAAGTCGCGAACGTCGAAGTCGGGAGGGAGCGTGGTCAACTGCCGTTCGGCGCCTGTCTCGAGGTCGATGAGCCAAAGGTTTTTATGTTGAATGTCTCCGCGCAGGAGCACGAGTGTACGCGCTCCGGCCAGGAAGCCCAAGTGCCGAGCGCCACGAGTCAGCGTCAACTCCGGCAGGGAATGCACGGCGGCCTCCGCCGTCGCCGATTTTATTTTGAACGTTGTACCGATGTCCGGTCCCGAATAGACAACGAAACGGCCATCGGGCGCCCAGGTGGGATCGATCGCGTATTCCTTGACGAAAACGGCCGGTGGATGACCGTCGACCGGAATTTTAAAAAGTTGCGTGGCGCCATGATCGTCCGCAGCCGAGGTGATCGATTGTCCGTCCGGCGCCCATGCCGGCGTGCCTTCGAGGTCAAGCGCATCGGTGACAATCCGCGCGTTGGTGCCGTCGGTTTGCATTACGTACAGAAGCGTGCGCCCATTTTGGCGGACAGAAAATGCGGCACTCCGGCCGTCGGGGGAGACGGCCGGGCCGCCAAAAATCCGCGCCGAATCGCCACGCCACAATTCCGTGCCAATTCCACCCGCGAGTTTCCATACGCTTTCGCTTGTGCCGGCCGCGGAAACATACAAGAGAAAATTGGGACCAAGTCGCGGAGAAAATCCCGTGCCGTTGGTGAGAGAGAGCCGATCGGGCGAGGGCGGATCCTTTGCCGAATCTGCGATGCGCAACCGCCAAAGTGTCCGCTTCGGACTTGCGGCCGTTACAATCAAGCGCCGCCCATCCGAGCTTGCGGCCAATGAAGTGTATCGCTCCGGCCCAGTCCCAAGCCGATGAGCTTTGCGGCGCTCCACGTCCATGCCATAGAGCCACGGGCCCGATCCGTCGGGAGCGCTGGCCAGATACAACAGTGTGCGCCGATCTAACATCACCGGATGGCTCACGTGTGCGTTGTGGAACGTGATCCGTTCCGGTTTGCCTCCGCTTGGCGCGATGCGCCAAATGTCCAGCTTGTCGGGGAGTGAGCCCTGCACGAAATAGATGAACGCTCCATCCGGCGCCCACGAAGGGAAGTGACTGTGCAAACCGGAGGGCGCCGTGTAGATTGGCCGCTTATCCGATCCCGGCCTCCCGTCGGAAACGAAGAGCGGATCTCCGGGTCCTGGCGTGTGGTACACCAGACGCGAACCGTCGCGCGACCACTCATGTTCTGCCACGCCCTCCAGATAGGGGTGCGGCTGTCCGCCGAGCGTGGACACGGCCCAGATTCCGATGCCGGCACTATTCACACTGTCTGGCTTGCGAACCCAAAACGTGACCAGTGAGCCATCGGGAGAGAATCCCAGCGTGCGAACCGATGGATTTACGAGTTCAGGAGCGCTGCCTCGGGTTAAGTTGTGGAATTGTCCCGAGCCAACCTGCGTGACCCAGACGTCCATCTGTCCGTCGTGGTCCGAAAGAAAAGCCGCGAAGTGGCCGTCTCTTGAGATTGTAGCGGCCTGCTCCGTTCCGTCGAAGTCCGTAACGGTTTGGAACTGCGCGTCGGCAATCGGATTTCGCCAGAAGTAATCGGTTTTTCGAAGCCAGAACGCGCCCGCGAGCACGAGCGAGATGACCAACGCCGCCAATCCAGCGAGATACTTCCATGCGCGCGATGAATTCCGTTCGGCGCGGCGTTGGAGCGTGGCAGGCGAAGCCGATTCCGCAACAGGGCTTGCGCTTGCTTGCTCGTCACGAAGATTGCGACTTTGTGCCCAAGCGTCCAATTCCGCGCGCGACGCGTACACCGAACCCATTCGGTCGTGGAGGTGACGGTGAACAGGCATGCCTTCCCGCTTCTCCCATCGTTGAACCGTCGTAACGTCGCGGTTCAGGTATAGGGCGATTTCTTTCCACGAATCGAGGCGGTCTGTTGTGGGTCTGGCGGGTTGTGGTTCGCCCTGGAATGGTTTGTCCATCGCGCTCCCCAATCGGTTCGCGGGTAATCCAGAGCCCGGGAAGCACGGATTGTATCTCGGTCGATAAGTAGCGGTAAAGCACCGCATTCGACGGCATGGCAGCCAACCGCCGCAATTCGGCGCTTTGCGGCTTGAACTTTTCCGTCGAAGTGTCCGAATGTGTCGGGGTGTCTTCAGCCGGCAAGCGCCGACGAGACGAAGGACGTCGCGATGCGAAAAAGATTTACGTGCATGGCGCTGATTGGAGCGGCGATTGGCGCTGCGTTTCTCGCGCATTCAGTTCATGTGTGGGCAACGCCGGCGATCGGATTTAAATCCACGTCGCTTGCTTCGGGTACGTTTGCGGAATTTGAGGTCTTGAACCAATCCGCGGTTATGAACCCCGGTGGAGACGTGGACAACGACAGAGACGACAAATCGCAATGGATGTCGTTGCAGAAAACCAAAGGCGCGTCGGACCTTTATGTGCAGAGCAATACCTGGGAGCCAGTCAACTCCGTCACTGGAGCCGCGGCCAGCACGGGCTGGCACACGCATCATGGCCACAGCCTGATCATTGTTACGGCTGGAACGATCGCGGAGTACGATTCGGACTGCGTTCGCCATACCTACACGTTTGTTCCGGGGCAGCCGTCGCCCACACTCGTCGATCCAGGTCACGGCCATGTGCACGTCATCCGGAACGAAGGCACGGTTCCAGCATCGACGATTGCCGTACAGCTTGTTCCGTACGATCCGAATAAAGCCAATCGCCGAGTCGACGTACCAACCGCCCCGCCAAGCTGCGCCGGCATGCAATGAAGAGTTCAGCCTGTGTTCGGGGCGGCGACGGCGGAGTGCGGGAGGGTTAGTCGACTGGCCGTGTACACCCGGGCGTTTTTGAAAAAAGTTCGCAAGACCAATGGGCCCGCTAAACTGTCGGGCCGGACGAAGATGTGGTGGTAATGCTTATGGCGTTTGAATCTGCTGTGCCAGGTCGGGCGCAAATCTGAAAACACGTCGTGAGTTTACGCGGCGGGTTTCTTGTTTTTGATTGGTGTGCACCAAAGCTACGGGGCTTGTAAAGCGGAGCGCTTTGTCGTCGGATTAGATGCGCTACACGTGACAGCTGCTACAAGGACGAACTCAAGAACCCATGTTCCCAACTTCGGAACCAGAGGCACCCGACGGGAAGGAATTACTCTCCCAACAAGTACAACTTTTGCACGCAAGGAATTCTTCTCGCGGACAGTCGTAGCTGCCGGATTGGATCGAGGACGCCACTTGCCCTAAACGCGCCTTTAGGATTGAGCCTCTGGATAGTCTTCGTTAGCTAGTTCTGTGATAGATGCAATACATTTTCTAAGACTTTCTGAATTCAAAGATGCGACGTCGGGACGCCAGCCTGAATTTAGGTCTTGCAAGAACTCGATCATCCTACTTGTATATGCTGGACCGACAGGCTGTCCGCTCCCTGGTTTGGGAACCATATCCTCACGAATTGCGCTGCTTCTGGAAGCACGTGAGATGTTCACAACTGCCAGTTTTGGATCGGCCAGTCCATCGGGATTACTTGGAATATTGTGAGCCGGAACACCCAAGAAATTGGCCAAGCGCTGTGCGTCAGCGATAATCCAAGACTCAACCTCCCGTACAGCGATCCGGAGCCTCATTAGGTGCGAGGGATAAGGTAGCCAGTTTGGAAGAATCTCAGGTGCGCAGGCCGCGTCATTATCAAGGTCCAATAAGACAACCCAATGTCGAAACCGTGCTGAGTGATTGTATCCGGGCAGTCTGGATAAAACATAGTTCTTACCGGAACGCCCATATACGATGCCAATTCTTACTCCAGCATGGCCGCAGACTCTCCTCAAAACAACTTCGTCAACTATGCCTTCCACGGCGGCAGTTAGTACCGCCATCTATTCGTCACCAAAGAAACTAAGCTGCTCGGCAAATTCGGGCCGAGTTCTCGGCATGACAATTTCCGCCAGGTTGATGCCGCCTTCTAATAGCTCTCTCACTTCCGAGAAATCACCCGCTGTTCGCGCGGTTGTTCCTTCTTGGCTTGGCGTTAGCAAAATGACTTCGTTGAGTCCAACTCCTTCTCTAAGCAAATCTGTCGAATGTGTCGAAGCAATGATTTGACGACCTGATCTTCTCTGAATTCTCGCAAACATTTGTGGAAGGTAGCGTATGACTTCAGGATGGAGCGAGAGTTCTGGCTCTTCTAGTAACAATGTGCCGAGACCATCTAATGTTGCCCATAGCAACCCCAAAAGCCGAAGGGTTCCGTCCGAGAACTGTCCTTCAGTTTGCCAAGCCCCTTGTGGTCTCCAGTGCTGGTATTTACCGCGCAGATGTGGTGTACCACTTGCTTCGTCGCGGCTTAGTTCCAAAGATTCCAGCTGGGGGACCGCCACCCGCAGTGCGTCCTGGATTCGATTAAGGCGTGACGTGCGGATCCTTTCAGCAGTTCTCGCGATCTGCTCTAGGAAGTCTCCACCAAATGGATCGTCCTTCCGTCCCGCTGAACGATCTGGCTCCCTTACAAGTTGGGGAACAATGTGAAGGTATCTAACAGTAGAAAAAAAGTCTGCCACCTGCCTGTAATCTTTGTTTACATTTACTTGCTGCAGGTATGTCTGAGTAAGTCTTTCTGGGTCAGCTATATCAGGTTCGTCCGGTCGTCGAAACAATTCCTCGGATTGAAACAGCATTCTCTCATGCTTTATGACTGGTCTTTGGTTGTTATCCTGACTGAACCCAAGTTCGTAACGCCACACCGTAGGCCACTCGTCGGTGCCCACACTAACCGTGATGACGATATCTGAATACCTTCTTGCGACTAGCGACCGGAGGCTTGAGACGCCTCCCCTAGATTCAACAGCCTGCTCGAAGCCGCGACCAACCGCTACGATGTCATGAAGGAATCTAAACAAGTCCAAGAAGTTTGATTTGCCGGAGGCGTTTGGTCCAACGATAAATGCACGACGCTGAAGATTGACTTCGGCTTCGCCAAAATTCCTCCAGTTCTCTACGCGAATGCGTGTGAAACGTAGCGGTTTGTGATTATCAAATTGCATATCGCTTCTTTCGGACCATGCCGATTATATCCGAATAAGCCGCTAACGCGGGGTAGTACAGCCGATCTGGCGGCATTACGCGAACTGTGTGCACCTGAGAAATCATGTACGAGAGGCGGCTAGTCTTTATACGGGTCGAATTCGTTGGCGCCGGCCATGGCTACGCCGACGGGGGTGAGGGTGTGGAGGATGCGGATGGAGTCGCCGTGTTCGGCGAGGACTTCGGGGAGGCGTTTGTAGCAGTGGGGCGATTCGTCGAGGCCGGCGCCGCGGAGTTCGACGCCGGCGCGGGCGACCCACTCGCGCATCATTTCTTGAGACACTTTGCCGGGGCGTAATACTTCGCCCGTTTTGCGATCCACTTTTCCTTTGGCTTCCATGCGGCCCATGACGCGGCCTGCGCCGTGAACGGTGCTGTAAAGAGAATGTTTTGTGGAATCGTTTTCGACGCCTTCGAGGATGACGCTCGTTTCGCCCATGGTGCCGCCGACGAAACCTTTTTGGCCGGGAAAAGCGGGCGTGGCGCCTTTGCGCACGACCCAAAAGTCTTCGCCGCCGTGCGATTCGCGCCACGCGAAATTGTGATGGTTGTGAACTTCTTCCTGAATTTCCGCGCCGAGAATTTTTGCCACGCGCTGGCAAACCCAATCGCGGCCGGCGTAAGCGTATTCGCCGGCGAGATTCATACAGACGATGTATTGCTCGCCGAGATCGCTGGAGGCGGGAATGACGCACGGCTCGACGTCCATGCCGTCTTTCGCGCCGGCTTTTTCGAGGAACCAGGTGGCGAGTTTGTGGCCGAGTCCGCGCGAGCCGAAATGGACCCCGATCCAGACGCGGTCTTGTTCGTCGGTGAAAAGATCGACGTAGTGATTGCCGGAGCCGACGGTGCCGAGTTGCTGCCGCGCCATTTCTTTTAGGGGCGAAGCGGGTTCGGTTTTCCAGCCGGGGCTTTCGAAGAGGGCGTGTTCGACGCGTTCGTTATTTTTGCGGCCGACGCCGAAGCTGATGGTGGTCCAGACGTCGTCCATGAGGCGGTGGATGTTGGCGCGGAGTTCGGCGGCGGGCAGGTCCACGCGAACGGCTTTGTTGCCGCAGGCGATGTCAAAACCGACGCCGGACGGGCTGATGGCGTCTTTGTAGGCGACAACGCCGCCGATAGGGACGGCGTAACCTTTGTGATGGTCGGCCATGAGGGCGACTTTGTCGGCGGTGAGCGCGCAGGTTTTGATTTGCGAAACGGCGCCGGGATCGGGCGCGCCCCAGACGGGAATGTTGTCGATGAATTGCATGAGACTGATGGTAACAAACCGAAGAGAGTGGAGAACAAAAACTGCGCAAGACTACGGCCGCGACTAAGCGGCTTTCGACCGGCGCTTACGGCTGACGCGGCGAACAGCGCTGCGCCCGACGATCGCACCGAACTGTTTGATTTTTACGTCGCCAGTCGAAAAACGGGCACGAATCTCAAGCTCGCCGCCGAGCGCTTCGATTGCTTTGCGCAAAGTGCCGACGAAGATGTCGGAACGGCTTTCGAGCTTGGACACGCCCGCTTGATTGATGCGTAGTGCCCTGGCGAGCTGTTCCTGAGTGATTCCCATCGCGCGGCGAAGCTCCTTGAGAGCCATCTCGCGGATAAGCTTGGCAGACTTCGCGTCCGAGCGAACGATCGCGCGGGGCGACATCTTTGCTTCGAGTTGTCGGAAATTTCTAGCCATCGAGTAGGCCCTCCCTGCGCAGCGATTCCAAGTGTTCGGCATACAGTTCGTCGGCGATCGGAACGAACTGTTTGTACCAACGAAGATTTCCAGTTTTATTGCCGCCGAGCAGCAGAATCGCCGTGCGACGGGGATCAAAGGCGAAGAGAACCAGATACGGCTTGCCTTTGTGCTGGATGCGCAATTCTTTCATGTTGGCATGCCGGGAAGACGAGATGGAATCCACGTGCGGCCGGGCGAGGACTGGACCGAAGCGGCGCAATAAATTAACGGAAGCCCGCACGTCGACCTGTTCTCCTTCCGAGAGCGTTCTCCACTATTCCTCGAACTCGTTAGTGAACTCGACTTCCCATTCCTTCAAGAGAATATACCTCCAAAAGAATGATAAAGCAACACGCGGAGAACAGGACGCGCCGATTAGTTACCCGGCTTTTCCGGCAAGGCGAAGGCGTAGAGCGTGTCGGAGATGGGGATGATGAGGAATTGGCGGCCGTCGAGCATGTAGGTCATGGGAGAAGCGAGGAGCGGGCCGCCCACGTTGAGGTGCCAAAGAGTTTTGCCGGTGGTGGGATCGAGCGCGAGAAGATTGTGGGAAGTGTCCGCAGTGAAGAGAAGATGGCCGGCGGTGGTGAGGATTCCGGCGATGCTTTCGCCTTCGCCGATTTCGTGATTCCAGACGACTTTTCCGGTTTTGAAATCGAGCGCGCGGATGGTGGAGTTGGCCCACAGGATTCGGTCGCGGCCGCCCCAGCCTTCGGCTTTGGTGGTGACCGTGTTGTAGTAGACGCTGAAGAGGCGGCGGGCGTTGACGTAAAACAAATTTGTTTGCGGATCGAAACTCGGCGCCATCCAGTTGGTGGAACCGTCGGAGCCGGGCTCGACGAGCGTGCCATCCGGCGCAGGATTGGCGCTGGGCTTGGCGATGGGGCGGCCTTTTGCGTCGATGCCGGAAGCCCAGGTTTGCTCAATGAAGGCAGCGGTGGCGAGGTGTTCGCCGCTGGTGCGATCGAGCAGAAAGTAAAAACCGTTGCGGCTGGCTTGCGCGAGAAGTTTGCGCGGCTTGCCTTTGAATTCGGCGTCGAACAGAACCGGAGTTTGCACGGCGTCCCAATCGTGCACGTCGTGCGGGGATGGCTGGAAGTGCCAGACGAGTTTGCCGGTGTCTGCATCGAGCGCGACGATGGTGCAGGTAAAGAGATTGTCGCCCGGGCGTCCTTCGCCGGCGAGAACGGGATTGGGATTTCCGGTGCCCCAATAAAGAAGATTTAAATTTGGGTCGTAGGTGCCGGTCATCCAGGTCATGCCGCCGCCGTGAGAGATGGCGTCGGAATCTTTTGGCCAGGTTTCGGAGCCGGGTTCGCCGGGTTTGGGTTCGGTGTTCCAGCGCCATTGCACGGCGCCGGTGTCGGGATCGATGGCGAGGAGGAAACCGGGAACGTCGGTGACGTCGCCGGAGACGCCGGCGATGATGTGATTTTTTACGACGAGCGGCGCCATGGTGGCGAAGTAGCCGAGTTTGGCGTCGGCGAGGACGACGTCCCAACGAACGGTGCCGTCTTTTGCGTTGAGGCAAATCAAGTGCGCGTCGGGAGATTCGAAATAGAGCCAATCTTTGTACATGGCGACGCCGCGATTGCCGATGTGGTCGCCTTCGGATTTGCGCTGGTAGTGCCAGATCTGGCGGCCGAATTTCGCGTCGATGGCCCAAACGTGATCGGGCGAAGTGAAGTACATGGTGCCGTTGACGACGAGCGGCGTGGATTTGAGAGTGTGCGTGGGCGTGCGAAAAATCCAGGCAAGGGTGAGCGAATTGACGTTGGCGGCGTTGATTTGGTCGAGCGTGGAGAAACGGCGGCCGGAGTAGTCGCCGTTGTACGTTGGCCAGGCGTCGGTGGGCGGTTTGAGAAGCGCGGCGGGATCGAGACCTTGCGCGGAAGCGCGCGAAGTGAAGGTGAGGACGCAGAAAAAAAATGTAAGGGCGTAGAGCGCTTTGCGAATCGCGGACCGAGAAATCATTCCTGCTCCCCTGAACTTTGGCTATTTGGCATCGGGTCAGTCTGAATGTTTGGCCTACTGTGTGACGAACCAAAATAATTCAAACTGACGCGATGGCGGCTACTTCAACGTGCTGATGTACGCGTAAAGATTGTGCATGTCGTCTTGCGTGAGCTTTGGCAGCAAATCGCGATGAGCGGCGGCTGGATCGTTTAGTTCGACTTTCACGGAATCGCGCGCGAAGGCGCGGTTCCAACCGGATTTGTCGCCGACGCGGATGGAAACGACGAAGTCGTCGAGGTGAGAGACGACGCCGGAGATTTTTTCGCCGGTGCGAAGTGTAACGGTGGCGGTGGGCGGAGGAAAATCGGGATAGAGCATGTGGGCTTCCAGTTCGATGGAGGAATATTTTTTTGCGATTCCGGCGAGATCGCCGGCCGGAGAATGGCAATTTTTGCAGCCGCCGGCGCCTTCGAAGAAGGCTTTGCCTTTTTCGAAATTGCCGGTGAGAAGTTTTTCCACGGGATACGCGGCGGGAACGCCGGAAGATTCAAGCGCTTCTTTGGCGCGAGCGTGGAGGAAGGCGGCGATGTCGGCGATTTGATCGTCGGTGGCGGGCATGGCGGGCATGCCTTTGTCGGGGCGTCCGTTTTTGACGATTTCGCCGATCAGTTCGCCTTTTACGTCGTGGGCGACAAGTGCGGAGCGGACGAGATCGGGACCGCGGGCGCCGGTGGCGTCGGGTCCGTGGCAGAACCCGCAAGATTCGGCGAACTGTTTTTTGCCACGAGCGGCGGCTTCCGCCGCATCTTGTTTCGCGTCGGGCTGCTGAGAGTGAGCGGCGGATCCAAAAAGGGTTTTGACGGAAACGACGATTATTACCGCGGCGGCGAACTTGAAGCGGCGAAAGGAACTAAACGATTGCGGAGACTCGGGCATGGTTACCCCTTAGCGAAAATTGCGGCTCGACCGAGGCAGACGCACGCTAAAGCGTACGCTACTAGAGAAACTGCCCGGCGCATTGTAAACCGCGTCGAAGATGGATGGGAAGATTGTTTCCGCTCGTACCGGTTGACCGAAAGACGCGCCATTCGCCGTCGATTTTCGACCGTTTAACCCTCGTCTAACCCATTTGGATTCAATGCGTTGTTTCAGTCGGCGCGGGATGGTACTTTATTGTGGTGAGGTTGTGTGCCGCCGGCACGCACTGCGCGGACATACGCGAGTCCCAACAAAAGCGTTGTGTAAATCGAACTGTGTACGGGCATAGCCCAAAATAGAGGTTTCCGACAAGGGCTAACCCCAGAGGAGCGTTCGTTTTGAGTCAAGGAAAGAACTTTTTGTTTACCTCGGAATCGGTGACCGAGGGCCATCCCGATAAGATTGCCGACCAAATTTCCGATGCGGTGCTGGATGAAGTGATGAAGCAGGACCCGAAGGGCCGGGTTGCGTGCGAAACGCTGGTGACGACCGGTCTGGCGGTGGTGGCGGGAGAAATTACGACCTCCGCGCACATCGATTACGACCAACTGGTGCGCGACACGATTCGCGGCGTCGGTTACGACCGCGCGAAGTACGGCTATGACGGCGAAACTTGCGCGGTGATGTGCACCGTCAAGCGGCAGTCGCCGGACATCGCCATGGGCGTGGACACCGGCGGCGCGGGCGACCAGGGATTGATGTTTGGCTTTGCCTGCGATGAAACCGAAGAATTGATGCCCCTCCCGATTCAACTCTCCCACCGATTGACGCAAAAGCTCGCCGAAGTTCGCAAAGCCAAAAAAGTCGATTTCCTGAGGCCCGACGGCAAGTCGCAGGTGACAATTGAATACCGCAACGGGCGGCCGGCGCGCGTGGATGCGGTGGTGATTTCGACGCAACACAGCGATTCGGTTTCGAACGAAGATTTGCGCACGGCGATCACGGATTTGGTGATCAAGCCGGTGGTGCCCGGCGCAATGCTCGATAAGAACACGAAGTATTACATCAATCCGACGGGACGATTTGTGATTGGCGGGCCGATGGGCGATGCGGGATTGACGGGCCGCAAGATTATTGTCGATACATACGGCGGGTACAGCCGGCATGGCGGCGGCGCTTTTTCGGGCAAGGATCCATCGAAGGTGGACCGCTCAGCATGCTACATGGCGCGCTACATTGCGAAAAACGTGGTGGCGGCGGGCCTGGCTACGAAAGCGGAAGTGCAACTTGCCTATGCGATTGGCGTGGCGGAGCCGGTGTCCGTGATGGTGGACAGCTTTGGCACGGCAACGATTGACGAAGAGAAAATCACGCAGATCGTTCGCGAAAATTTTAAATTGACGCCGAAGGGAATCATCGAGGCGCTCGATTTGCGTCGGCCGGTGTACAAGCCGACGGCGGCGTATGGCCACTTTGGTCGGAGCGGGCCGGGCTTTACGTGGGAGAAGACGGATCGCGCGGACGCCTTGCGCAAAGCGGCGGGATTGGGCGCCGCGGCGACGGCGGAAGTGGGCGCGCGAAGATAAGTTTGCAAGAAGATTGAAGAAGGCCCGCGGAATTTGCCCCTTCTTTCCTCCGCGGGCTTGCTCTTCCGGCTACGGAATTTGCAGGACCATTCGAATTCATTCGTTAAGGAGAAGTTTGTGACGACGAGCGCGGAACTGAAAAAAGGCGACGTGAAGGACATTGGTCTGGCCGAGGCCGGCAAGCGGAAGATTGAATGGGCGCAGCAACAGATGCCCGTTCTGCAGCAGATTCGCAAGCGATTCATCAAGGAGCAGCCGCTGAAGGGAATTCGTGTTTCGGCCTGTTTGCACGTGACGAGCGAAACGGCGAATTTGATGATCGCGCTGCGGGATGGCGGCGCGGACATCGTGCTGTGCGCTTCGAATCCGCTTTCGACGCAGGACGAAGTGGCGGCTTCGTTGAACAAAGATTTCAACATTCCGACGTACGCGATCAAGGGCGAAGACAACGATACGTATTACACGCACTTGAGCGCGGCGCTCGATCACAAGCCGCAGATGACGATGGACGACGGCGCGGACCTGGTGACGATGCTGCTGACGAAACGCACGGATCTGATTAAGAACGTGATCGCGGGAACGGAAGAGACGACGACCGGCGTGATTCGCCTTCGCGCGATGGCGAAGGACGGAACGCTGAAGTATCCCGTGATTGCGGTGAACGACGCGCAGACGAAGCATTTTTTTGACAATCGCTACGGCACGGGCCAGAGCACGCTGGATGGCGTGATTCGCGCAACGAATTTGCTGCTCGCGGGATTGAAAGTTGTGATCGCGGGCTACGGATGGTGCGGACGCGGCGTGGCGATGCGCGCGAAGGGTTTGGGCGCGGACGTGATCGTGACGGAAATCGATCCGGTGAAGGGAATCGAAGCGGTGATGGACGGCTTTCGCGTGATGCCGATGGCGGACGCGGCGAAAGAAGGCGACGTGTTCATCACGGTGACGGGCAACAAGAACGTGATTCGCGCGGAGCACTTCGAGCACATGAAGTCCGGCGCGGTGATTTGCAACAGCGGACACTTCAACGTGGAAATCGACATTCCGGCGCTGGAACGGCTTTCGAGCGGCAAACGGGAAGTACGGCCGCTGGTGGATGAATTTTCCCTGAAAGACGGACGCAAGATTTGCCTGATCGGCGAAGGCCGGCTGGTGAATCTGGCGACGGCGGAAGGACACCCGGCGTCTGTGATGGACATGAGCTTTGCGAACCAGGCGCTTTCGGCGGAGTACCTTGTGAAAAATTCCAAGGATCTGAAGCCGCAAGTTTACGTTGTGCCGGAACATCTCGACAAGGAGATCGCGCGGCTCAAGCTGGATTCGATGGGACACAAACTGGATAAGCTGACGCCGGAGCAGGAACACTACCTTGCGTCGTGGCAAGAGGGAACGTAATTTAAGGGAATTGTTTGTGCCGGGGCGGGAAAAGCAGGGGACGACAATTCTTTCCCCCGTTTGGCCCGCCCCGAAGTGTTTTCATTCCGGCCCGTATTGACCAATCGGAACTGGATACCGCGAGCGAATCGCGGCTGAGTGAACGCGGCGCTATGATTTAAGCGTTTTTGCGTTGGCCCAACCCAGGTGAGGTGCCCTTCCGTGCGTCATTCTCCCGTCCGAATGCTTTTGGTATGTCTCGTTGCATTTCCATGCATCGCTTGCAAAAAACCGCAACCCACGCAAACTGTAATGGCGGGGACGGTAGTCATAAAACCGACAGTTGAACCGGCTCGAAGTGCGGAACGAGAGGGGACAAGCCACTTTACGGGAGAGGTGAAGCGCGGCGAAGAATTCAAGCAATTGATTGGACCGGACTTGGAATTTCGTTTGGCGCCTTATGCGGGAAATGACTCCGGCTGGAGCATTCGCCTCGCGCCAGGTACCGACGCCAATGCGCGAACGATAGATTGCATTGGCGCGGTGCAGGAGCCTTTGCACGGAGATACGCGATTAGAGATCGAGCCTCCTGAAAATGGCAACGCACTCGATGCAGAGTGGAAAACACGCGAATTTGAATTCGTGACAAACCCGGCAGATTGCAAACAAGCCTGGAATCTCGCGAACGCGGCCAACTATCCTTCCAGGCTCTCCGATAAGCAGCGGGAGGAAGCTAACCGAAAGCTCGGCCAAATTACGACGCGCCACGGAAGGTTTACCGTACTGGAAGCGCGCGTGGGAACAGCGGCGGGAAGCGGCAAGCCGGGCACACTGGAATGGCTGAAATTTGAAGTAGACCTGACTGGCAAAGCGGACACAAAAGAATCCGCGATTCGGGCAGTCGACATCAAATCTTATTTGGAGTCGCACCTTGGCGAGTTGTTTCCGGATTTGGCCGACCTCGAAACCGATTGCGGGGAAGGACGAAAGCCGCTGCAGAGCCTTGCGCCGGTTCTGTACGGCGATCTCGATGGCGATGGCCAAGAAGAAGCCGCGGTCGAGGGATGGAGCTGCCTGTCGGGGAATGGCGGCGCGGATATCTTCGGCGTTTTAAAGTTGACGTCGGCCGGCAAGCTTGTCTCGCTGCCGATTGCGCCACTGCCAAAAACGTTCAAGGGAAGCAATACAATGGCGGACCTCCGCGGCCATATGGTTTTGGAAATTAAAGAGGGAAAATTGTTGGAAAAGTATGGGATCTATACTCCCTCAGACCCAAACTGCTGCCCCGAAGGCGGAGAGCGACAATTTGTTTATCGTTGGGATGGACAGAAGTTTATTGTCGATGACATGATTGACTCTCCGCCGGAGAAGACCGGAAACCAACCAGCGAATTGAGCCCACTCGATGTTTGATCTTGCCTCGGCTGCATTGAACACGGCGAAACTGCGCGGTGCGACATACGCGGATGCGCGCGTGATGCATTTGCGGCAGCGCGACTTGACGACAAAAAATGGCGAAGTGGGAACGCTGGTGCAGTCGGAATCGATTGGCATTGGCGTGCGCGTGCTGGCGAACGGCGCGTGGGGATTTGCGTCGACGGACCGGCTGACGAAAGACGGCGTGGCGGCTTGTGCGGCGGCGGCGGTGAAGATTGCGAAAGCGTCGGCGCTCGCAAAACGAAGCGACGTGGTGATGGCGCCGGAAGACGCTTACGTGGACAGTTGGCAGAGCCCGTTTCAGAAAGATCCGTTTGAGATTCCGCTCGAGACGCAGCTTGCTTTGCTGCTCGATGCGGACAAGGAGATGCGCCGCTTGAAGGGCGTGACGCTGACGGAAACGGATTTGCAATTTCGGAAAATCGATTCGTGGTTTGCCTCGAGCATTGGATCGCGGATTCATCAACGGAAAGTGATTTCGGGGTGCGGGATTGTTGCGACGTCGTATCAAGGCGACGAGATTCAGAAGCGGTCGTATCCGAATAGCTTTGGCGGGCAGCACGCGCTGCGAGGGTATGAATTAGTCGAAGAGATGGAATTGGTGAAGCATGCGCCGCGGGTCGCGGAAGAAGCGGTGGCGCTGCATTCGGCGGCGCAGTGTCCGCGAAAAACCGGGACGTTGATTTTGGGCGGCAGCCAGCTGGGATTGCAGATTCATGAATCGGTGGGGCATCCGATCGAGCTCGATCGCGTGCTGGGGCAAGAGGCGAATTTTGCGGGAACGAGTTTTCTCACGCTGGATAAATTGAACAATTTGAAATATGGCACGGAGCTGGTGAACGTGGTTGCGGATGCGCGGCCGGAACACGGTCCGGGGCTGGGAACGTTTGCGTACGACGATGAGGGCGTGCCCGCGCAATGCACGGACATCATCAAGGACGGCGAATTTCGCGGGTATCTTTCGAATCGCGAGACGGCGCATCTGGTGGGACTTGCGCGCTCGTCGGGCACGATGCGCACGGAGAGTTGGAACCGGCTGCCGATCATCCGCATGACGAATATCAGCCTGAAACCCGGCACGTGGCGCGAAGCGGATTTGATCGCGTACACGGACGACGGAATCTGGATGGACACGAATCGTTCGTGGTCGATTGACGACCGGCGGTATCAATTTCAGTTTTCGACGGAAATTGCGTGGGAGATCAAGGGCGGCAAGAAAGTGCGGATGCTGAAGAATCCGAGCTACAGCGGCATTACCACGGAATTTTGGAATTCTTGCGACGCGATCTGTTCGAAGGATTATTGGACGCTTTGGGGCACGCCGAATTGCGGAAAGGGCCAGCCGATGCAGACGATGGGGACGGGCCACGGCGCGTCGCCGGCGAGATTCCGTAATGTGAACATTGGCACGGCGTTCGGAGAAAAATGAGCGCGACGGCGAAAAGGCGAGCGGCTGAAAAGGAAGCACTGTCTGCGGTCACGAGATTGCGCGACATTGCGCGGACGGTGATTCGCCTGGGCAAGGCGGCGGGCGCGGAAGAGACGGAAGTTCATTTGGACGAGACGCTTGATGCGCTGACGCGTTTTGCGAACAACGGGATTCACCAAAATGTTGCGGAGCATGGATTGACGGTTTCCGTTCGGACGGTGCTCGGCGGAAAGACCGCGCGCGTCGGTACAAACAAGCTGGATCAAGATTCGCTGCGCGCGGCCGTCGATTCATCGCTTTCGTTGGCGGCGAGCCAGCCAAAGGCGCCACACCTTTTGCCGATGCCGGGAAAGCAGCGGTACAGGCAGGTGCAACGGTATATTCGCGCGACGGCGGAACTTTCGGCGGAGGATCGTGCGCGGGCGGTGCGCAAAGCGTGTGACCTGGCGGTGAAAGAAGGGCAAGTCGCCGCGGGAATATTCGTCAGCGGGCAAATGCAGAGCGCGGTGGCAAATTCGCGCGGATTGTTTGCAATGCATCGCCAGACGCGCGCGGAATTTTCCATCACGATGCAGCAAGACCCGGCGGCAAGCTGGGCGAAGGGGAATGCGGCGGATGTGCGCGCGCTGGACCCGCAAGCGCTGGCGAAGCGCGCAAGCGCGAAGGCGAAACTGGCGGCGAGTGCTGTGGAATTACCTCCGAACAAGTACACCGTGATTTTGGAACCGGCGGCGGTGCTCGACTTGGTGGGGTTTCTTTTTTACGATTTTTCCGCGACGGGAGTGGAAGACAAGCGTTCTTGCCTGAACGATCGAATGGGCAAGCCGATGTTCGGCAAGAATATTTCGCTTGTCGATGACGTTTATCATCCGGGGCAACTCGGTGCGCCGTTTGATGGCGAGGGAATTCCGCGACAACGAGTCGTTCTGGTCGATCAGGGCGTGCCGAGGAATCTGGTGTACGGGCGGGCAAGCGCGAAGCGCGCCGGCAAGAAACCCACCGGACATGGTTTTACGCTGCCGAATGAATACGGCGAAGCGCCGATGAATCTGGTTTTCGCGGGCGGAAAATCGTCGCTTGAAGAGATGATTGCATCGACCGAACACGGGCTGCTGGTGACGCGGCTGTGGTACATCCGCGAAGTGGATCCCTACGAAAAGGTGATGACGGGCATGACGCGGGATGGGCTGTTTCGTGTTGAAAAGGGCAAAGTGACGAAGGCCGCGCGAAATTTTCGCTTCAACCAATCCGTGCTGGAAATGTTGCGAAACGTGGAAATGCTGGGGCCGGCGGCGCGGGCGGCGGGGGAAGAGTCGTTCGAAATGGTGGTGCCGGCGATGAAAATCAAAGGGTTCCAATTTACGGAAGTGACCAAGTTTTAGGGCTCGCGGGCCGGCAGACCGCGCAAAACCTCACTTGCCAGAAATTCAATTCAGCAAATCGATTTTCTGCGTTGTACATATACATGCTCCGACCTCTATAAACGTTGCCTATGGGTCAGCGCCAGCCCAATTGGGGCCATCCCGACCACGATGCCTGTGGTACGGGGTTCATCGCGCGCCTGGGTGGTGCCGCGCGCTATGACATTGTCGAATACGCGCTGGCGGCGCTGGAAAAACTCACGCATCGAGGCGGAGTTGACGCCGATGGGGCGAGCGGAGACGGCGCGGGACTGCTGACCGGCATTCCGCACGCGTTTTTTTCCGCAAAAGCGGCCGAGCAGGGAATCGAGCTTCCGCCGCAATTTGGTCTGGGCGTGGCGTTTTTCCACTCCGAGGATGTTTCGCAAGCGCGAAGCGCAATCGAAGAGGCGGCGGAGACGGAGCGGCTGCGGCTTTTGGGTTGGCGGCAGGTGCCGACGAATCCGGCGTGCCTCGGGCGGCGCGCGCTCGAAACGATGCCGGAGATCTGGCAATTTTTCGTTGCGCCGTTTCACCCTGCGCGCGGTGACGCGAAGTTTGAGCCGCGCCTTTCGTTGCTGCGCAAGCGCGCCGAATCGCTGCTGCCCGCGCGATGTTACATTGCGTCGCTTTCTTCCCAGACGGTTGTTTATAAAGGCTTGCTCACGCCGTGGCAGTTTCCCCAGTTTTACGCCGATCTTCGCGATTCTTCGTACGAAACGACGTTCGCCATTTTTCATCAGCGGTATTCGACGAATACGCAGCCGTCGTGGCATCTGGCGCAGCCGTTCCGCTACGTGGCGCACAACGGCGAGATCAACACGATCGTTTCCAATCGCCGCTGGCTGCGCGCGAAGGAAAAACAGATTCGCAACGATTTGGCGGTCGGCACGTGGTTCCATGCGCTGGAACAAAACGTGAGCGACTCGGCCAGCTTCGACAACGGATTTGAAGTAAAGCTGCTGCAAGGGTTTTCTCCGGAAGAGGCGATGCTGGCGATGGCGCCGCCGGCGTTTGAGAACGATCCGCTTCTTTCGCGCGACGTGCGCGCGGCGCTTTCCGCGCTTTCGCTGCATAGCGAACCGTGGGATGGCCCGGCGGCGCTGATTTTTTCCGATGGACAAGTCGTGGGCGCGAAGCTGGATCGCAATGGATTGCGGCCGCTGCGGTATACCGTCACGCACGATGGACTTGTTGTAGCCGGGTCGGAAACGGGCCTCGTGGATTTTGAAGAAGCGCGCATCGCCGAGCGGCAAAGGCTGGGCCCGGGCGAAATGATCGTTGCGAATCCCGCGACGGGAACGCTTTTTCGCTGGCGCGAAATCTTGAAGCGGCTGGCGACGCAGCAGTCGCGGCGGCCTGCGCCGCAGACCCGCAGGCTTGGCATTTCCGCGGCGGCCTCAGCTCATCCGGCAGTTGAATCGCCCAAACGCGTCGCCGCCGCTTGTGGATGGACGGAAGATCAATACAAGATTTTATTTTCCGGTTTGGTGCACGGAAAAGAATCCGATTGGAGCATGGGAGACGACGCGCCGCCGGCGTTTTTGTCGTCGCAACGGCGCACGCTTTGGGATTACTGCAAGCAGCGTTTTGCGCAGGTGACGAATCCGCCGATCGATCCGCTGCGCGAAACGCACGTGATGTCTCTCGAAGCGAGCCTGCCGCAGGGAATTACGCTGGCGACTCCGATTTTGACGCAAGCCGAGCTGGAGGAATTGCTCGAAGCCTCCAGCCCCGTGCATCGCGAACCATTTTCATTTCCCTCCAAACTAGGAGTCCCGGGTGCGCGCCGCGCTGTCGCTCAGTTGACTACCCCTCTGAGTGGCGGTGCGCGTCCGGGGCTCTTCCTCCTCTCCGACCGCGGAGTGGATGGGGAGCATGCGGCGGTGCCGGCGTTGCTGGCGACGGCCGCGTTTTGGAAGCGCATGGTGGAAGACGGTTTTTACGATGTGCCGCTGATTGTGGAGACGGCGCAAGCGTTCGATACGCACCATGTCGCGCTGCTGCTTGCCGCGGGCGCGACGGCGGTGGTTCCGTATCTCGCGGAACAATTTGCGGAAGCGCAGGAACCCGGCGGCATGGCGCATGTGCGCGCGGCGATTACCGCGGGATTGCGCAAAGTGCTGGCACGCATGGGCGTTTCCACGCTGGCGAGCTATCGCAACAGCTATCTATTTGAAATTGTTGGACTGTCGGAACAATTGAGCGCGGACTTCTTTGAAGATGCGGCGGATTTTGCGGGGCAGAAGTCGCTCGACGATTTGCTGGCCGACTATTTGAAAATGCACGAAAACGCGTATGCGGTGGCGGCGGAAGAGATGCAGGACGCGGGCCTGTACCGATTCCGCAAAGGCGCGGAGCTGCACGCGAATTCGCCGGAAGTGGTGCGGCGATTGCATGCGCACGTGAAGGCGCCCGACGCGAAGAAATACAGTGCGTTTGAAGAGCTTGCCGATGCGCAGGGGCCGGTGTTTTTGCGAGATTTGCTCGAGACGGTCGTATCCGATCCGATTCCGTTGCAGGAAGTGGAGCCGCTCGACTCAATCGTGCGGCGCTTCAGCACGCAAGCGATGTCGCTTGGGTCTCTGAGTCCGGAAGCGCACAAGACGCTGGCTCTGGCGATGAATCGGCTCGGTGGCCGAAGCAATACCGGCGAAGGCGGCGAAGATCCGAGGCTTTACGAAGACGAGCCGGAAGCCGCGAACAAGATTAAGCAGGTGGCTTCGGGGCGTTTCGGTGTGACGGCGAACTATCTGGTTCACGCGCAGGAACTTGAAATCAAGATGGCGCAAGGATCGAAGCCCGGCGAAGGCGGACAATTGCCGGCGAAAAAGGTGACGGAATACATCGCGCGCATTCGGCATGCGACCCCAGGCACGCCGCTGATTTCTCCGCCGCCGCATCATGACATTTACAGCATCGAAGACCTGGCGCAATTGATTCACGATTTGCGCGCGGTGAATCCGCATGCGCGCATTGGCGTGAAGCTTGTTTCGGGCGCGGGTGTGGGAATTATTGCGGCGGGTGTGGCGAAAGCGGGCGCGGACGTAATCACAATTAGCGGGCACAACGGCGGCACGGGGTCTTCTCCGCTGACTTCGATCAAGAATACCGGATTGCCGTGGGAAATTGGACTGCGTGAAACGCACGAGACCCTGGTGCGCGCGGGATTGCGTTCGCGCGTGACGCTGCGCGTCGACGGCGGATTGAAATTTTCTCGCGACATTCTGATTGCGTCGATTCTCGGCGCGGACGAATTCGGCTTTGGCACGGCGTCGCTGCTGGCGATTGGCTGCGTGATGGCGCGCCAATGCCATTTGAATACGTGTCCGGTGGGTATCGCCACGCAAGACGAGAAACTGCGCGCGCGCTTTGCGGGCAAACCGGAAATGGTGGTGGCGTATTTCCGCGCGCTGGCGGAAGAAGTTCGCAACAAACTCGCGGAACTCGGCGCGCATTCTTTGGGGGAACTGAAGGGCGCGTACGATTGCTTGCGTCCGCGTTCGGTGAATTATGCGGAGACGCCGGCGCTGGCGCTGGAATCGGACATGTCGTTCCGCATCGCGCCGCAGCAGGCGCCGGGCTTGCATGCTGCCGTCGGCGAAGCGCTGGTTATTCCGGCGATGGATTTTGGCGCGGCGGGGCCGCTGCAAATTCACAATTCGGATCGCAGTGTCGGCGCCGGACTGAGCGGCGAACGGATGCGCGCGCGGATGCACACGAAGCTGCCGCTTGCGCCTTCCGTTCATGAATTTACGGGTGCAGCTGGACAAAGCTTCGGTGCGTTTCTTTCCGATGGCATGACGCTCAAATTGAAGGGCGAAGCGAACGACTACGTCGGCAAAGGCCTTTCCGGTGGGACGATTGCGATTTCGTCGGGCCATTCCGCGTCGCGTCGCGGCGACGTGCTCGTTGGCAACACGGTTTTGTACGGCGCAACGTCGGGGCGGCTTTTTGTTGCCGGCCGGGCCGGCGAACGATTTGCGATTCGTAACAGCGGCGCGCTTGCAGTTGTGGAAGGCGTGGGCCAGCACGGCTGCGAATACATGACGGGCGGCGTTGCGATTATTCTTGGCCCGCTTGGATTGAATTTTGGATCGGGTATGACGGGCGGGCTCGCGTACGTGCTGCGTGCGGAAGCGGTCGACGTGCTGCACAATGAGTTTGTCCAACTGCAAGAAGTGGAAGGCGCGGAAGAAGTCTGGTTGCGCAACGCTTTGCAGGAACATGTAAATTTCACCGGTAGCCCGCGCGCGGCACGGTTACTGTCCCGGCGTGGAACGCTCGGTTTGATGCGCGTGCAGCCGCTGCACTTCCAGGGCACGGTCGAGCAGACCTGGGCGCCACTTTGGAGCGGATTCGAAATTCCGGACGTGCCGCGGGCCGTGGCGATGTCGGTCCCCGCCGCTTCCCAGGCCATTCATGCCTGAGCGCGCTTTCTTTCACACAGATTGCCCTAATTCGTTATAATTCGCTCTTGACTGGAAGGTTATGGATTTCGACCAACTGACAACTTTTGTTTATGTAGCGAAGCTGAAGAGTTTTTCGCGCGCCGGCCAAAAAGTGTTTCGCTCGCAGTCCGCGGTAAGCGCGCAGATTCGGCAGTTGGAGCAAGCCTATCGCGCCAAGCTGCTGGATCGCTCCGCAAAATCGGTGGAGTTGACGCCCGCCGGCGAAGTGCTGTTCGAATACGCGGAGCGTATGTTGCGATTGCGCGATGAATCGGTTCAGGTGGTCGCGGACCGCGGCAACGTTGTGCAAGGACCGGTGGTTTTCGGCGCGAATGAAGCGACATGCCTTTACCTTTTGCCCGATATTTTTGCGGAATTTCAGCGGCGCTATCCGCAAGTGCACATCAGCATTTATCGAAATTTTAGCCATAAGATTTTGCAGCGCGTGGAAGATGGCTCGGTGGACGTGGGAATCGTTACGCTGCCGCTGAAGTCGCCGAACCTGAAAGTTCATCATATTTACAAAGACCGCATGCGCTTTATGGTAAGCGTGCGCAATCCGCTGGCGCAGCGCACCAAAGTCACGCTCGAGGAAGTGGCGTCGCAGCCGCTGATCTTTCCTCGCACGGGTTACACGCGGCAAGTTCTCGACAAACTTTTCCGGCCGTATCGTTCCCGCGCGCATGTCGCAATGGAGTTGCCGAGCATCGGCATGATCAAGCGGTTCGTTGGCGCCGATGCGGGAGTTTCGTTCATCAGCGAGAGCTTTGCGAAAGATCAGGTGAAAGCCGGAGAAGTGAAACTTTTGAGCGTGGAAGGCGTGGATCTTTGGCGCGAACTCGGACTTGTTTACCGCCGCGATCGCAGCCTGCCGCGCGCAGCGCAGGCCCTGATCGGTCTTATCCGCGAGCACCGCAAGGGTGCGGAAGGCGCGGACGCAAACTAAGCGCTGGCTTTTTTAGCAACTCCGCCTCACAAGCACAATCCTTCAATTGTGTATGCTGAAGTCCAGGCTGGAAATCGAGCGCGCGATTACGTTTTCTTGAATCTGAATCAGATCGCTGTCCGCGAAAGTCATGCCGAGTGCGGTCAGCACGTCTTTGCCGCGGCCGATGACGACGAGCGTGCCGGACCAGTCGTGCTCATCCGCCATGCCGCGGTATTTGTATTCGACGGCGGGCATTCCGCCAACCGTCGTCTTTCGCTGCGAGATCAGGCGGTAGTTGACGTAAATCTCGCGCAGTCGTTTTTCCACACCGGCGGCGGCGCCGTCGAGCGGTTCTTTTGTTTTTTCCTCACCGACGACCATTAGCGTCGATTCGTTTGACGTTCCCATCGCCACGATCGCATTCGGCAGCGCTTTGCGCGCGTCTTCGATCAGTTGCCAGCTCGGCGCCTTGTACATACGGAAGCCGTGTGTGAAATTCGTGTATTGATTGCCCAGCACTTCTTCTTTGTTGGCCGGAGGCTCTTCGGTGGGCGGAGCGGGTGCGGCCGTGGGCGGCAGCGCGGCGTTGGTAACCGGTACAGGCGTCTTCATGTTGGGAGCCGCGGAAGCTGTGTCCGTTGAGCTGGACGGTATTGACGGCCGGACATTCACATTCGGAATTTTGGTCTTCGCGGAAACTTCAGAGGCAGGCGGCGTTGCGGCCGCCGGATTCGTCGCTGCGTTCGCGGCCGGCTCGGCCTTCGCCGGCTGCGCGGCAGTCTTCGGATCGCTGCCTGCCGGAGAATTCGGCACAATTTCCTTGATCTTGTCTTTTTCCACGAGCACATATCCATAGTCGGTCTTCACTTTGAACATGTTGTCTTCGTAGGCCACGATGACGCCGTAGATTTTTTTCCCGTCTTTCAGGCGGATTTCATCGGCGAAAGCAGTCGCCGCGCCAAGCGAAAAGGCGGCGACGCAGGCGAGGCAAAGCACGCGGGGAATTGCGGAATTGCGCATGGCCTGAGTATGCGTCCGAGCGATAACACCCGCAAGACACACGCGAACGAACGTGTCCGCGGAGGTAACTCCAGCAGGGCGCGATTTTGGCGGCTTACAGACTCGCCGCGAGGGCGAGTTCTTCGACGCCGGCGGGCGGTTGCATGGCCACTGCGCTTGCCGGCCGAGCGACGACTTCAACACAAATTCGGTGCACGTTTACCGGCCGGGTAAACAAATTCTTGCAAAGATTTCGCGCCTCTTCTTGCAGATCGAGGCTCGCTGCCATCGGCTTCAGCAAGCGCAACGACTGTTTGGCGGAATACGCGTCGAGGTAAGCGATACCGAGGCCAACGGACCAGGCTTCACTGCCCGATTCGCGCAAAGTCGCGCTGACTCGATCGCAGAGGTAGCCGATCATTCGGTTGACGTGCTCGGCGTCGGATGTTCCTCCCTCAATCGTCGTTTCGCGCGAAACCGTACCCCCGCGCGCTGACGGCAACTTTTCCGCCAGGTCGCGCGCTCTTGCTGCATTCCAGATTCGCCCGCCGAGCCTTTCTCCAAACGCCGCTTCGAGCGCCTGCCGCGGCACGCGACGCAACGCCGCAATCGTCCGGACGCCACTGGCTGCGAGCAAGGACGCATGCTGCGATGTAAGTCCCGGCAGCCTCCCAATTGGCAACGGAGCGATGAATTCTTCTTCCGCGACGGGCGGAACGATCCGGAACCCGCGCGGACCATCGATTTGCGACGCAATCTCAGCCACGACTTTCGTGCTTGCCGCTCCGATCGAGATACTCAATCCGGTCTGGTCGAATACGTCCCGCTGCAAACGCAAGAGCGTGCCGCGAAAATCGCGGTCGAACAGGTTGGTCTTGCCAAAGTCCAGGTAAAAATCCTCGCGCGAACCGGCCTCGACGGCCGCAGTGTATGTCTCGAGAATCCGCCGTACTTTCTCGGCATATTCCGCATATTTGTTGTAACGCCCCGGAAGCACAACGGCGTTTGGGCAGTGCGCAAGCGCTTCGGCGGTCGTCATTCCCGGCTGTATACCCATCATTCTTGCTTCCGCGCTAAAGGAGGCGAGCGCCTTGCGTCCGACGAGGACGGGCCTGCCGCGCAACTTGGGATTAAGCGCCTGTTCCACCGATGCGAAAAACGAATCGAGCGCCACGTGTACCACGCTCGGCATCGGCAAGGAGATCTCGTCCGCCGGCTTTGCTTTCAAAGGCGCTGCGGACGCCGCTGGCCGCAAAACGGGCACAGCGCTCAACACAGGGAATACGGATTCGACACAGGCGCTCATAAACGCTCCCGGCAAGGACGGCGGCTGGTGCTAGATTCAACGGGTGGCGTCCGGCTCGTGAGAGCCTGTACGGCAATGGAACCGAACGCCACTTTATCCGTGCCTGTTGTTCAATGCACGGGCCGTTCCCGTTTTCCTCTACCGCCCCGCAGTATAGCGAACAAAAAGCGAAAGTCAAGAGGCTTCTGTGTGCGAATAGTGGTCAGTTCCATTTATGGGACAAGGGTTTGAAACCGGCGAAAACCTGAGATTTATGTTTTCCGGCGAATCTGCGAGACAAGGTTATAGAAGGATTGAAGGTCTGACTGTTCGCCCACAAACAGAATATTAAGACCACGCTCGGACATGCAATCGAAGGAAATGAAATTCGTTTCAAGATGATTGCTGTTACGCCGCAGAATTGCGTCCAGTTGGCGGCCTCCAATACATGTGATCGATTCGTCCCCGATTTTCAATGTCTTTTCGTGGATAGACTCAACTCCATCACGCGCAAGCCATTGTCGTTCATTTGAAAGCCAAAACGCTAATGCGTCAGGCCCAATGGCACGTTGTCGAAACGGAAAGACAGTTACCACCGCGGTCATGTGAACTTTCGCGTCTCTGGGTCTGTTCGGTGAAGAATTCATCAGCGTTAAGGCGACCAGGTCTTGGTCCGCGATTAGCCAATGTTCTGGGACCGGCACTTCATAGTTTCCCATTGTCGTACTATATCCATGTCTCCAATGCCAAATCTTCGCGGTAAGTGGGTAGCGATACCGGAAGTAGATAGACCCCAGCACAAACAATAGCGCCATCAATATCGCCATCAATATCGCCACGCGTGCGACCGCGCATAGGACTCGTCTCTTGGTTGATACTTGTTCCCAAGCTGTAACGTGAAATAGCGGGCCCATTTACCAGATTCTTGCAGACTCTCCGTGGAGCTGCAACTGTGCGTTGCGTGCCAATTCTGTTGCAATGGATTCTCGTATCGCCATGGTTGCTGCGATTAGCGTCTCAATTTTCGTGCGTAACATAGTCCGAACCCGCTACGTTGTTTTTACTCTGCAAAACACAACGGGAGCCCTGCCGCGAGTTCGCGGCAAAGCTCCCGGCTGATTATTTGGTTTTATCTGGCGAACCTTCGAGCGGAATCACTTCCACCGTTTCGCCCTGACGCACACGAAGCGCATCCACGCTGACGAAGCCGAACCCGCGCTGCTCGGGTTTCGGCTCCGGCGCAAGCGCAGTACGCTCGGTGTAGTCCGTACAATTGCGCACCGGAAAGGGAACCAAGGTGTTCGGGCTGATCAAGCGGCAAAAGGTTTCGACATCCTTTGCACGCTCTCCCGTACGCACGGTTCCCCAAATGCACGTGGCGCACAACGACACACGCCGTTTCCAGGCAAATGAAGCCCACTGAATGACACTCATGATTCCTCCTTTCCGCGTGTTTTTCACGCCGTACTTCCAAACTACTTTTTCAACTTCGATTGAGGCGTCGCCGCCAGAATCTCCTCGTCTTCCATCTCCTGGAATTGCTCCGCGGTAACAAAGCCAATGCTGCGTCCCGCGGTTTTTGTTACCAATATCCAGGCGTTTTTTCCATGTCGCGTCTGCTTACGATGCGCGTGTCATCGTAAGCGGAACACTCCGCGACCAGAAATCGAACGCGCCGCTCGGGGTAGCTCGCGGCACAGAAGATCTCCATCTCCCCCGCGCGGTAACCCTTCACGATGCGTGCGCAACGGCAAGCCGTGCACAGCGTGCCACGGCTTTCCTGCGTTCCATTCTTCACTTTGATCGTCACCATAACATTCTCTTTTTCCAGGAAGCGCGATGCGCTTCGGAATGGCTCAACGCATGGCAAGACGCGAAGAGCGCGGTTCACACAAAATGCAAAACATAGCGTGCGCAAAGCGGCAAACTTCACCGCGAGGTACGAACTGCCTGTGCAGGCTTACCGGGAAAGAAGGGAATTAAACCGAGTGAGCAGACATCGTCCACCGGCTGCGACGGCAATCTTTCGCCGGCAACGCTTGAATACGGCTTATGAGCAAGAACTGCCGCATGGACATGTCCTCCAATGGACCTAGTCAAAATGCCATATTTTCGGAAAAATGCAACGGGAAAATTCGAGGCCAACTGCATCCTCGCGCCTTGAAACGGCACGAATTCACATAAGTGACTGTATTTTCTGCGACTTTGCTTGACAAATCGAGCCGGCAAGCGCAACTTGACGCTCGGGAGATTTGGGTGGGACCTCTTTTCCTCGCGTTGCTCATTGGTGTCTTCGTCGGTTTGCGCTCGTTGTCGCCTCCTGCCGCCGTCTCCTGGGCCGCTGCGCTTTACTGGATCGATCTGGGCCGCTCGCGCCTCTTTTTCCTCGCGGCAAAACCGGCCGTCGCGATTCTCACCGTGCTGGCGATTCTCGAACTGATCGGCGATAAGCTGGCCTCCGCGCCAGATCGCACTGCCGCACCCGGCCTTTTCGCGCGAGTCGTCCTCGGCTCTCTTTGCGGAGCGTGCATTGCCGTTGCCGGAGCACACTCTGCTTTTTCGGGAAGCGTCGCCGGCCTTATCGGCAGCCTCATCGGCTGTTTCGGCGGCTACGGGGCGCGTACGCGGCTGGTAAAATCGCTCGGTTGTCCCGATTACGTGATTGCCATCGCCGAAGATATTGTCGCGATTGGCGGCTCGTTGTACGTTGTCACGCGCTTCTAAAGCCATGGCCAATTCCAAGCTATCGCACTTCGAAAAATAAACGAACCGCCCGTAGACGATCGATCGTGTTGCCGAAACAATTCGACGCGCCGTTACGGTCTTTGTTAGAACACGCGTCCTAGCTGGAAAAACCACTTCTCGTGGCCGGATTCGCCGACGCTTCCGCCCAGAAAAATCGGTCCGAGCGCCGTCTGCGCCACAACGCCGGCCGCCACGTCGGCGGGAAATGCGCTCTGGTTCGGAAATCCATACACCTTTCCGAATTCAAACGAAGCCGTTGCGTAAATCTTTTTTCCCACAAAAGTAGGCAGCGTGAAAAGTTCGTGCAAATATCCCGTCCGAAAAGTGTAGAACTGATTTCCGAACAGTTCGTTGGAACCGTAGGCGCTCAGTCGCCCCGGTCCGCCCAGAAAGTATTGCGGAATGCCGGTGTGGCGGAAGCCGAAAGTGCTTCCTCCCTCTGCCGTGAAAAAAATCGAGCCCGGCTGGGACACCGGCTGGAAATAACTGAAGCGCATGTCGAGAGCCGGAAAATTCTCGGTCGCTCCCGGGCTGGTGTCGACGTATCGGAACAACGTGTCAAATCGATAGCCGCGTCGCGGAATAATGGGATCGTCGGCGTGGTCGGTCAGGAGCGCGAAACGGAAATTACCCGTGCGGCCGGAAACCGAAGCAAATTCCGGCGTGCCGAGGCGCAACTTTGCGTCCAGGTCGCCCACTTCGTATCCGGCGCGCACTTCCGTAAACCGATTGAAGCCGTATCCGAAATCGACGCCGATGCTCGCTCGGCCAACGCGGTATTCCGCCAGCGGATCGTTCATTCGATAAATTTTGAAGTTCGTATCGCTCGCGCTGCCTCGCGGCGCAAGGAACCAACGGCTTGTCGCGGTAATCGGACGGTACAACTCGCTCGAAATTCCGTATGTATTGCCAAAAAGAATGTCGGTCCGCCACTCGGACCGGTAACCGGCTTTGTCTTGCACCGTCAGCCGCGCCGCTTGTGTAAAACTCACGTCGCCGCTTTCCGATCCATCCACCTCAAATCCGAGCTGCAGGTAGGGCGGCGCGTAGTTTTTCTCGTGCACCGTTACAACCAGGCCGCTCTGCCCATCGCGATTCGCAATCTGATAGCCGACCCAATCGAATTTCCCGAAACCGGTGAGCCGTGTCAGAAGTTTGTCCAGGCCTGCGTTGTCAATCGGTTTGCCCGTGAGCGAGGCAAGAAATTCCTCCATGTGTTTCGCCGTGTTTGCATCCGTGCCTTCGACTTTCACAAACCGCGGCACCGGCACATTCGTTTGCTTTCGTGCGTCGCGCGCCGTCAAATAGTCCGTCCACGCCGCATCGTTCAGTGAATACGGGCTCAAGATTTGCTGCTTCGCCTGCGCGGCGGCGTTTCCCTTCTCGATGATCGTCTCCGCTTTCGGATAATCCAAGGAAGTGAAGTCGCGCAGATTCACGTTGACGATCAAATCCGCCCCGGCAAGCCCGCGCAATTCATTTTCGTGGATCACAACCTCAATCGACCGTCCGAGCACGCTGAACAGCGACTGAATCTCCTCCGGTTTTGCCGGCGCGGTCTCGAGGTGCACCGCGATCACCACGTCCGCGCCCATCTGCCGCACCACTTCCGTCGGCAAATTGCCGACCAGTCCGCCATCGACATAAACTTTTTCGCCGTCGCGCACCGGCGAAAAAAGTCCGGGGATGGACATGGTCGCCCGCAGCGCGCGAGGCAAAGAACCCTGTCCGAAAACTTCTTCTTTTCCGCTCACCAGGTCCGTCGCCACGCAACGAAAGGGAATCGGCAGTTCGTCAAAGGAATTCAACTTTGAATACGCCACGGTTTCGCGGTCGATCAGCAGCGTGATGCCTTGCCCCGCGTTCAATCCCGCGGGCAAAGACAATCCGTTCTTCAGTCCAAACACGATCTTGTTCTGAAAGGCACGGCTGTCTTCTTTTCTTCGGTAAGAAAGGTCCTCGTACGGCGTCGTCCCGCCGATCACGACGTCCCAGTTTTGCGCTTCGACGATTCGCTTTAATTCCGCCGGGCTTTTGCCCGTTGCATAAAATCCGCCCACGAGCCCGCCCATGCTCGTTCCCGCAACGTAATCGATCGGAATGTGATGGTCCTCGAACCATTGCAGCACGCCGATGTGCGCCAATCCCAGCGCGCCGCCGCCTTCGAGCGCCACGCCAATCTTCGGCCGCGCTTTCGGTGCCGTGTTCTGCGCGGGTGGCGGAGCGCCCGCCGCATTTTCTTGCGCGTACGCTCCGTCCGGCAACACACACCACACCAATGCAACGGCGAGTACGAAGAGAATGCGCCTCATATCGAACCACCTCGTTTTTCGATGCCGACGTAACGATGTTGCGAGCACGCAAAAAGTCTACTGTGCCTGCACTTCCGAGGGAACTAATCTAACGCGGCGCTTTGTTCTCTTGAAGAATATTGCCGCCATCAACCACCAGCGATTGCCCGGTGACATACGACGCTTCTCGCGAAGCAAGGAAACACACCGCCGCGGCCACTTCGGCGGGCGTTCCGGCGCGGCCCACCGGCGTATATTTTGCCGCTTCGCGTTCGGAGTCCGTGCTCGATCCCGTTGCGATCCAGCCCGGCGCAACGCCGTTGATGGTGATTCCAGACTTTGCCGTTTCCAGCGCGACGCCGCGCATCATGCCGTCCATTCCCGCCTTCGCCGCCCCATACGCTCCGGAACCGATGTTGCTCACAAGCGGTCCGGTCACCGAACTCACGTTCACAATCCGCCCGTACCCCTGCTTGCGCATGATCGGCAACACGGTACGAGTCATCAGAAATGCCGTGTGCAGCGTGATTTCAATTTGCCGCTTCCAATCGACAAACGCGCTCTCCTCGATCTTCTTTCCGTCGAGCGCCACTCCCGTCTGCGCCATTCCTGCGTTGTTCACCAGAATGTCCACGCGCCCGGTCCATTTCACGATTGCTTCCACGAATCGAGCGACTTCTTCTTCTTTCGCGAGGTCGGCAACGGCGGCAAATACGCGATCGCTTTCTGCATTCAGCGAACGCGCTCGTTCGAAAATGCGTTCCGTCGTCGATGTGATCGCCACGTGTGCACCCGCCGCAAAAAACTGCCGCGCCACGGCGAATCCGATGCCTTCCGCGCTTCCCGCACCCGTTACAATCGCTGTTTGTCCCGCAAATTGTCCGCTCACGCTCGCTCCCATTGTGCTGCCGCGCACAATTCTGCCAGAGCCGCGAACAAGGAGAAAGGCACTCGAAATTCTCGAATTCAACCGAGATTAGTTCTATCGATGCGGCAAAGCAGTCTCCGCGTGCCGCTCAGCGAGTTCTTGCCTGTCGTTAAATTTCGGCGAGCCGTTCCAAAGCAACAAGCGGCGGCCAAAATCCAGCGTCACGCGTCTGGGGTCAGCACAAGACGGAATTTACGGCCCATATGACACACGACACGCGCCAGGCTAGCGCCAGCGAGCCGCCATCAGAAACAAGAGACAATACTCGACGAAATCGCCGACATTGTGTCCCACGATCGACGCCAGCAAGCTGCCGGATTTCTCAAACCAGTACGCATACAGAATTCCAAGAGCGAAAGCATATCCCTGTTGCCCGAGCGCGGACCAGAATGGCTCCTGTCAAAAACTCGAAAGATGAGCCAATGCGAACAAGAAAGCCAGCAAGATTCCGGCAACGTGCATTTCATACTTCCAGAATCGAACTCGTCCGGTTGTGCGTTTCATCAAAAAAGTTTGCAGCAGTCCGCGGAATGGGACTTCCTCGCTGATGCCGACGAAAAGTCCCTCGAAGCTGAGCCAGCCTGCAAGATTCACCTTGGTCAAAGGCAAATCTTGTGGAGCCGTTTGCGCCAAGATCTGGGGCAAGTAGTCGACAACCGTCATGATCAAGCCGAAAAGGACTCCGTAGGCGACCGCCGCGCCGACGTAAGACTTTCCCTCGGGCCGCCTGAAGCCATAATCGCGGAAGCGCATTCTGCCGACCCATGCGATCGCGGCCAGAGCGATGCAAAGTTGCGTGAAGTGGCTTGCGAACAAAGCGATCCATGGTTTGGACATGATCTGGTCCATCCCGAAAAGCCGCAGCGCCCAATCGTTCGCATACACTCCGGGCAGAATGACGATCGCACCCAATCCGATGGCTTGAAGAAAAGGCCAAAGCCCAACGTGCAAATCGGCGATGGAGAAAATCGACTCGTCGTTGCCAAACCGATAGCTTCGGCTCATAAAAAAGCCCCCAAAAGTAGCACCTTGGCGTTTGTTCGTTACGTTATTCGAGGTGCACGGTGGATTTGATCGTGCCCTTGTGTTTCGCGATCGGCAGCAGTTCCGGGTAGAACTGCACGAACGAATGCTCCACCGCGGCGTTCTGATCGTGGCATTTCCAGCAATCGTTCTTGCTCGGCGAAATCGAGCTGGCCGATTTCTCCGTCCCGTCAAAATCAAAATACGCCCATTTATCCGCAAACCGCTTCTCGTCCTTCACTTCGACGTCCAACCCCATAAAGCTGCTCTGATAGTTTCCGTGCAAATTGATGGAACCTTTCGACGCCGAGCCATAAACCTCCAGGACAAACATCGTCTTGTCCGGCCACGTGCCGTGCTCGACGTAATAGTCGTACGACGATGGCGTCACGAACACGTTTGTAAACATCAGGTGATCGCTATCGCCCTGCGAGTAACTCATCCCGTATCCCGACGAAAGATACGCCCACTTGCGATAACCCGTCGGCCGCACCAGTTTTCCGCCGGCGTCAAATTGCGGCATGCCCACACTCTCCGCCGCGCGAACCACCGGCTTCGTTTTCACGATCCAACCGGCGAGCCCGGCCGCGGCCAGCACAAAAACTCCCACACCTAATGCTTTGTTCATTCGTTCTATCTCCTGGTTATAAGGTGTGGATATCTTCGTACTGGGCGCGGATGGCGTCTAGAATAAAACTTACATTCTCAGCGCAAATCTTAAATCGATTTACGCGACGGATTGCGTCGCATTGTGCAGGAATCCCCGAAACCGTGCCGGTGTCTCTCCCACCGTGCCCTTGAACACCCTTCCCATGTGGCTTTGGTCGGCAAAGCCCGCCGCCAGCGCCAATTCATTCAGCGCGGGCCAGCCGCGCGACATTTCCGCGCACGCAAACTGCACGCGCATTCGGTTCACGTAATCGCCCATCGTGCAGCCATTTTTTTTCCGGAACACTCGTGACAGGTGGATCGGATGTACGTCCAGTTCTTTTGCAATTCCCTCCAGCGTCAGCGGATCGCGAAACGATGCGCGAAGCAGCTCCATCGCCCGGTCGAGCCATGCCGGCGCCCGCCGTTCGCCGCTCACATTCGCCTGTCCGCACCGCTCGATCATTTCCGCGCAAATTTCCTCGATTTGAAAGGCGTCCAGCATCCCCGCTCGAAATCGTTGGTACAGCCGAACCCCGAGCCACGTCGTCTCGCTCCCGCAAAGATCGGGCGTAAAAGTAGGCGCCGTCAGATATTCTCGCGTCTTCGTCCAGAACCGCTCGCGCATCTCAATGCAAAACATCCGCGATCCGCATGCTCCAATTTCATCCACGTGCGTGAATTCGGGCGGGTGAAAACCAAGCGTGAACGGGCCGTACTCCGTTGTCCTCTCCGTGAACCGTTCCGTGTACCCGCCATCGAGCAGCAAGCCAAAATACGCTGATTGATGCGTGTGCGTTGGCAATTTCCGGCCTTGCCGGTGCGTAATCTCCGACAAAACAATTCCCGCGGCTTCCATCCGCCGCTGCATCGCCCCAAAAAATTGGCCCGTCGGTAAGTTCGCGCTCACGCTGCGCCTCCATCCGCCTGACGACAGTCTACACAGTTTCGACGCGCCAACTAGCCAGGCGTCTCGCCCTCGCCCGCTTCCGCCGCTTCACAAAGAGCCGCATTGGCTTCCTGTTCCGGACGTTTCAACCGGTTCGCCAGCGCAATCCCCACCAGCACCAGCGCCCCGCCGAGTAGCAGGGGCCGGGTCATCGGCTCTTTCAAGAAAACCGCCGCCAGCACCGCCGTAAGCGGCCCTTGCGAAAGCAGCGAAACAGACGTAACCGTTGCCGGCAAATGCCCCATCGCGTACGTCAGCGCAAAATATCCGCCGAGTTGCGAAATAAGACCGAGCCCAATCAGCGCCGCAAACGAACGCGAGGATGGAATGGAGAGTGGCACTCGCATCGCCAAATTGAGCGCAAGCAAAAATATCGCGCTCGATACGATCGCCAGCCGCAAAAACACCAGCGTCCCGGTGTGCCCTCGCACTTCCTCCGTCGCCAGCAGATACACCGCAAAGCACGCCGACGCCAGCAATGCCATCGCGTCGCCCCATCCCAAATGCGCGTGCCTGGCCAAATCGCCCCACACGATCACCAGCGAACCGGCCACGGCGAGCGCCAGCCCCAGCCAGAACTCCGCGCTCGGCCGCCGCCGCAAAGCAAGCCAGCTGATCAGCCCAATGAAGATCGGCGTGTTGTTTCCAAGCAGCGTCGCGTTTGCCGCCGAAGTCTTCAGAATGGAAGTGTTGTAAAACGCCAGATCCAGCGCGAAAAAAACGCCTCCGGCACAAATAATGAAAAGTGTCCGCCGATCGACGCTCGCCGTTTTTCGGTCCAGCCACCACGTCGGCGCCAGCACCAGCGCGGGAATCAGCAACCGGTAGAACGCCGAAGCCGGCCCGGGAATTTCCGTCCATCGCACAAATATCGCGGACCAGCCGATGCAAAGAATTCCGCCAAGCAGCGCCAGGTACGCAAGCGAACGCCCGGAATGGTCCGCGCCGGTGGCATTTCCGGTCGCCGATGCGTCCGCGCGGTCCGTCATCGCGGCCGTGGCAGCAGGTCGTTGTATTCGGGATGCTTTGCCATGTACGAAGCGGTGTAAGAGCACGCCGGAACAACTTCCAGATTCTTGCTTCGCGCGTATTCCAGCGCCAATTTCGTGATTTTCGCGGCGATTCCGCGCCCTTCCAGCACGGGAGGAACTTCCGTATGTTGAATCAGCATCCGTCCCGGCACAATTTTATAAACCAGCACCGCGGTCAGTCCCTGCACGACGGCTTCAAACCGGTGCGCCGCTTCGTCGTGCTTCACTTCGATCTGATTCAACGCAAAGTCCGTCATCGGTTTTTCTCGCTTGTGCCCGCGCCGTCTTCCGACAAAAACACGCGGGCCAGTTCGCCGTGTTCCATCACCACGTTGGGATCGTTCTGAATCGCGTCAAAATATTTTTTCTGAAATGTATCGCCTTCCGCCGTTGGCGTGAACATTTTTCGCGCCAGCGCCACCGCCGTCTCCGCGTCGGCTTGCACCAACTTCGCCTCGCCCGTCAGCGATTCATCGATGCGCACGACAAATTCGGAAATGTTGTGCAGCCACGCAAACTGCGGGTGATCCACCACCAGCCGGAAGAATTCACCCACATTCACCGCGCCGAATTCCTTTTCGTACACGCGCCGCTCCATGTCGATCAGCGTTTTGTGCAGCCGCAGCAGCGCGCTCCGCAGCGCCACCAGCTTTTCGCGTGCCGCGGGATCGTCGCCCTCCCGGCGCGGATTGCTCGGAGAAGCGGTTGTCATCTGCCCTCCGTTTCAATCATGGTAGCGCTTCTCGCCCACCGGCAACGCAATCGCCAACTTGTTCCCCTGCGGTGGTAACGGACAAGTCGCATACGGCGTGTACGCGCACGGCGGATTTCTCAGCTTGTTGAAATCGATCACCAATTCGCCGGGCTTCGCAAGTCCGTTCGAAGGCAGCGGCGTATACAAAAATCGGCACGCGCCGTAAGTCGTCGTCGCGCTCGTCGCATCGCGCAAGATGAAAAACAATTCCGTTGCCGCCGCTTCTTCCAGCACCGGCTCAAGCCGGTACGTCTTTCCCTGCAGCGTAAATTCCGCCGCTCCCGGCACCGGCGCCGGAAAACTCGTTCCCACCAGCGTCAACAGCGACACGGTTTTTTGCGGCGTGTACGGAATCCACTTCGCCGTAACGCGGTACGCCGCGTCCGGCGCATACCAATTCAATCCATGAAATTGCTGCAAACCGGGCGAATGGGAATCCTTGATCCGCAGCGCGAAGCGATTTTCGCGGCGAATCGCGTACAAATCCAGCGTTCCGACGGTGAGGTGTGGATTGTTTTTGTCGTCGTCAGGGTCCGTTCGTAGAATTTGCCCTTTCGCCGCCGTTCCGCCCACCAGTAACCCGCCGGGGAAGCCGTCTTTCGGCGGCAACAGCGTCACCACATTATTTTCCAGCCGAAAAATTCCCAAATGCGCGGGGTGCCCGGCGGACAGTTTCACTTTATTGTCCGCGGCCGAGCCAACACTCGTATCGCCCGCTTGCAGCCACTCCAGCCCAACCAGCGCCAGCCAACCGTCCGGCTGTTGCAATCCGGCCGCGTATTTTTCGCGAAATTCGCCGATCTCTTTTTGCCAGGCGGCGTCTTGCGCGCAAGCCGAAAAACTGGCCAGCCCAAGAAAAATTGCGAGAATCGCCGCGCGGGCCGCAAAATCCGCGTTCCGTTTGTTCATGAAATAAGTATAACGCGGGGAAGCGGCGCGGGGCACGCATCGGCCGCGGCAAACTCGATTGCGAAACAAAAACCCGGAGGCGAGCCGAAACCCGCCTCCGCATTCAATCGTCTTACACGCGTTTCAGGACTTCGCAACAACCAGGTTGTTCTTCACCGAAAACACATTCGACACGCCGTTGGCCCGCAATGCGGCAAGATTTTTATCGGACTCGTTGTCCGCAACGCCTTCCAGCGTCACGTTGCCGTTCTTCACGATGATGTGTATCGACGGCACGCTGGCCACGCTGTATCGGAAAAGCGCCGCGTCGCCGTAGATGGCGCGATACAGCGTCCACCGCAGTTGGTCGTCCATCGGCGACGTCGGCAGCACCTCGATCTGGTTGTCCACCCTGCTCACGCCTTCGATCGATTTCACCACTGCCTCCGCATCGGACTTCAGCGTCGGCCGCACCACTTGTCCGATCAATGTGACTTTATCGCCTTCCACTTTGTACGCCAGATTGTCGAACACCGAGTAATACGGCAGCATCACCAGCTCGTGCCGCACTTCCTTGATCAACTTGCTTGCCGGTTTCGGCTCGCTCTGCGCGTCGCTTGCCGCTTGCGTGGAATAAGGCAGGCTCGCCAGATTCAAGGCGAGCAGGGAACCCACTACCATGGCCCGAATCTTCTGAAACATGGCTCTCTCCTTGGAACTGATCTTCTACATCTCGTTTACTTAGATTCGGCCCGGCCCGAAAATGGGTGCATGCTGCGGCGCATTTTGAGTGCTAGCATTACAAAAGAAATGTTCGCTCACCGCCAAAACTTTTTCGCCGCTCCCGTGTTCTACTCAGCTTGTGCAAGGAGATTTTTCCCTTGCTCTTGATCGCGCACCGTGGCGCTTCCGGCTACGCCCCCGAAAATACCCTCGCCGCTTTCCGCAAAGCCGTCGCCATGGGCTTGAGCTTCATTGAAACCGATCTCCAGCTTTCTCGCGACGCGCGTTTCGTCGCCATCCACGACGACACCGTCAATCGCACCACCAACGGCCAAGGCGGTGTGCACGATCTCACGCTCGCCGAGCTTCGCCGCCTCGATGCCGGTTCCTGGTTCGGCAGTTCGTTCGCCGGCGAACGCATTCCGACGCTCGAGGAGATTTTGGAATTCGCCAAGCGCCACGACGTCGTTTTTTATCTGGAGTTGAAGCCCGGCGGCTCGTGGGGCGGCGAACATGCGCTCATCGGCGCCTTGCGCGAATCGGGCGAGATCGCTCGCGTCGTCGTCATTTCGTTCGATTCAGCGCTCGTCGCCGCCGTCCGCCGCGTTGAGCCAACACTGATGACGGGCCTTCTCTTTGACGGACAGTTCGAAAAGCCCATCGAAAGAACGCTCGAAATCGGCGCCCGCCAGCTCGTCATTCGCGGAGACCTCGTCACGCCCGCCCTGATCGCCGAAGCCAGGCGCAACGATTTGCAAGTCATCTGCTGGACGGTGAATCATCCCGCGCACATGCGCCTTCTCGCTTCCGCCGGCGTCGCCGGCATCATGAGCGACTATCCCGACCGCCTCAACGCAGTCCAACCCAAAACGTAGAATTGCGGGCGCGCGAAGTTGCCAAGTCACGTTTGAACTTTGCCGAAGATCGAAACGAGTTCCTTTACGCTCAATTCCTCCGCCCGCGCTTCCGGTGCCAATCCAAATTCCGCAAGCGCCGCTCGCGTCGCCGCCGGTTGCGAGATCCCGCGCAGATTGTTCACCAGCGTCTTTCGTTTTTGTGCAAAACACGCTTTCACGAATTTCAGAAATTTCGCTTCGCCGGACTTGGGCAATGCCGTCTTCTCGCCCGGCAGCCGCATGCTCACCAGCGCCGAGCCCACTTCCGGCGGCGGATGAAACGCGCTGCGCGGAATCTCCAGCGCAATGATCGGCCACGAAAAGTATTGCGTCACGACGGAAAGATACCCGTAGTCGCGCGTTCCCGGTTTTGCCGCAAGGCGCCGTGCAACTTCTGTCTGAATCACAATGTGAATCTCGTCGATCACGCCGGCAAACGCAAACAAGTGATGCAGGATCGGCGAAGTGATGTAGTAGGGCAGGTTGCCGTAAACGCGCACACGCCGCCCGGCCGCCAGCGCCGTAAAATCGGTTTTCAATACGTCCGCGTGGTGCACGCGCAAATTCGCAAAATGCGCCGTCATGCCTTGCAATCGCTTCGCCAGCGGCGGGTCGAGTTCCACCGTGATCACCGGCCGCCCGCTCGCGGCAAGGTGCTGCGTCATTTCGCCGTGGCCGCCGCCAATCTCAATCCAGCAAAATTCCTTGGGTTCCGCAACCGCGGAAAAATTGGCGGTGTTTGGCGAAACGCCGATTTCGCGCGCGATCTGTTCGCGCCAATTTTCGTCGCTTAAAAAATGCTGTCCCAGTCTTTGTCGCGCCATGCGAAGGGAAGTGTATCAGGAAGCCGCGCTTTGCCTCGGATGCGCGGGCAGCGAAAATCGCGCCGCAATCGTCCGCGCGTTTTCTCGCGGGGAAGTGTGCGAACTGTTCAGCGTCAAATGCGGCTTGGGCATTTTCGGCGAATCGAACACTCCTTCTGCGTGCAGCTTCCGAAATAGCTCGACCGAAATCAGTTTCTTGTGATTTCTCCGCTCCACTGTGTCCATCCGCCGTTCCAGTTCCGCCGGATCGCACACCACTTCCACAAAAAATACTTCGCCGCCTCGCGAACCGACCGCTTCGATCGTCTGCTGCACGAAGCCCTGCCGAACGGAATTCTCCGGATTGAATGTAAAAATCATCGCGGGCAAGGTTGCCGACGCCTCTTCAAAAACCGCATTCCAGATCGATTCGCGCAATTCGACAAACGGTTTGCTGCCAAATTCAAAAACCGAAAGCAGCAAATCCACCGTTAAGTGGTTGTGAAACAATTTGATTCCGGTCAGTTCCGCAAGCTCGCGCGCGATCGTCAGCTTGCCCGTTCCCGGCAATCCATACAGAAAAATTAATTTCATCCCCATTCACCATGCAAACTTTTCACGCCCGTATTGGAGAACCGCGTCCCAGCGCCGGTAAATTTGCCGCCGCGAAGACCGTTTTCCTCGCTTGACGCCCTTTGCCGGCTCTTATAGCGTAATCCAAGTTCACTTATCGTATGCGAATCCTGTTCGTGGCATCCGAAGGCTTGCCGTTTTCCAAAACCGGCGGCCTCGCCGACGTTGTCGAAGCGCTGCCCAAAGCTCTGGTCGCACGCGGCCACGAAGTCGCCGTCGTTCTTCCTCGTTATCGCGGCACAAAAACCGCCGCCCTGGTCATGCCCAGCCTCACCATTCCTCTTGGCTCGCGCCTCCGTTTTCCCGCCGTCGCCGACGGCACTCTCCTCAACGGCGTCCGCTATTTTTTCGTCGACGATCCCGCCTGCTTTGACCGCGACGGCATCTACGGCACTTCCACCGGCGACTATTGGGACAACGCCGAACGCTTCAGTGAATTTTCCCGCGCCGCGATTGAAATCGCCAAGCACGTCTGGCCCGCCGACGTTATTCATTGCCACGACTGGCAAACCGCGCTCGTTCCCGTTCTCCTCCGCACTTCCTACAGCGACGATCCCGTCATGAAAGACGTTCCCGTCGTCTTCACCATTCACAACATGGGTTATCAGGGCCAATTCAGCCGCGACGTCATGGACCGCGCCGGCATTCCCGCCGCAACCTTCACTCCCCGCGGAATCGAATTTTACGGCGACGTAAATTTTTTGAAGGCCGGAATCGTCTATTCCGATTACGTCTCGACCGTCAGCCGCCGCTACGCGAAGGAAATTCAAACCAAGGAGTACGGCTATGGTCTCGACGGCGTGGCGCGCAGCCGCGCCGATCGACTCGTCGGCATCTTGAATGGCGTCGATTACGCCGCCTGGAATCCCGCCAAAGACCAGTTCCTCCCCGCGAAATATTCGCCAAAGGATTTGTCCGGCAAGCTCGCCTGCAAACACGATCTGTTGCGAACTTTCGCGCTTCCCGATACTCCCGGCCGCCCCATCGTCGGAATCGTCTCGCGTTTCGCCGATCAAAAAGGGTTCGACCTCATCGCCGAAGTCGCGCCGGAAATCATGCGCGAAGATATGGCGCTCGTCGTCCTCGGCACCGGCGATAAAAAATACGAAGAACTTTTCCGCACCCTCGCCATCGCCTATCCCGACCGCGTCGGCGTAAAAATCGCGTACGACAACGCCATCGCCCACAAAGTCGAAGCCGGCTCCGACATGTTTCTCATGCCGTCGCGGTACGAGCCTTGCGGCTTGAACCAGATCTACAGCTTGAAGTATGGTACGGTCCCGATTGTTCGCGCTACGGGCGGTTTGGACGATACAATTGAACTGTTCGACCTGGAACACGGCACCGGAACCGGCTTCAAGTTTTGGGATTACACCGGCGGCGCTTTGCTCTACACGATTCGCCAGGCGCTCCATCATTTTGCCGACGAGCGTATCTGGAAGCGCATCCAGTTGAACGGCATGGAAAAAGATTTTTCTTGGAAGACGCCCGCCGCGGAGTACGTCAAGCTTTACGAAGCCGCGCGGGCGGCACGAGGACTGGGGCAACCGGCGCGTAACCAAATGCCCGTTGCAACATCCAATTAACCGGACAAAGGAGACAAGCGGCCGGCGCTCTCGCTAAGCCGCTGAAGCGAAAGAACATGGCGGAAAACATCCTGGCAGCAACCGATGGAAATTTTGAAAGCGAAGTACTTTCGGCCAGCAAGACCCAGCCGGTACTCGTCGATTTTTGGGCGGAATGGTGCCGCCCGTGTCACATGCTCGCCCCCACCGTCGCGGAAATCGCAAGCGACTACGCGGGCAAAATCAAAGTCATGAAGCTCAACGTCGACGAAGCGATGAACTCCGCCGGCCGCTATAACATCCGCGGCATCCCCACCATTTTGGTTTTCAAAGACGGCCAGGTCGTCGAGCAGATCGTCGGCGCCGTCAAAAAAGACGAGATCACCAAAGCCGTCGATCGCCACGTCGGCTAGTTCCATTTCATCCGTGTTGCTTTTTGTGCAAGCGTGCGCTGCGTCACCGGCGCACGCTTTTTTTTGATCGATTGACTGGTCTTCCGTCTCCCTGCTAAGTTCTTCGCCACCCCATGGAACCGCCGCCAAACAAATCCAGAATTCCCGAGCTGGACGGAATTCGCGGCGTCGCCATTCTCAGTGTTCTCTGTTTTCATTACATTTCCATGGAAGGTCTCGCCTCGCCGGGCAGTATCGCCGACAGGTTGCAACGCCTCGTCATTCTCGGTGGCACCGGCGTGGACTTGTTCTTCGTGCTCTCGGGATTTCTAATCGGTGGAATTTTGCTCGATGCCAAGGATTCGCCGCGCTTTTTCGCCACTTTCTACACACGCCGTTTCTTTCGCATTTTCCCCGTTTATTATCTGTGGATCACAGCGTACATCTTCGTTGCGCTCTTCGGCGGAAAGCGGTTGCTCGCACTCTCGCACTCAGGCATCGCGCCGCCGCTTAACTTCGATGTCTACAGCCACTATCTCTTCATTCAAAACTTTTTTCTCGATCGGTTCCACCATCTCGCCGGCGCCTGGTTCGATCACACCTGGTCCCTCGCGGTCGAAGAGCAGTTCTATCTCGTGATCCCTCTTCTCGTTTGGCTTTTTTCAAGGCGCGCCCTCAAGATTTTTCTGATCGCTATTGTTGTGACCCAGCCATTGCTCCGCATCCTGCTTTTAAAGATGGGCTGGGTCGGCGCGGGCCTGATCGGCCAGCTCTCGGTCACTCGCGCGGACGTCCTCGCGTTCGGCGTGCTCGTCGCGGTTTATTGGCGCGAGGAATCCGTTCGCACTTGGCTGCAACATAATCCCCGCGCCATTCTGGCCGCGCTGGCCGCGCTGTTTGTCGGCTTCGCCGCGTTTTGGAAGTGGTCGCCTTACATGCGCGCCTTCGCGATGGAGGCAGCCGGCTATTCCACAATCGCCCTGTTTTACACCACTCTTCTCGTCGCCGCTTTATGTATGCCAAACGGCGCAATCGCGAAAGTCGCGCGCTGGAATGTCCTTCGGCAACTCGGCGCCGTCTCGTATTGCATGTACCTCATTCACCTCGTGGTGGATGTCGCGTGCCACGCCGTGATCTTGCATGCCACGCCCAAAACTTCCAATTTGCGCGGTGCCGCCGTCACCTTGTTCGCCGCCGCTCTCACGTTTGCCATCGCGAAAGTATCCTGGGTGGTTTTCGAGCGCCCGCTGTTACGTCTCGGCCACACATTTCGTTACTGATGATTGGAAATCTCTAATGAATGAAAAGTCGCGTTGCCACTGGGCGCAAAAAGAAATCAACATTCCGTATCATGATGAGGAATGGGGCGTCCCCGTTCATGACGACCGCGCTCTCTTTGAATTTCTCATTCTCGAAGGCGCGCAGGCCGGCCTCAGTTGGGACACCATCCTTCAAAAACGCGCGCGTTACCGCGAAGTCTTCGATCATTTCGACGCTGCAAAAATCGCCCGCTACGACGCGAAAAAAGTCCGCGCGCTTCTCGCCGACCCGGGAATTGTCCGCAACCGCCTGAAAATTGCGTCCGCAATTTCCAACGCCCAATCCTTTCTGAACATTCAAAAAGAATTCGGCAGCTTCGATGCCTACCTCTGGCAATTTGTCGGCGGCAAACCAATCCGCAACGCCTGGAAACTTCAAAAGCAGGTTCCCGCCAAAACAAAAGAATCCGACGCCATGAGCAAGGATTTACAAAAACGCGGCTTCCGTTTCGTTGGCTCCACCATCTGCTACGCCTTCATGCAAGCCACCGGCATGGTCAACGATCATCTCGTCACCTGCTTCCGCTACCGCCAGGTAGCGTAGCCCCTCCTGTATCCGCCCAGCGTAACCTCCGTCAAAAACAAATTTCGCACGCAAAAGCGCCTGCTCGATGTGCATCGGCCCACGCTTGCGTTGCGCCCACTCCCAGCGTACGATTTCTTACTGTCTGTCTTTCGCTTTTCCTCTGCAAATTCTTTTCCCTTCGCCAGCGTGAAGGGAACGGTGTGACAAAGACGGGTTCCAGGGTTTGTCTTTACAAACCCTGCCAAAAAAGGGTGAACACGGAATGAAATCGGTCGTCGTTGTCGGCGCACAGTGGGGCGATGAGGGCAAAGGCAAAGTCGTGGACTATCTCGCCGGTTCGTTCGATTACATCGCGCGCGTCGCCGGCGGTCACAATGCCGGCCACACCGTCATCATCGGCAAAGAAAAGCACGTCCTCCAATTAATTCCGTGCGGCATCCTCCGCCCGAAGCAGCACGCCGTCATCGGCGCCGGCGTCGTCATCGATCCCGGCGCGCTCGTCAACGAAATCGAAACGCTCGCGAAAGCGGGCATCGACGTAAAAGATCGCCTTCACATCAGCAATCGCGCTCATCTGATTTTTCCGTATCACCGCGAACTCGATAAAGCCGCCGAAGGCGCGCGCGGCGCAAACAAAATCGGCACCACTTCCCGCGGCATCGGCCCCGCGTACGAAGACAAAATGGCGCGCCGCGGCCTTCGCATGTGCGACCTCCTCGACCCCGCGCTCTTCCGCGAAAAAGCCGCTCGCGTCGTCGCCGAAAAAAATCGCCTCGCCAAAGGCGCGTACGGCGCGGACATCGATTTTTCCCACGAAGTCGAGGAAACTCTCCGGCAAGGCGAAAAAATTCGCGCGTACATTTGCGACGCCGCCGAGCTCGTCAATCGCGCGCTCGATTCCGGCCAGTCCGTGCTCTTCGAGGGCGCGCAAGGCACAATGCTCGACATCGATCACGGCACGTATCCCTACGTCACCAGTTCCAGCGCCATTTCCGGCGGCGCCACCACCGGCGTCGGCGTTCCGCCCACGAAAATCAAGCACGTCCTCGGCATTTCCAAGGCGTACACCACGCGCGTCGGCGGCGGCCCATTTCCCACCGAAATGCCCGATCTCGACGCGCAAGCCATTCGCGAACGCGGCAAGGAATTCGGCGCCGTCACCGGGCGCCCGCGCCGCTGTGGTTGGCTCGATCTCGCCGTTTTGCGTTACGCCAAAATGATCAACGGCATCGATTCGCTCGTCGTCACCAAGCTCGACGTCTTCGACACGCAGCGCGAAATCGAGGTCTGCACCGGCTACAAATACAAAGGCACGCCCATCACCGAAATGCCCGCGCTCGCCGAAGAATACGAAAAAGTCACGCCCGTCTATACATCCCTGCCCGGATGGGAACAGGAAACCTACGGCGTAAAAGACGCCGCCAAACTTCCGAAAGCCGCGCTCAATTACATGCGCTTCATCGGCGATTTTCTCGAGGTCGAAATCGGCATGATCTCCACCGGCCCCGAACGCGACGCCACCATCGTTCCCGAAGGCACGCTCCTCGCCCGCTGGCTCTAGCGGCAAAATTAACTTGCCGGCCTTTTCCAGGTCTTGCTTTTGAATTTTCTTGCAGGGCCCGCTTTCTGAAGCGGGCCGCCCCTGCAACATCGCCCTCGTAAATTTCATATGCCGGCGCACAATATCGCAACATTCCTAGCAGCAGCCAATATTTCGTCCCCTCTTCGCGAGGCGGCTCACGCCGTATGTAACTTCGATCCACTCGGCTTGATGCGCGGTTTGCAGGTTAGAATAAAACTCCCATGCTGACCTTCGACGAGGCCCGAAAAAAAATAATCCACGAACTTTCCCTACTCGTCTCTTCGTCACCGCGCGCAAAAGAATCTGTCGCAATAAGCGATGCGCTCGGCCGCATTCTCGCAGAGGAAATTCGCGCGGATCGTCCTTACCCGCCTTTCGATCGCTCGCTTCGCGACGGCTTCGCCGTTCGAGCGGCAGACGTCGTCCCCGGCGCAAAATTGAAACTCATCGGCGAACTCAAAGCCGGCGACACTCCGAAAATTTCCGTCGCGCCCGGCACCTGCATCCAAATCATGACCGGCGCCGCCGTCCCGCAAGGCGCCGACGCCGTCGTCATGGTCGAGCACACAACCATCGAGGGCGAAGCAATCACCTTCAGCCGAACCCTCGAGCCGGGCCAGCACATCGTCCCGCGAGGAAAGGAAGCAGCCGCAGGCGATCCGCTTTTGCGTGCGGGCCATCGTCTCGGCTTCGCGGAAATTGCCGTTGCCGCGCAAGTTGGCGCCATCGAACTGCAGGTCTATCGCAAGCCGCGCGTCGCCATTCTCTCCACCGGCGACGAAGTCGTCCCCGCCGAAACAAAACCCGGCGCCTTCCAAATCCGCAACAGCAACGCCCACTCGCTCGCCGCGCAAGTCACGCTCCACGGCGGCGAACCGGTCGTCCTCGTCAATGCAAAGGACAACGAGCAAGAAATCCGCGAAAAAATCAACAAAGGCCTTCGTGAAGAAATGCTTATCTTGTCCGGCGGCGTTTCCGCCGGGAAGTACGACCTCGTCGAAAAAGTCTTGCGCGATCTCGGAGCGGAATTTTTCTTCGACGCCGTCGCCATCCGCCCCGGCAAACCAACCGTCTTCGCCATCTGCCAAAATAAGCCCGTCTTCGGCCTTCCCGGCAATCCCATCTCCACAATGGTCACTTTTGAGCTCTTCGCCTCGCTTGCATTACAAATTCTCGCCGGAGCGCCGCCCGCCCCTTTGCCATTCCTCGAAGCCCATCTCGCCGAACCGCTTCACGAAAAAACCGGCCTCGCTCATTTCCTCCCCGCGCGCCTCGAATGGCAGGACAGCGTCCCCACCGTAAAACCCCTCCGCTGGCAAGGCTCCGGAGACCTCGCCGCCGTCGCCAAATCCAACTGCTTCCTCTACATCCCCGCCGACCGCGCGGACTTCGCCGCCGGCGATCCCGTCTCCGTCTTGCCCCGCCTATGAATTTATTTCAAACCGCCGCCGACATGGTGGGGACGGCATAAGCCTTTGGTAGCGTAGCCACTCCTGGCTGCGACGGTGTAAGCAGCACCACGATCTAGCCGCATCGTTACAAACCGCTCAGTCATCTGGCGCATCGCCTCTCCGGCGCAACACGCGCAGGCAAGAGTGCCTACGCTACTTTTTCGAGGCGCTCGACCATTTCCATTCCTCTGGTGCCCGGCACAAGCCCGCCTTCACAGGATTATTCTCGATATAAGACCGAATCTTCGCTTCTTCCACCTCATTCCGAACCCAGTGATCAAACGACTCCCGCTGCCAGAATGCCTTGCAGGCTCTCTTGAGAATACGATTGGCCCGATACGCACTCACGCCCTTGATTCCCTCCATAATTCTGCTTAACGTCAGCTGTGGCGTAATCAACGCATGAACGTGGTTTGGCATCACCACATAAGCCCACAGAAGATATTGTTTTAGCTCTCGGGTGCCCCTAAGAATCGTTGCTTCTACTTGCTCTGCAACTTCGGGCTCCTTCAGCCACAACGGTCCGCCGTTCGGTTTGTCCAGAAGCGCTTCTGCACGTGCGAATCGAATGTTTGGCGCTTCCCTGCTGTTCCGAATTGCTTTGACGAAATCAATCGGCAGTGACCCGTACAGTCGCCAAGTAACAAAAAGCATGGCTCCTTCCGGATGCCAATGAGGAAGATTACGCTCATAATACATCATCGTTAGGGCACTCTATCACGCTTTGGTAGCGTAGCCACTCCTGGCTGCGACGGTGTAAGCAGCACCACGATCTAGCCGCATCGTTACAAACCGCTCAGTCATCTGGCGCATCGCCTCTCCGGCGCAACCCGCGCAGGCAAGAGTGCCTACGCTACCTCCACCTGTTAAACTGAACCCAGTGCGAAAACTGTCCCACTACGGCAAACGCGGCGAAGTCCAAATGGTCGACGTCTCCGCCAAATCCGTCACCTCCCGCTCCGCCAAAGCCCAATCTTTCGTAAAAATGAAGCCCGCCGTCCTCCGCGCCGTTCGCCAATTGAAAAACCCCAAGGGCAATCCCCTCGAAGTCGCCCGCATCGCCGGCATCTCCGCCGCCAAACGCACCGCCGAGTGGATACCTCTTTGTCATCCACTGCCCCTCACTCACATTGATGTGACCGCGCGACTATGCAAAAATGGCGTCGAGATACGCTCCCACGTAGTGGCGACCGCCCAGACCGGTGTCGAAATGGAAGCCCTGGTCGCCGTTACTGCCGCAGCCCTCACGGTCTACGACATGTGCAAAGCCCTCGATAAAGGCATCGAAATCTCGGACGTGTTTCTCCTCGAAAAGACCGGGGGCAAGAGCGGCGATTTTCGCCGAATTGCGGTGCGTAAGATAACGTCCGCCGCCCGGAGGAAGCGTTGACTCCTTCCGGCGGAAAAACGGTACGGTTGCTCCTGGCCGACGATAACCCACTCGTGCGCGAAATCGTCGCCAAGGGCATGGAGCCGCACTGCGAAGTCTTGATCGCCACCGACGGCGCCGACGCCTTGCTCAAAATAATCGACGAGCCGCCCGACGCCATTCTTTGCGATTACAAAATGTCCGGCCTCGATGGCCGCCAGCTTTTTGAAAAATTGCGCGGCCGCGAACAGACTCGCCACATCCCCTTTTTGTTCATGGCCAGCCGCGCCGACATCGAAGAACGTTTGCGCCCGCTTGTCGACGGCGTCGAGGATTTCATCGCCAAACCCTTTCTCGTAAAAGACCTCGTCCGCATCACGAAAAAAGTCATCGACCGCCTCCACCTCGAAAAATTGCAGAAGCGTGCGTCGCGCCCGGGCGTCATCCAGGGCCGTCTCGAAGAGATGAGCATGATCGATCTGATGCAGTCGCTTGAAATGGGCCAGAAATCCTGCCGCCTCGTCGTTCATCACGACGGCCTGCAAGGTGAACTCTACTTCGCATCCGGCCAGTGCCGCGACGCCAAAATCGGCAACGTCGAAGGCGACGACGCCGTATACAAAGTTCTGCTCTGGTCCGCCGGCGAGTTTGAAATTGACTTCAACGCCGCCAACGCTTCGACGCGCACCACCACCACTCGCAATACCACCGGCCTGCTGATGGAAGCCATGCGCCTGATGGACGAAGCGAGTCGCGACACGGTTCCCGCGCAGTAATCGCTTTCATGGCCGCCAATCCCACGCCGCTTCGCGTCGCCGTCATCACCATCAGCGATTCCGTTTCCGCCGGAAAAAACGAAGACAAATCCGGCCCCGCCGTCATTGCCCGTTGCCGCGAACTCGGCTGGGAAATTAAATCGAGCCTCGTCATTCCCGACGATCCGCCCAGCATTCGCGAACAACTCCGCGAATTCGCCGATTCCGGCCGCGTGGATCTGATTTTGACCACCGGCGGCACCGGCCTCAGCCCGCGCGATTCCACGCCCGAAGCCACCATTGCCGTCGCCGATCGTCTCGTCCCTGGTTTCGCCGAAGAGATGCGCCGCAAAGGCATGGAAAAAACGGCGCGCGCCATTTTGTCGCGCGCCGTCGCCGCCGTCCGCCACAAATCCCTAATTTTAAATTTGCCCGGCAGCCCCAAAGGCGCCGTCGAATCCCTCGATGCCCTCGCCGGCCTTCTTCCTCACTCCATCGCCATCATCCACGGCGCCCGCCACGATTGAGCGCGTTGTCGCGGGCGATCGCGTGAGCGCGCCGATGAACAAAGAAAAGCAAGCGCGCCGAAATTCGCAATTTCATTTTGTCAGAGAACGATGCCGCTGCCGCTACGCGCCGTGAGTCGCGCGAAACACCGCTAAACATTTCTGCGCGGTTTCAATTTCCGAAAAGCGGCTGCCTTCCTGTTCGATCAAATAATATTCAATGCCGCCGCCGTGTTCCGCCGCGTCAAAAAGTTTTTTCCAGGGCGCCACGCCTTCGCCGAACAAAACGGCGTAGCCCTTGTCTTTTTCCGGCGACCATTCTTTGCAGTGCATCGAGCGGATGCGGCCGGGATTGGATTTTATCCATTCGACCGGATCGGAGCCGGCTTCAATGCACGTGCCGACGTCGAGTTGCAGCATCACGCTGGGCTTGGTGTTTTTCGCCAGAATGTCCATCGGCCGCGCGCCGGCTTCGCCGCGAAATTCCGTTTGATGATTGTGATAGCCGGCTTTTAGTCCGGCAGCTTCGAGTTTCTCCGACGCGGCGTTGAGAATATCCGCGACGGATTTCCACGCGTCGGCGGCCGAGCCTTCGTGCGAACTCGCCATCACGACGTATTTGCTTCCGAGAATTTTGTTTAGTTCGATTGCGCGGCCGATTTTTTCCGCGCCGAAATTTTCGCTGTCGTTGTGCGTCGAATAGCAGCGGATGCCGAGGTCGTCCAGCAGTTTTTTCATTTCTTTTGCCTGCTCGGCGGTCCACTCGAAGTAGGGGCCGTAAAATTCGAGGCCCTGGTAGCCGGCCTTGGCGACCTCGCGCACGGTGCCCATGGGGTCTTTGGCGAGCGCGTTGCGGACGGAGTACATTTCGATGCCGACGGGGATCGCGCCGGCGGCGGGCAGTGCGCCAGCGAGCGCGGCGCGGAATCCGAACGGAGCCAGCGCTGCCGTCGCCGCAAATTTGCGTCTCGACCAGAGTTTCCGTGTCATTTTTGTGCTCCCTGGCCGGGGAGTTTACTACAGGTTTGTGGCGTTATTGGCGAAAGGAGCGCGCACCGATTTGTGGGTCGCGTGTTATGTGATTGACGCGAGGGGCTGCGTCAGAAAGAATACTTGGACCATGGCACAGAAACTTTCTGACAAGAGGCTGGCGGTTTTAGGGGCGGGGAAACTCGGCGGGATTTTGCTGCGCGCGTATTTGAAGCAGGGCTTGTTCGCGACGAAGCGCGTGACGGCGACGGTGAAGCACACGGAAAAAGCGGCGGCGCTGGCGAAAGAGCTCGGCGTCAACGTGACGAACGACAACCGCAAGGCCGTGAAAGATGCGGATATTATTTTGCTTGGCGTGAAGCCGCAAGTCGTTGGCGATGTGCTGAAGGAGATCGCGCCGGAGTTGAGCGAAAAGACGCTGGTGATTTCCGTGGCGGCTTCCGTGCCGACTGCTTACCTTGAAGAAAAACTCGGCAAGAAAGTGCCGGTGGTGCGCGCGATGCCGAATACGCCGTCGGCGGTGGGCTGCGGCATGACGGGAATTTGCGCCGGCGCGCACGCCAAGCCGGAGCACATTGAAATTGCGCTGGCGATGTTCAATGCGGTGGGCCGCACGGTTGCGGTCGACGAAAAAAATATGGACGGCGTGACCGCGCTTTCCGCAAGCGGGCCGGCGTATGCGTACATCATTCTGGAATCGCTGGCCGAGGCCGGCGTAAAAGTGGGATTGCCGCGCGACGTGGCGACGCTGCTCGCCGCGCAAACGATGAAAGGCGCCGCAAGCGTCGTGCTCGAAACGGGCGATCATCCGGCGCTCTTGAAAGACGCGGTGACGACGCCCGCGGGCTGCACGATTGACGGCATCATGGAACTCGAAGAAGGCAAGCTGCGCGTGACGCTCATCAAAGCCGTCGTGAAAGCCACCCAGCGCGCCGGCGAACTTCTTTTCGAGAAGTAGCCCACAAGATGCCCGATGACTCGAAGGATTCCGAACAGCTAACGCAACAGCAGAAGGACGCGCGCGAAATGACGGCGCAAAGCGGTCTGGCGATGGAACTGCCGATTACAATTGTGGGAGCCATACTTCTTGGCGGCTTCCTCGGTTATTTGCTGGATCGATGGTTGCAAACGCGTCCCTGGCTGATGATTGTGGGCGGCGCATTTGGATTTGCAAGCAGCATCTTTGAAATTGTCCGCCGGTTTCGCCCTCGTTGATTTATCTCGATGATTCCGCAATCCGACAATTCAGATGCAATGGCTCACGGGGAACACGTGCTGCGGCGCATTCAGTGGCTCACGATTGGCTTTGGCCTGTGCAGTGGTGCCGTAGCCGCCGGGCTGCACCGGCTGGATTGGGCCAAGGGATTGCTTTGCGGCGCGGCATTGGGCTGGCTAAATTTCCGCTGGTTACAGAGCGGAATCCGCGGGATATTTGAAGCAGCGCTGTCACAGGCGAAGGCAGTTCCGAAAGGCGGCGAGCCTCCTGTAAGTAGTTCCAATTCAGCGACTTTGGGGGTATTCAGGGCCTTCACGCTGCTTTTCCGGTACGCTTTGGTGGCGCTCGGCGTCTATGTTATATTTATTTATCTGCACGTTCCCCTGGTAAGTATTGGATTGGGATTGTGCGCGCTAGTCGCCGCCATAATCACGGCAAGTGTGTGGGAAGCCTTACAACCTGAAACTTGAGGAGCCAGCCCGACGAGGGTCACGAAACGATGGAAGAACACCTCAGTCCAGTCACTCATTTGGTGAACCATTACCTGGGTTCAATCGCTCTTGCGATTCTGAACGCGTTGCACATCAAGCCCGAGAATCCCGCTGAGCCCATTCCGCAGCAGGTGGTTATGGCGTTGTTGGTGCTTGTCATCCTCACACTCTTTGCTTTGATACTTCGTTCACGCCTTTCCGTCGAAAAGCCTGGAGCGACGCAGCAGATTGCCGAGTTACTTTTGACGAACCCCATGAAGATTGGAATCCGAGACGTATTGGACGAAGCTGGCGGGCACCATAGCCGTTCTTTTCTCTCTTTTGTGGGAACGATAAGTGTTTTCGTGCTCGTTTCCAATTTGATGAGCCTCTTTCCGTGGTTTTCGGCTCCGACGGGGCATCCCACTGTTCCGCTGGCCTGTGCGTCGCTGGTGTTCCTGTATTTTAACTTTCAGGGTATCCGTCATCTCGGTCCGGGGCACTACCTGAAGAATTTTGCGGCAGGCACGCCACTGTGGATCGCCTGGTTGATCATGCCGCTCGAAATATTCAGCATGTGCGCCCGAGTGCTCTCCCTTACGGTCCGTCTTTTTGCGAACATTTTTGCAAGCGACCTGATTTACGGGATTTTCGTGAGCCTCCTGTCGGGTGTCGCATTGTGGGGATGGAACAAGTCGCCGGCGCTGGGCGTGGCATTTGGAATATTTCCGGCGGTGATTCCGCTGGCTTTTATTTTGTTGCACCTGCTGGTTGCGTTTGTTCAGGCGTTTATTTTTACGGCGCTGCCTTCCGTCTACCTTGGATTGGCGACGGCGGAAGAGCACTAGTTTCATCGGGCCATCTCAGAAGATGGCCCCTACAAAGATTTGCCCCGACTTGGTCGGCGCAATGTGTCGTTTCAGTGTGAGCCCGGCGGCACGGTGTCCGGGAACCACCTCCTGGCGGCAATTCATAAGGAGGCAGTACATGAAGAAGCTGAAAATGTTGTTGACGGCAGTTGCGGGCGTGGCGCTTTTGGCGCCGGCAGCGTTTGCACAGGGCGGCGAAGCGGCCTCGTCTGGCGCGGGCAAAAGCGCGCTGGTGATTGCGGCAATTTTTGGCGTCGGCATCGCGGCGTTTGGCTGCGGTCTGGGTCAAGGCCGGATCGGCGCGGCAGCACAAGAAGGTATCGCACGGAATCCGGGAGCGGCGAAGAGCATGTTTATTCCGATGCTGCTCGCGTTGGCATTCGTGGAAACGCTGGTGCTTTTGACGTTCGTGACGGTGTTCGTGGTCAAGTAAGCGTCGATTGGAAAGTTGTGGTTTTGTTTGCCCCTCCGGCGATGCCGGAGGGGCTTTTTGTTTTAGGTGCGTGTAAGTTGTTGATTCTAAAGGGAGGATGGAGTGGCCCACCCCTACCCCCCCCATGCTTTTTGTAACTGCTGATTCTAAACGGGTTGCGGCGAGACGATTTCGGCTAAAACACGGTGAAACGCGGAATCTGGTTGCAACTGTTGATTCCAGGCGACTTGTGGCTGACGAAAGAGTCCACCCTTGGGAGCCAACTTGGGAACCGGGCGGGGATGCCAAGCTCGACGGGGCTGAAGCCCCTCACCTACACAGAGAAAGCCCCGAGGGCGCTCCTCAAAACGAAAAGAGCGTCTGCAGTGGGCAGACGCTCTCACACAAAGATTATAGCATGGGCGTCAAGGGGGTTGTGGATGCCGGGCGGAAGCCTCCGCCGCGTTAAAACGAAGCATGCTCTACCCAGTTTTGGCGCGAGGGATGGTTGTTTCGGCGGACACCGGCCATGGAGGGAAGGCCGGCTTCAGAAACCCGGCCCTACGACGAACCGGGACAGGGGAAGACTTAACATAGAGAGCACAGAGATAACAGAGAGCACGGAGAGACGATTACAGCTGTCACGGAGTCGAGGTTAATGTCGCAAAAAAGG
>Ga0209166_10000304_pt1 | contig 59062 bp, 53 predicted proteins | sample Coa_R1_3_FD_187151 | JGI IMG/M metagenome (GOLD analysis project Ga0209166, IMG submission 187151) | Surface soil microbial communities from Centralia Pennsylvania, which are recovering from an underground coalmine fire - Coalmine... | ecosystem: Environmental > Terrestrial > Soil >...
CTGGAAGCCCGGATGATAGTCACAACCTATAATCAACATGTTCGGCTCCTTTCCTCCGAGCCCTTTGGTGGTTAGCGCTTCCAAAGTTTACTCGGGCCTGGGAGCCGACATTGTTTATGGAATCATTTCACTCATTGTCCTCATGGGCAGAGGCTTGAGTGACGCACCTACTTGAAATCTTTCATTTGAAAGACGTAGCGCATGACCACTAAGAACACCAGTAGGTATCCCACCACAAAGCCGAACCTGCGCCATCCGTTTTCTGACTTCGGCCACCACAACCAACACGCCAAGGATGCGAGAATGCCGTGGGGCACAAGAACGAGGACTTTCAACCACTCCGGCCAGTTTGAAAAGTTCGTCACGTTTGGGAGATTGTAACGCGACCCTTCATCAACTGGCGAAACATCCCCATTACACTCAAAATGCCAACCTAGGGGCATTTGAGTGTTGATGCCGCGGGTTCATTTTTGGCGATTGGCGCCTTAAATACATCGTTACAGCGGCTCGACTGCAATCACGGCACATTTGATTTATCCTAGCTAGTTTGCCGCGAGTTGCTCGAGGGGGCCAGATGAGCCGATCCGGTGTCATTCTTCGTTTCTCTCTGTTCTCAACCATTCTTTTCTCCGCAGCGTTCAGTTGGACGCAGGTTCCGGAAAACACTTATCAGGAATTGCACTGGCGGATGGTCGGGCCGATGCGCGGCGGGCGCACGCGAGCGGCCGCGGGCGTGCCCAGCCAGCCAAATTTGTTCTACATGGGGCAGGTGAACGGCGGCGTGTGGAAGTCGGATGACTACGGCCGCACGTGGAATCCCATCTTCGATCAGGAACCGACTCAATCGATCGGCGCGATCGCTGTCGCTCCATCCGATCCAAACATCGTTTATGTCGCCAGCGGGGAGGGATTGCACCGCCCCGACCTGTCTGTGGGCAACGGAATCTACAAGTCCACGGATGCAGGAAAAACGTGGACGCATCTGGGGCTGCGCGACGGCCAGCAGATTCCGGCGCTGGCAGTCGACCCGCGCGATCCGAATAAAGTTTTTGCGGCGGTGCTGGGACATCCGTACGGTCCCAGCGAGGAACGCGGCATCTATCGGTCGACCGATGGCGGGCAGAATTGGCAAAAGGTGATCTCCAAAGATGAGAACACCGGCGGTTCCGATGTCGAAATCGATCCCTCGAATCCGGATGTGATATACGCGTCGATGTGGGAAGTCCGCGAAGGGCCATGGGAGGACGGCAACGAATACAACGGCCCGGGTGGCGGGCTGTTCAAGTCAACCGACGGAGGCGGCACGTGGCATCAGGTGAGCAACGGCCTGCCTAAAGATCTTTCGCAGATTTACGTGGCCATTGCGCCCAGCGATGCGCGGCGTCTTTATGCCACCCTGGCAACCGCGTCAGGCAAGCTGGCGGTGTATCGCTCCGACGATGCGGGGGATTCGTGGTCGCAGATCACCGATGATCCCCGTCCTTCGGGGCGAATTGGTGGCGGCGATCTGCCGATTCCCCGGGTTGATCCGAAAGATCCCGACCTCGTCTACGTTGCCAGCACGGTCACGATGCGATCGAGCGACGGGGGCAAGACGTGGTCCGGCTTCCGCGGCGCGCCGGGCGGGGACGATTATCAGAATCTCTGGATCAATCCGAATAACGGCAACATCATTCTTCTGGTCAGCGATCAGGGCGCCCTGGTGACCGTGAACCGCGGGCAGACCTGGAGCTCCTGGTACAACCAGCCCACCGCTCAGCTCTATCACGCAATTGCGACGAACACATTCCCCTACAAAGTTTGCGCAGGACAGCAGGAGAGCGGGTCGGTGTGCATTTCGACGCGGGGCAATGATGGCGAGATCACGTTCCGCGACTGGCACCCGGTGGGCGTCATCGAGTATGGCTACGTGGCTCCCGATCCCCTGGATGCGGACGTCGTCTACGGAGGCGGACGCACGGAGGTCTCGAAATTTCACTGGTCCACGGGCGAAGTGCAAAACATCACGCCGATTCCGCTGCGCGATCCGAAATACCGCGCGGATCGCACCGAGCCGCTGATGTTTTCTCCCGTCGATCCGCACACGCTGTACTACGCGACCAATGTTTTATTCAAGACCAACGATGGAGGGAATTCCTGGCAGACCATCAGCCAGGACCTGACGCGGGAAGCGCCGGGCGCGCCGGCCAGCGTGGGATCGCTCATGAATAAAGGAGCCGACCGGCAGCGCGGCGTGATCTACGCGTTAGCGCCTTCCTTCAAAACCGTGGAGACACTCTGGGCAGGGACCGACGACGGCCGGATGTGGATCACACGGGACAGCGGGAAGAATTGGTCGGAAATCACGCCCAAAGAATTGACTGCGTGGAGCAAGGTCACACAGATATCGGCTTCGCATTTCGACGAGCAAACCGCCTACGCCTCGGTCAGCCGTTTCCGGGTGAATGACATGCACCCGTACGTGTACCGCACGCACGATGGCGGCAAGAACTGGAAGCTGATCACATCCGGGCTTCCGGATTTCGGGCCGGTGGATACGGTTCGAGAAGATCCTGTCCGCAAAGGATTATTGTTCGCAGGCACGGAAAATGCGGTGTGGGTCTCGTTTGACGACGGCGAGCACTGGCAATCGCTGCAACTTAACTTGCCGCACACCTCCATGCGCGATCTCTGGATTCACGAGGACGATCTGATTGTCGCCACACACGGGCGCGGCTTCTGGATCCTGGACGATATTGCGCCGCTGCGCGAGGCCTCGGCAGATCTGGCGAGTTCCGTGCATCTCTTCGCGCCTGCGCCAGCGTATCGCGTGAAGCGCGACACCAATACCGACACGCCTCTTCCGCCTGACGAGCCTGCCGCGCCGAATCCTCCCGATGGCGCGTTGGTTGATTATTATTTGCCTTCGTCCGCTACGAGCGTCACGCTGGAAATTCTGGACTCGCAGAATCACGTCGTCCGCCGTTACGCCAATACAGACAAGCCTGCGATCACGGAGGAAGAACTTCAGAAACAATTGATTCCGCGGTATTGGGTGCAGAGTCCGCGGAGTCTCTCGACGGAGCCGGGAATGCACCGGTGGATATGGGATTTGCACTACGCCGCGCCCACTTCTACGCGGCATGACTATCCCATCGCGGCCATTCCTCACGATACCCCGCGCTATCCGCTGGGGCCGACGGTTCTGCCGGGAACGTACACGGTGAGGCTGATCGTCGACGGAAAGAGCTCCAGCGGACGGTTAACGGTGAAGATGGACCCGAGGGTCAAGACTTCTCCGGCCGGGTTGGAGAAAAAGTTCCAGGGTGAAATGCGTCTGGCCTCGCTGGCGAGCAGCATGTCCGAAGCCGTCATTCAAGGCGGTGCGATTCGCACGCAATTGGAGAAGAGGAGTTCGCAGCCGAACTCGCAGACGCAAGGTGCCGTCGCGGAATTTGGGAAAAAGCTGGACACGTTGCTTGGCAAGCCGGGCGGATTTCTCGCCCCGCCGTCGGCGGAGCCTACGCTAAGCCGCGCCAGCGGAGAAGCCAGCACGCTGTATCAGGAAATCTGGCAATCGGACACGGAACCTACCGCAGCCCAAATGCAAGCGCTTGCCGGGATCGAACACAGCAGTTCGGATCTGCTGAAGCGCTGGAATGAATTGAAGAACACGGATCTGCCCGCGCTTAACCAGCGGCTGCGCGAATCCGGATCGGGAGAGATCGAATTGCCGAAAGACATTCATCACGACGAAACGGAGATGGATGAAGAGTAATGGTTTTGGCGTGAGTCTTTCGACCCGGAGTCTTTTCGCCTCGTGAAAACCCGGAACTGGCGCGGAGTTTGCAAAATCCTGCAGACAAGACGGCCTGGAGTTTGCAATTTCTTGCGAACATTTTCTCGCGCGAACAATTTTTTGTAAATTCCAGAGACAGTCGCTTCAAGACGCTGTCAAGGCGCGGTATAATCCCCCGACTTGGGACTTCGAGTGGGACTCGTGGGGACTTCTTTCTGTTTCGTGGGGAGATCAAATTGGAGTCCGTGTCCGAAGCCTCGTTCCGATAACCCAAAAAAATTGCGAGGTCAATATTTTATGAAGGTGTTTCGAAAGATCGGCATTGCCCTGCTCGCCTTGCTCGCTTTCTGCAGCATTGCGGCTGCCCAGGGGACGTTCACTCCAGGCACATGGACACCAACCACAAACAAGCCCGCCTCAACCGTTGCCCATGCACTGCTTCTCAATGACGGATCGGTGCTGGTCAACAGCTTCTTCTTCGAGAGTCACACCGATAACTGGTACCGTTTGGTTCCGGACTCGACCGGGAGTTACATTAATGGGACGTGGTCGAATGCCGGGTCATTGCCCAGCGGCTACAACCCTCTCTATTTCGCTTCCTCGATGCTCCCTTCCGGCCAAGTGGTTGTGTTTGGCGGCGAGTATAACAATGGCAGCGCTGTCTGGACTACGCAGGGAGCTGTGTACAATCCGATCGCTAATTCGTGGACGTCACTTACAGCGCCCAGCGGCTGGTCGACCGTCGGCGATGCCCAGAGCGTCGTTCTGCCCAGTGGGCACATGATGCTGGCGAATTGCTGCACCACGCAAGAAGCGATCCTCACGCTGAGCGGCACGACCGCTACCTGGACTACCACGGGCACGGGCAAATTCGACGACAACGACGAAGAGGGCTGGACTTTGCTGCCCAGCGGCCAGGTTCTCACGGTCGATGCCTATGTCGGATCCACCTGCTGCAAGATGGGGTATCAGCTCTACAGCCCGTCCACCGGCGCGTGGACCACTCCTTCGAACACCACGGTCGTAAACCTGGTTGATCCGTCGTCGCTGGAACTCGGGCCCATGCCGCTCCTGCCCAATGGAACGGTGTTTGCCGCCGGAGCTACCACCAACAATGCGATCTACACTCTGTCCACGGGCACGTGGGCTTCGGCTCCGAAGTTCGGCGGCTCGCTCGATATCGCTGACGGACCGGCGGCTGTCCTGCCCTCCGGCAATGCCCTGTTCGACACCAGCCCGGGCGTCTTCAACAACGGGAGCAAGTTCTTCGAGTGGGACGGCACCACGATGAACGCGACGAGCGCTCCGCCGAACGCGTCGATCGACTCGTCGTACGTGGGCAACATGGTTGTTCTGCCCAGCGGTCAAATCTTATTCACCGATTTTTCGAACGACGTTGAAATCTACACGCCGTCCGGCAGCCCGTGCGCAGGTTGCGCTCCCACGGTCAAGTTCGTGAACTCGACTCTGACGCATGGCAGCAAGAATAATTTGATCGGCGGAACTCAGTTCAACGGTCTGACTCAAGGCGCCTTCTACGGCGACGACAATCAGAGCGCCAGCAACTTCCCAATCGTTCGCATCACCGATGCGGGCGGAAACGTTGTCTATTGCCGAACCCACAATGCGGCGGGTGGCGTAGCGACCGGTACGAAACTGGTTTCGGCCAAGTTCGACATTCCGTCCACTATCGTTACCGGATCGGCCAGTCTGGTGGTGGTCGCCAATGGGATCGCGTCTGCGCCCGTGCAGGTGACGATCAACTAGATCGTACTGATCAGCAGGACATTTCGGCGCTAAGTTTCTCGCTCAGCAGCGAAGGACTTAGCGCCGGTTCTTTTTATTGGAAATTCTTCACAATTCCTCGACTGCCTTCTGCAATTCTGCCGCAATCTCTTGCGGATCTTTTTCGGGCACAAATTTCATGGGCGTACCGATGCGCACCGTAATTTTGAAGGGAGGGACGAACTTCCTGCCGGCCTGTTTGACCTCGAATAATCCGTCGATGCGCATGGGAAGAACCGGAATATCGAGATTCTTAACCAGCAGACCAATGCCGGCACGAAATGGATTCATCTTTCCATCTTTGGTATGGCGGCCCTCGGGAAAAACCAGCACACTGTATCCGCGATCAACTGCGGCTCCCGCGTAGGCGAAACTCTGGCGGAATCCGGCTTCGCGAGGCAGCGGAAACAAGTTGAGCAGCGATACGCCCAGGAACCATTGCGCGCGATCGTAGAGGCGCAAGAAAAAAATTCGGTCAGGAGAAGGTGCGCGCAGAGCTTCCAGGGCTTCGCCTCCGGTTGCGATCGCCAGCCGATGGCGAATGCGGGCAGGAAGCGCCGTGAGAATGAATCCGGGATCCACATCGCCCACGTGATTGGAGATAACCAGGAGCGGGCCTTCGACGCTTTGCAGGTGATCACGGCCTACGATTCCTGGCCAACCCAGCAAGAAGATGGCGGGCCGCATGAGCAGGTAATGCGCCGCCAGGCGCGCCCAGGTCAGCGGCCAGCGCAACACCCAGCGGGGATAGTGATACGTCACAGGATGCGGGGTTTCCCCGCGCAGCATGCGTTCGATGTCGCCGACGGTTTGCACGGCGCTGAAGCGTGCCTCGCTTAAGTCCACCTGATATCGATCCTCCAATGCCCCCATTAATTCGACGCGATCGAGGGAGCTGAGACCGAGATCGGAATCGAGGCGCGCGTCGTCTGCAAGCGCGGGCGCGGGCCGCCCTGAGACTCGCGCAATCAGGTCGCCCAGCGGCCCGGCATTTCTATCGTGCGCATCTTTCGCGGGTATTGGAGCTTTTTGCAGGTAATGGTCCCGCGCTACTTGGGCGATCACATTCCTCCGCGGCTTCTGCGTGTTGGTCCGAGGAAAATCCTGCTGCGGCCATTCGAACCAGAGAGTCATCTGCTGATAGTCCGCCAGCGACTGATTCGCGCGTTGCACGATGGAGCCCGGGTCGGCCTTGTCGCGCAAAATCAGTACAGCGCACGGCTCTGCGTTTCCGCCGCGGTCGATTCCTACGACCACGCAATCTCTAACTTCTGGTTGCCGCCGCAGGGCCGACTCCAGATCTTCGGGATAAACATTCGTGCCGCCGGGAGTGACGATCACATCTTTTTTGCGGCCTTTGAAGTACAGATTGCCGGCAGCATCCAGCGCGCCAATGTCTCCCGTGCGGTACCAGCCCTGTTCGTCGGAGACAGCATGAGATCCGTGCCCATCCCAGTAACCGGAAGCCACACCGCCGCCGCGCACGAGAATTTCGCCGTCTTCGGCCAGCTTGACCTCGCGTCCGGGCAGCACTTTGCCGATGGATCCCCGGCCAAGCCGGAAGGGATGATTGACACTGATCAACGAAGTGGTCTCGGTGAGACCGTAGCCCTGAATCGCGGCATAGCCGAGCCGGTGCCAGAACTCTTCGGTATCGCTGTCGAGCGCCGCGCCACCGGAGATAAAGGCCCAGAACTTCCATCCGAACTGGCGTCGAATGGCGCGGAAAATCCACCAGCGCAGCAGGAAGTGCCTATACCTGGAACTGGCGAATTTTGTGCGGAAGGCAGCGATTCGGCCGGCGTCTTCGAGGTCCCGCTCGATTTTCTGTTTGAGGGATTGCAGCACGCGCGGGACACTTACGAGCACCGAGACGCGCTCGCGGCGAATCGTGCTCATCACCTCCGAAGGCTTCAGCTCCTCCTGAAAAATGACCGTGCCGCCCAGGATTGGCGGCAGAAACATTCCCAGGAACTGGCCGAAGACATGGCTGAGCGGCAGCAGGTTCAAGAACCGGATGGGATGGACCAAGCGCTCGTATTTCAAATATGCGCGCATCTCGCGCTCGAGCGGAGCGATGTTCGCCAGCACGTTGCCATGCGTGATGACCACGCCCTTGGGGTCGGCCGTCGTGCCGGAGGTGAAAACGATCTGCAGAATGTCCTCTGGCCCAACGTGAATTTCGGGTGCCGCGGGTGACGAATGCCCTGCGGCGGCGACATCTTCAAAGCGGAAAGCGGGCAGAGATGCATTCGCGCATTCCCGGGCATGCTCCCGTGATCCAACCAGCAGTTTCGCCTCAACCTGCCGCGAAACTCGGAGAGCGAAATCCACGGAAGCTCCGTCATCCAGGGGCACTACCGCTACGCCGTGCAGCGCGCAGCCCCAAAATGCTGCAACCCACTCCGCGGAATTCTGCCCCCAGAGCATCACCCTGTCGCCTTTGACGATGTTTCGGGTCGCCAGTTCGCGACCGAAACCCTTCGCCATGCCCAGAATGTCGCCGTAGGTGAACGACTCCATGCGGTAGCCGCGTTTCTGCCGGTACGCGCAGTCTTCCGCGTGCTTGCGAAAATGTTCCAGGAAAAATTCACCCAACGATTCGGGCATGAGTCAACGCGCGCCTCGGGACAGCATGAGATACTCTCTCATTTCTATTGGAACACCATTCCCTGGGAGCTGAGGCAGTACTTTCCCAACTTTAACCACAGAGAACACAGAGGACACAGAGGATCACGGGACTTCTCCTCTCGGTTAACGAATTACGCTGGGAACTTGCCGCCCGCGCCAGATTGTGCGACATACATACCATGCACATGCACAACCGCTGGACTCTTATCTGCTGCCTGCTCGCAACTTCAGCCTCCGGCTTGTGGGGGCAGGGCAGGTCCGATGCGGCCACTGTCCGCGCGCTGGAACTGAAGTGGACCGAATCTTACAAGGAGCACAAGATCGATATCCTCTCGTCGCTTCTGTCGGACGATTTCGTCATCACCATAGAGGATGGCAGCATCTACAGCAAGGCGGGATACATCACGCACAGCGCGGATTCCGCCGTTCACGTGCAAGTCGCAGAGTTATCCGATCTCAAAGTGCGGGTGCATGGGGATACTGCCATCGTCACCGGGGCCTACCACGAGAAAGGCGAGTCCAGCGGCAAGCCGTACGAGTACCACGATCGCCTTACCGATGTGTGGATGAAGGTCGCCGGGAAGTGGCAGGTTATCGCGTCCCAATACAGCGTTCCTGCCAAGCAGTAGAGTCCGTTTTCCTTAAATCTCTTTTTACAATTCTCTGACATCTCCGTGACACAGAGGTGCGAGCAGGGCCATACTCTTGCTTGGGTTTTTGGAGAACGGCACATGCATCCTCTGCACTCTTTCGCCCCCTGCGTGAAGGCCGCGGTCCTTCTCGCCTTGTTATCTGCCGCTTCAAGCGTCAGCTTCGGCCAGTCCAACCAAGCGCAGCCCGCCACGCCAGTGATCGTGCACAGCAAGTTTGGCGGTCAGATCTTCGGGTTTGACATCGACCAGAACGGCACGGAGGGCGTGTTGGCTGAGGCACAGGATTTGTCCAACGGAAAGGTCGAGGCGGCAGTCGAGACCTTCGACCAGACGACGGGGAATATCCTCTCCGTCCTGATTCGGACCGAGACGGAGGACGATTTCATCACGCTGGGAGTAACGGGCAAATCCGTCGGATTGGTAGAGCACGAGCACGTCGTCAGCTTGCTTAACGTGCAGCGCACCTTCTTAACCATCAATCCCCTGGCCGCCAACAAATTCACCGGGAAATGGACGCCGCCCATCGGCACCCAGCATCTGCTCAGTGAAGTGAGCCGCAATCAGAAAACTCCGAACAATGCGGTCTTCGCGCAGGACAACAGCGGGAACTTCATGCCATGGGTCTTCAGCTCGAATGTGGGAGCAAATACTTTCGGGCCCGTGGTCAACATCACGGACTCGTTCAACTTCGGCAGCGTTGTGCCACCCATGGCCTATAACCCTGTGACCAACCAGGCAATTCTTGGGGGCGGAAACGGATGCTTCGGTTGTGCCCCCGTGATCGGCATAGTCGATTTGGTGAAAGGAAGCTTTACCGAGTTCACGGGCCTGGGATTTGGTTTTGTGAACGGGATCGCAGTGGACCCGGCCGATAACCTAGCCTGCACCACCACAGAAGACGACGCCAGTGTGGAGTTCTACCATCTGGATACCCAGACCGGTTTCACTGTAATCCTGCCAAATAGCGGGGAGCAGCAGTTCTTCAGCGGCGCCGACGTCGAGTACGACGCTATTCACAAGCTGTTCCTGGTAGCACAGCCCAACTCCAGTTCGGCCGCGAGCGGCAGCACGATCTATGTTTACGACACCAACGGCGTGCTGCACGAAACCATCAACGGGTTCAGTTTCTCGAATGCGTTCAATGTGGTGGCTGCGCACATCGCGCTGCACCCAAGTCTACGGACCGGGTTTGTAGACGGCCCGTCCTCCAACGTAAATGAGATTCAAGGCTTTTCGTACTAGAGCTGGTCTCATAAACAGTGTAGGAGTCCACTGCGGCAATGCTGAGTCGGAGGAGATGTGCCGACCTGCCGGCTCATTGATCCGTCGTGCGGCTGTAAAGGAACTGCAATGCCTGCGGGAACCTCTGGGCCCATGCCTCTTCGTTATGCGCTGCTCCCGGTTGCTCGACGACCAATAACCGTTGGATTCCGAGCCCCTGACGTTGAAGCGTATCTCGGAGCCGACGGACATCGTCTACTGGCTCACTGATCGAACCGACGCCGACAAACACCTTGTCGGGCCACCGAGCGAATCTGTCAGCTTCGTGGAGAAGATAATTATCATGAGCGTACAGCGAAGGGCTTTCCAGCAGCAATTTCCCAAATCGCCCTGGATGCTTCATGACGGTATACAGCGCAATGCCTGCCCCGTAAGAGGAACCACCAAGCCCGGTCTTCGCTGGGTCGGGATCGGTACGATACTCACGATTAATGAAAGGCATCACCTCATCCAGCAAGAACTTCGGGTAGTCCTTGCCGTGAACGCTTAGCACTGGGGGCTTGAGGGTGTCGTCAGGGAAAGGCAAATACTCCTTCGGCCTGTCTCTCTTCCCTGCATTATCAATTCCAACGATGATGAGCGCCGGAATTTTTCCGCTCTGGATCAGCGCTGTTGCGGTCTCATCGACACGCCACTCCTGCGGGTTGAAAATCGACGTGCAGACATCAAAAAGGTCCTGGCCGTCGTTCAGGTACATCACCGGGTAGCGCTCGCTGCGCTGGTCTCGGCTTTTGTAGCCAGGAGGGAGCCAAACCCTCAGCATGCGCGTGTTATGAAAGACTCTGCTGGTGAACGGGCGTACATCCAGATCGCCAACAACCGAGCAATGAGGGGACTCCTGACTTGCGAAAGCGAACTGGTTTTCACACGCCCAAGCCATCCCTGCCAACATCACCCAAACCGTGAAACGACCAATCATATGCGGTGAATTTATGCCAATTTAGTGGCGCGTTTTCTAAAAGAAGCCTGAGCACCTGAGCATCTTACGTGCGACTGGAGCGGGCTTCCTATTCTCGCCCGACGCCCAACGCGTCCGCCACGCGATTGATGTAGTTGAACCACGAGGCGATCAGGGTGATCTGCAAAATGCCACGATCGTCGAAGCCTACACTCCGCAGGCGCTCGATATCGTCCTTCCAAACCTTGGTCGCGTCTTTGGTCAGCTTGACCACATAGTCGAGCATCGCACGATCCTGCGGCGAGATTGGCGCGGTTGTGTAATCTTTCTCGAGCGCCTCGACCAATGCCTTATCCAACGTCACCCTACGCAGAAACTCTGCGTGCGACTCGATTCAATAGACGCACCGGTTCGTGACGGAAACCATGGTCGCGATCATCTCGTGCTGGCGCCGCTCGAGCGGCAAGTCGGGCGACATCAGTGACCCGAAAGTTGCGAACGCGTGGTACAGCGCGTCGGGAATCAGCGTGTGCGAGCCTACGATCGACGACGCCCCCGAGGCGTCCGGATGCACCGGCGTCGCATATTCCCGGGGATACAGCAACTTCTCGCCCTTGATCGCCTGGCGCAGCTTCTCGTCAGCCTCGTCCCAAGGCACGGTTCGAATCCAGGTCATATTTGCGTTGGTCCCCCAGTTTTGGTATTCCCCACAATTGCGCTTTCGGAAAAATACATTGTGCCCCCCACCACACCCATAGCAGGTTCATATTAGAGCATGTCCGCACGACGTTCGTTGACCGGAGAAGGGAAGGTCTTGGCGTCAGGGATGCGGGTGAGAGACGCCGGGGCGACTAGACTGTCTGTTTAATGTTGAGCTAACACGTCACTCATATCTGAGTGCGATCATGGGATCAACCTGGGTGGCCCGCCGCGCAGGGATAAAACTCGCGGCAGCCGCGACGGCAGCCAGCAACAGCGCAACAGTCAGAAGAGTCAGAGGATCAGAAGGCCGCACGCCATAAAGCAAGCTTGAGATCAACCGAGCCAAGAAAAGAGCGGCCGCAATCCCGACGACTATTCCGACCAGGACGGGACGCATCCCTTGTCCGACGACTTGGCGAAAGACGTCACCATGCCGGGCACCGAGGGCCAATCGGACGCCGATCTCGTGATTACGTTGACTCACCGAGAAGGAAATTACTGCGTAAATTCCGACTGCTGCCAGTAGAGCTGCAATCATCGCAAATGCTGTCAAGACCACTGTGATGCCCCGCAAATCGGCCGAGTCTGACGCGCGCGCCTCCTTCAGGGTTTGAATCTCGAAGACCGGCACGTCTGGATCCAGTTGTGCGACCCCCGCTCGAATCGACTTGATAGAACCTGCAGGATCGCTTGATGTTCGAACTACGAAATTCATCCATTTATCTATTTCGGGAAGATAGAACTGTGGCATCACATTTACTGAATTCCACCACCGGACGTCACCGATGACACCGACAATTTGGAACCACTTAGGCGGGACCGTTGCTGTAAATCGCCGGCCGATCGGATCCTGTCCGGGCCATAGAAGTCGTGCCATCTCTGCATTGATGATGGCCACCCTGGGTTTACCTGAGTAATCGGACGGACTGAAGCCTCTGCCGCGAAGTAAAGGAATCTGCAATACGTGAAAAAGGTCGGCAGTCGCGGTAAGTTGCAATGCGACCGGTGCCTCAGCCATCGCGGAGGCCGTCACCGGTTTGCCCTCAGGAGCGACTCTCTGGCCGTCACAACACATGTAAAATGCAGCGCTTCTTATCCCTGGAAGAGATTGAATGCGTTCCAGGGCGTGTTGATAGAATCCGGCGCGCAGCTCGGCCTTCGGGTATTTCGATTCCGCCAGTGTCACCTGCATCGTCAACACGTTGGTTGGGTTGAACCCGGGATTGGTCCGCAGAATTGCCACCAGACTGCGGATCAACAAGCCGCCGCCCACAAGAAGGACCAGGGATAGGGCCACTTCACAACTCACCAATCCGTCGCGCAGACGGCGAGCACGAACGCCACCGCCAACTCCTCGGGTTCCTTCTTTCAGTGCCTGATCGACATTTGTTCCCGTGGCCTGGAGTGCTGGTGCGATGCCGAACACAATCCCGCTGATCACTGAGATCGTTGCCGCAAAACTGAGGACCCACAAATTGATAGCAATTGGGTTCGTCTGCGGAATGGAACCTTGCGGACTGAATGATACTAGCGAGTTCTTCAACCAGATAGAAAGTAAAACGCCAGCCACACCGCCTGCCAAACCAAGAAGAATGCTCTCGGTCAGCAACTGGCGAATCACGCGCCAGCGTCCTGCACCCACCGCCATTCGAACAGCAATCTCTCGATAACGGCCAGCGGTCTGCGCCAGGAGCATGTTGGCGACGTTCGCACAGGCAATCAACAGCAAGAATCCAACAGCGCCAAGCAAGATGACCAACACGGGGCGTGTGTCGTGTTCTACCTCTTCATGCAAAGGCTGCACGAATACGTCCTTACTAGCGTTAGACTCCGGATACTGCTGGGCAAGTCGACGGGCGATCGCCGACATTTGTGCCTGAGCTTGCACAGGCGTGACACCAGGTTTCAGTCTGCCGATGACCCACAACCAGTCGTTTCCGCGATTTTTCTGCAGCTGCTCGACCGGCACCGGCGCATAAATCTCGGGATCGGTAATGCCCCAGATCTGCGGAAAACGAAACTCCTCTGACATGATCCCGATGATCGTGAATTTCTCCCTGTCGAGTGTAAGTGTCTTTCCCAAACTCGGCAGATCAGAACCCGCACCCGGACCCCAGGTCCAAAACCCCTTGCCGACCACAACTACGTGATTCCTGCCAGACTGATCCTCGCCGGGCATAAAAGTACGGCCCTTCGCCGCACTGATTCCCAACACCTTGAAAAAGTCGGGCGTGACTTGGATTCCGTAGAGGTGTTCTGCTCCGCCGGTTGCCGTGAGGGCGGGATCGTAGATCGCTCCCGCCGCAAGCGCAGAAAAGACATCAGACTGTCTCGACCAGTCGAGGAAGTCAGGTCCGGAGACCGACTCGGTGCTGTAGTGCTGGTCCTTCCGCCAAAGCATCACCAGTTGCTCGGGGTGTTCGAATGGAAGTGGGCGAAGGACTACTGCATACAGAATGCTGAAGATTGCGGTGGTGGCACCGATGCCAAGCGCGAGGGTGAGAACTGCAATGGCAGTGAAGCCCGGTTTCTTGCGCAGCGTGCGACAACTCTGACGCAGATCCTGAAGCAAGCCGCCATGTCCGCCGCTCCCGATCACCGATATTACGAGGGCACTAACATTATAGGGCTGCAATTTGCGGGCCCCCTCACCGATGTCTGCAACTGTTTCGAATGACGCGACAAGCTCCGCCCGGCTGGAGCCGCAGACTGTTCGATATCGCGAATGAGTGTCCGCACTTGAACAGTGAGAATCGACGCAGTTTGACCCATGTCCGGGAAATGCCTTCTCCGAGCGCTTCGTTGACGGGCTGAGCCCGCGTTCGTAAGATAGGGCGTCCCCAGAAACGCCGCCATGATCGACCAGACGATCTCCCACTATCGCATTATCGAGAAACTTGGCGGCGGCGGCATGGGAGTCGTTTATAAGGCCGAGGACACGCGGCTGCACCGGTTCGTCGCGCTCAAGTTTCTGCCGGAGGACGTGGCCCGCGATCCCCAATCGTTAGCCCGCTTTCAACGCGAGGCCCAGGCCGCATCTGCGCTGAATCATCCCAATATCTGCACGATTTATGACATCGGCGAGGAAGATGGCAAGGCTTTCATTGCCATGGAATTTCTCGAGGGTGTGACGCTGAAGCACCTGATCTCCGGGCGTCCGATGGAAAACGAGCAGTTGATCTCGTTAGCCATTGAGATTGCGGACGCACTCGACGCCGCTCACAGCAAGGGAATCGTCCATCGCGACATCAAGCCGGCAAATATCTTTGTGACCGAGCGCGGCCATGCCAAGATCCTCGATTTCGGCCTGGCCAAAGTTGCAGCGGGCGGCACGTCTTCCAGCCAGCTTTTGGGAGCTGCAACCCAGGCGGCGAGCATCGATGAGCAGCACCTCACCAGCCCCGGCTCGGCTCTGGGCACAGTGGCCTATATGTCGCCCGAACAGGCGATGGGAAAAGTTCTCGATGCGCGCACCGACTTGTTTTCGTTTGGCGCCGTGCTCTACGAGATGGCCACCGGAACCATGCCCTTTCGCGGGGACACCTCGGCCGCCATCTTTAACGCCATTCTGGAGCGGCCTCCGATCACCCCCGTACGCCTCAATCCTGATATTCCGGCCAAGCAGGAAGACATCATCAACAAGGCACTGGAAAAGGATCGCAACCTGCGCTACCAGCACGCCGCCGACATGCGGGCGGACTTGCAGCGGCTGAAACGCGATACGGAATCCGGACGGAAGTCAGCAGCGGTGAGCAAGCAGCCTGCTGAGGCTCTGGCATCTATGGGATCGGCCGCCGTTGTATCCGGCCCTGCGCCATCTTCGCCCAGCGGATCTTCCTCTGCGGTGACGCCGTCGCCAGTTCCAGCGCAGGCTTCTTCTTCTTCGGCGGCGATCCAGGTTGCCAGAAAGCGACCGTGGCTCGCGCTTGTCGCTGCGGCGGTTGTGATCGCCGGAGTGACAGGATTTTTCTTCTTCCGCAATCGAAGTGCGGGCTCGTCGCCAGGCCGCCAGCACAAGTCTGTAGCCGTGCTCTACTTCAACAATCTGTCGCAGGATCAATCGCTCAACTGGCTCGACAGCGGCCTCACCGACATGCTCACCACGAATCTCGCCCAGGTGAAGGGCCTGGATGTGCTCTCCACCGAGCGCGTGCTGGGCGCGGTACAGCGCGCCACCAAGGGCGGCAAGTCTCTCGATCCCGCGCAGGCGCAAAGTGTCGCCCGCGACGCCGGCGCCGACGCCTACATCACGGGCGCGTTGCTGAAGATCGGGCCTACGCAACTGCGCCTTGATGTGCGGGCGCAAGACACCAGTAGCGGACAGATCCTGTTTTCGCAGAAGCTCGAAGGGCAGGACATCCAGAGCATCTTCGGCATGGTGGATCGCCTGACCGAGAGTCTGGCCGGCAGCTTCCTGCCGGCCTCCGATCTGCCGCAAAAAACGCCGGAAATTGAACAGGCTTCTACATCCAATGTCGAAGCGTATCGCCATTACCAACTGGGCCTCGATTATGGCCGCCGCTTTCTTATTCCGGATGCAGTTCGCGAGCTGGAGGAGGCGATTCGTCTCGATCCGCAGTTCGCACTGGCGTACTTGCGCTTATCTGAGCAGTACTTTTTGTGGGGTGACCTGCGGCGCGGACGCGAGGTTGCAGCTAAAGTGGAGCAACTGAAATCGCACCTGCCCCGGTATGAGCAACTGTCATTGCAGGCAGTCACTGCCAGTTGGTCACAGGATCTCGAGGCGGAAGCCGCCGCGCGTCAAGCGATGATCTCGGAATTTCCTCATTCCACGATGGACCGAGGCATACTCTCCAGCAATCTTTCTCATCTCGGAAAGGAGCAAGAAGCTGTCGACGTGTTAAAGCAGGGACTCATTTTGGATCCCAAGAGCGAAGACCTGCTCAACTTCCAGGCTTACCAACTCACCCGCGCGGGCGATCTCGCAGGGGGACTGGCGGCCGACGATGCGTATATCGCGCTTCGCCCGGGGGATCCCAATCCGTTCGATACCCGTGGGGACATATTGTACCTGGCGGGCCACGATGATGAGGCCATCGCCGCCTATCGCAAAGTGCTCGAACTGAAGCCGGATTTCGGTGAACACGGCGAGTACCTCAAGCTGGCCATTGTCTACACCGATCAGAAAAAAGCGGACATGGCCAATGCCGCCTTCCAGCAGTATGAGCAGCGGACGTCTCCGCTGGCACGCCTCTACGTTCCCGGGTTCCAGGCACAGTTCAAGCAGACGGCAGGCGACTTCGAAGGTGCGCTTGGCAGTTATCGGGAGGCAGTGTCGCAAATGGCGCACGCCAAGCAGACCGAGGCTGCGGGAGATTACCTGGTCCAGTTTGCGGTGCTGGCCGTTTTGTTGGGGCAGAATTCCTCTGCCCTGCCCTTTGTCCAGCAACAAAAAGTGGAAGGCGAGGAGCTGCCGGCACTGGCCTTCCTTCAAACGATGGCGGGAAACCGGGCTGGAGCTCAGCAAACGTTGCAGCGCTACGCCGCCAGCCATCCCTGGATCGCACCGCGGACGATTGAACTTCGACAAATTTATGCCGATGTCGTGGCCGCCTTGCAGAAGGGCGATGGACAAACCGCCTCGGACCTTTTAGCTGGAGTTCCGGATTTTCAAGAGGCCTATGTGCTGTTTTTCCGTGGCCGTGCGGCTCTCCTGACCAACGACTATTCGTCCGCGGAAACGCGATTTCGCGCCGTGCAGCGCGCCGAGCGGAACGTGGAGAATGGCAAGGCCATGGCCGATCGTTTCCCCTGCCTGGGAATTCTCTCCCACTATTACCTGGGCCAGCTTTACGAGCGCACGTCGAAGCGCGACCAAGCCATCAATGAATACCAGGAATTCCTTTCACACTTCAGCAGCGCGCAAACCAGGCCCGCACAGCTCGCCGATGCCCGAGCGGCACTTAAACGGCTGATTCTGTAACGACGCCGCGCAAGGCGATTCGAACGCGGTTTCAAACCCCGTCGATTCCTGTTGCTCTCCACTTCTGATATTCGAAAATCCAGGGATCTTTGTCTAGCCCCCTCGTAGGATTTCCCTACAAACCTGAGGCCGGTCCTGGTTCGTGGTGCTGCCAGGTGAGCGTGACGATCGAAACTTTTCTAGCGCTCGCCCGCTCCGCGAAGTGCAACTAATCGTGTTGCGCATCGGACGGACTGATGGGATCGAAGCCGCCACTGCTGGATCAGAAGGGAAACGCACTCTCGCGTAAACACAGTCTGCTGGGCAAGACTGCGGTGGTAAGCGTGATCGTTATCAGCACGAATGTGGTCGGGAACTATGGTCTAAAGCGCGGACTGGTCAACGTCGGCGTCGTCGAGTCGTGGTCTCCCGTGCCGTACATTCAATCTTTCGTTCATCCCTGGATTGCGATAGGGGTCGTCTTTATGGTCGCCTGGCTGACTTCTCGCCTGGCGTTGCTCAGTTGGGCGGACCTTAGTTACGTCCTGCCGGTGACCTCATTCTCCTACGTGCTCAGCGCTATTGTCGGCGCGATGTACATCAACGAGCGTCCCAGCCGCCTGCAGTGGCTGGGAATTTCCATCATCACTGTCGGCACTCTGCTCGTTGTGATGACCTATCCCAAGACCACGAACGGATCGCCTCCGGAATGATCGCCCTTCTGGTCACATTGGTTGTCATTCCTGGAACAGTCGGCGATCTGCTGATGAGCGCGGGTATGAAGCGTCATGGCGAAATCACCGATTGGAGCGCCATGGGCCTGCTCCGCCTCGGCTGCGACCTGCTGCGCAACTTTCACATTCTCGCCAGCATTGTGGCCATGGCGGTTTCCTTCTTCGCAATGATGGCGCTGCTGTCGGCAACCGACCTTAGTTTCGCCGTGCCAATCACTGCCTCGAGCTACATTCTTGAGGCCGCGCTCGCCAAGTATTACCTGAAAGAGCACGTGGACTGGCGCCGTTGGGTGGGAGTGTCACTGGTTGCGGTGGGCATCGCCCTGATCTCAATTTGATCGCAGATGTTGCACTTCCTTAAGAACGGCGCATTCGTGGCGATCATCGCTCATGGCCTTATCGGACTGTCGCTGGTCTGGGACAAAGTGTTACTCAAACGTCCGGGAACCCAGAATCTTTTCAGCTACGTATTCTGGCTGGGCAGCTTAAGCGTCTTCGGCGTTTGCCTGGTGCCGTTCGGATACAACTCCCCTTCTCTGAAGCTGGCTTGCATTGCCTTCGTGGCGGGGGTCGTTCACCTGGCGGGAAATCTTTTTTATTACGCTGCGCTGAAACGTGGAGAGGCATCGGAAGCGCTGGCGGTAATGGGCGGCTTTTCCCCGGTGGCGACGGCGGTCATTGGACTCGCCGTGCTTTCGCACCATATGACCGAGTATCAACTGATCGGATTTGCCCTCATGACGGCGGGCGGATTCGTCATGTTCTTTGCCGAAAAACTGCCGCTGAAACGGTTGCTTCCGCCGGTGGTGCTTGCGGCATTGTTGTTGGGCCTGGTCAATGTCATGGAAAAAGTGGTCTATGACAACACCAACTTCGTGAGCGGCTATGTCTGGTTCACGATTGGCACTTTTGCTGGTGCCCTAGCGCTTCTGGTCCGGCCGTCGTGGCGACAGCAGATCTTCTCCGAGTCGGGACAGGACAGTCCCAGCAATCGCTTCTGGTATTTCGTCAACCGGTTCATCTCTGGCGTTGGCTCTTTCCTGATTTTCTATGCGATCAGCCTGACCCACCCGGCAATCGTGGATTCGATTTCCGGTGTGCGCTACGTGGTGATCTTCCTGGGGGCCCTACTGCTGACGAAGTTTCGTCCTGCAATCCTTCAAGAAAGCTTTGGCGGATGGCAGTTGTTCACGAAAACGACGGCAACTGCGCTCGTTGTGGCCGGCTTAGTGCTCGTGGGAATGAGTGGGGGCAAAGGAGCCGGTTCCGGACCGAGCGCGCACAGCAAAATCGGGCCGCAACCATTCGCCGCAAAGCACAATCTTAGCTTCGAGGATTCGAACTATGAGCATTAGCCGATTTCTGCTTGGATTTGCGGTGGGGATGGGGGTGGGAATGTTGTTCGCCCCGGCTTCAGGTGAAGAAACTCGTGATCTGCTGGCTGAACGCGCCCGCGAGTGGATGGAAATCTCCCAAAGAAAGATCGAGGAAAAAGTCGAAGAAGCGGCTCAAGTCGCGAAGGCCAAGGCCGGGGACCTGGGCAGTCAGATCGGCCGCCAAGCCGCGGAAAATGCAGTCCAAACCGTGGAACGAAACGTTCTAGGTAAGAACAAGACTGCGTAACGGTTCCGAACAAAAACCCTGGCTCCCATGGTGCTCCATGGGCGTCGATGAGCAGTCTTTTAGCGCAGGCTCGGGCGTCTTATGACACCGTGATTTCGCCTCAGTTCCCTTCGTAACTCTTCGGTACACTCCCTTTTGGTAACCCTTGGTAACCATGCGGTCTATGCCTTCCAGACGTACAATTGGCCTTGTCCGGTGGGCATCTGCCGATAGGGAAGATGACCGCTGCCGCCGGTATCCGGGAGCAGTTTCCCTCAACGCGCGACCGGTTCCGGGTTTAAGACCAGGTTCCTGGAGTCCGTGCTCTTATGGCATTGTTCGGCTTCAACAAGCAAAAGGTGCTCGCCAGTGCGGAGAAATATGTCCAGCAGGGCAAGCTGTCGAATGCCATCTCCGAATACGAAAAAGTCCTCAAGAACGATCCCAAGGATCTGACGGTCAACAACACGGTTGGGGATCTCTACTCGCGCCTGGGCGAGACCGAAAAAGCGACCGAATGTTTCAAGTCTGTGGGCGATGCCTATGCCGGCCAGGGGTTCACGGTCAAAGCCATCGCGATGTACAAGAAGATCTGCAAGCTCAAACCGTCTCTGGAGAGCTTGCTGAAACTGGCCGAACTCTACACGCAGCAGGGCCTTTTCAATGACGCCCGCGCACAATATCTGCAGGTCGCAGAAGAATTCCTGAAGGCCGGGGAACTCGAGAATGCCGTCCGCATTTTCCAGAAGATTCTCGAGATGGATCCGGAAAACAGCAGCATGCGGATCCGGCTGGCGGAAGTTTACGTCCGGCTGGGCAAGAAGAACGACGCCTGGCAGATTTTCACCCAGGCCGCAGAGAGCCTGCGTTCCAAGGGATCGCTGAACGAAGCCGAAGAAGTTCTGCAGCGCATGCTCAAGCTTGATCCCGGCAACACTTATGCCTTGCTGATGCAGGGCAGGAACCTGCTGGAATCCGGCGACGCTGCAGGAGCGGTTGCCACACTACAGAAGATCGCCGATATCGACTCCAACCCCGAAGGCTTGCGCGATCTGCTCAAAGCTTACTTGCAGGCCGGGCAACTCTCTGAAGCCGGAACCGTCGCCAACAAACTGTTGAGCGTGCACAACGATCTCACCGCGATTGCCAGCTTCGTCGAAGCCTTGATGCAGGCCGGGCAGTACGAAAACGCGCTCCAGGTTTTCGATCAGCACGCCGAGCGGCTGCTGTCAGAAAATTCCAGCAAAGTTTTACAGTCCCTGCACGCCATTATCGGCCACGTGCGCGACAATCCCGATTCGCTGCAGAAGCTGCTCGATCTCTTCAACAAGGCAGGAGATAGCAGCCACGTCAGCGAAGTGATGGAGCTACTGGCACACGCGAGCGTTCAATCCGGCGATCTCACGCGCTCCCGCGATCTTTACCAGAAGTTGGCGCAAGTCGAGCCGCAGAATCCGCTGCACATGCAGAACTACCAGCAGGTGGTAAGCCAGATCGGAGGCACTTCCGGCGGCAAGCTGATCACTCCGGAAGAAGCAGTCGTTCTGCTGGACGATTTGGAATCCACTGCGCCGGCCATTCACCAGCATTATGCCGACGAAGTTGCGCTCGCCATTCGATCTGCTCTGACCGACGCCGAACTTTTCATTTCGTACAATATGCCTGCTAAGGCGCTAGGGCCCCTGGTCGCGGCATTGCCGCAGGCCCCTAACGATCTGCGCATCAACCAGCGCCTGGCCACGCTGCACACGCGCGCGGGCCGCTTTGCCGAAGCAGCGGTGTGCTGCCGCACTCTGCAGAGCATTTATTCCGAAGCGGACTATCCGGAAGAAGCCACACGCTACGGAGAATTGGCCGAGCGCTATGAAGAACGCACCTCGGCTCCAGCGGCGTCGATTTCGGAGGACGAGGCTCCGATTGTCATTGTTGCTCCGGCATCACAGGCTGAGCAGCCTGAGGCCGCAGTCGAGGAATTCCCGGTCGACGAGGTTGCGCCTGAGAGTTCGGCCCCTGAGCCGGAAGCGGCTGAAGAGGCAGAAGAAGTCAGTACCGAGGACGCTTCGCCCTGGCCCACCGAAACCGAACCGCCCGCCGCGCCCGAATTTGCAGTAGTCGACGAATCCGCAAGCGCAGCGGACGCCACAGGTCCAGCGGAAATCGATCTCTCCTCGGAGTGGGACGATGCGCTCAGCGTAGAGGCCGAAACTCCCGCGGAAGAACCGCCGGTCGAACCGGTCGAAGTAGAAGCTGCTCCGGCGCCCCGCGCTCCCGCCGCGAAAACGGCTCCCGCAGCAAAAGCCGCTCCAATGGCTGATTCCGCGGTTGACGAGGCGGCTGAAGAAATCCGGTTCTACATCGCGCATTCCATGCTGGAGCAGGCAATGGCCGCTCTGGCCAAGCTGCAGACGTTGACCAAGGACAAAGCTAAGCTGGAGGAGCTCCGCTCCGAAATTGAGGCTGCCAGCGCAGAGGCTGCCGAACAGGAAGCTCCAGCCGCACCCGAGCCGGTTTTCGAAGAGCTCACGGCAGACGACGTCCCGGCGTTCGAGGTTGTCGAGGAAGCGCCGGCGGCTGTGATCGAGGAACCAACCGTCGCTCCGGAACCAGAGCCGGTCGAGGAAGCTCCGGTGGTTGCGGAAATTCCTGTCGAGCCCGTGGTCGCCCAGCCGGAACCTGTACTGGCCAAGCCCGAGCCGGTAAAGCCGAAGCCGGCGCCAGTAGTGCCCAAGCCTGCGCCGCCTGTGGTGCACGAACCCGAACCAGCGGCTCAACCCGCGGTTCTCACGAAATTCGTTACGGACCTTGAATCGTCGTTAGGAGACGGGTTCCTGCCGGGCACAGTGGCCAAGCCGGCACCGCCTGCGCCAGTAGCGCCCGCGCAACCGAGGAGTGCCGTGGCTGCCACACCGTCCGCTCCGGTGCTGGGCGAGTTCGTCGCAGACATCGAAGCATCTCTAGGAGAAGACTTCCTGGCCGCGGCTCCGGTTCCTGAGCCTCGGCCGGCAATTGCCACCGCCGCTCCAGTTCCGCCGCCCGCTCCAGCAGCGCCTAAGGTTAGCCCACTGGCAGCCAGCGCCGCCGCATCGGCCTCACCGACATCTCACGTCGCGCCGCCCGCGCCGAAGCCGGCCCCAGTCGCCGCTGCGTCCATGGCGTCACCGCCTGTGATCAGCGCTCCGAAGCCGCAGCCGCCGGTTCCAGTGATTCCGCCTGCTGCTCCTGCCGCTGCTCCCAAAGCCTCTCCCTTCGGAGAAGATGCGGGAGTCGATCTGGCAGAAATGTTTGGCGAGCTCAAACAGGACCTTGAAGCTGATGTCGCAGCGGCCGACGAAGATCCCGAAACCCACTACAATCTCGGAATAGCCTTCCGGGAAATGGGCTTGCTCGATGAAGCCATCGGCGAGTTGCAGAAAGCTTGCCAGTCGTTCGACAAAGGGCACCCCTTCCCGCAGATTATGCAGACCTACACCTGGCTGGCGCAGTGCTTCCTGGAGAAAGGCGTTCCGGAAGCGGCGGTCCGCTGGTATGAAAAAGCTCTAAGCATTCCCACCATCGATGGCGAAACGCGTACTGCTCTGAATTACGAACTGGCCTCGGCTTATGAGTCCGCCGGGGATAAGCCGTCAGCCCTGAAGCACTTCATGGATGTTTACGGCAGCAACATCGACTATCGCGACGTAGCCGAGCGCATTAAGGCCTTGAAGTCGTAGAATAGCCGGATGGCGCCTGCGCCCCAACCTGCGTGCGTGTGCTTAAGCCCGCATCCCGGTCCAAAAAATTCCCCCGTCTGCGGGAGCAACCCGGCATGACGGATCCGGCTTTCTCCAGCGCGCCTGGCAGCGCGCCGGAACCCAATCCACAACCCGCCGGACTGCTGGATGCTCCCGAGCAGCCGCAGCCAGGGCCCAGCCGGGGGCAACTCTGGATGCACCGGATTTCTGTCTTTCTTTTTGTGTTAATCAGCGCCGTAGCAGGAGTGCTGCTTATTATTCTTCCCTGGACCCCGGAGTGGACCGACAACTATCTGTTGCTCTCGTTTCCGGCCCTGCGCAGCATCGTTTCCAACGGATTTTTTCGCGGCCTATGCAGCGGCCTGGGCCTGCTCGATATTTGGATTGGTTTCTGGGAGGCTCTTCACTACCACGAGGTACATTGACGATTCCCTCTGCATCTCAACTGGGGAAAGTCGCTTCGCAATTCGCTGTGCGACCCAAAATTCCAGAACGTGAGTTTCACCCATGACTGACCATCTGAAGTCCGCGCCTGTCGCCTATCAAAATGAAGCGTTTCTCAACAGCCCTGACGGCCGCATTCTCCGCATGCTGGCCGAATATCAGGAACCGCTGGCTCGCTTCCGCCGCGAGCAAATTCAGGACACCGTCGTTTTCTTCGGCTCCGCGCGTTTTCAACGGCAGAAAGACGCCACGGAAGCCCTTGCTACCGTAGAAAAGAACAATGCGGGAGTACCCGCTGCACAACTGGAAAGTGATTTGAAGCGCGCTCAAGCCGGCGTGAACATGGCCCGCTACTACGAAGACGCGCGCGCGCTTGCCTACCTGCTGACCAAGTGGTCCACGCAGATTCCGGCCCGGCGCCACCGCTTCGTCGTCACCACCGGCGGAGGCCCCGGCATCATGGAAGGCGCGAACCTGGGCGCGCACGAGGCTGGAGGCAAGAGCATCGGTCTCAACATCCAGTTGCCGTTCGAGCAGTATCCCAACCAGTTCATCACGCCCTCTCTGAACTTTCAGTTCCACTATTTCTTCATGCGCAAATTCTGGTTCGCCTATCTGGCCAAGGGACTTGTCATTTTCCCGGGCGGCTTTGGCACCATGGACGAGCTCTTCGAGATTCTCACTCTGGCGCAGACCGACAAGCTGGCAAAGAAAATTCTGGTGATCATTTACGGCAGCGAGTATTGGAGGCGCATCATTAACTTCCAGGCCTTCGTGGATGCGGGCACCGTCTCGCAGCAGGATCTTGAGCTGTTCAAGATGGCCGATAATCCCGAGGAAGCCTTCGAATTCCTGCGCGATGGCCTGACAAAGTATCATCTGGGCGGCACGCCGAAGAAGCAGCGGGAAGTGTTGCCGGAGATCGCGAAGACGAGGCCCTAGGGTTTCCTTCGTGAACCTTCGGGTCCTTCGTGGTGAATGATTTTCGCTCTTTCCTTGCCGCCAGAAAAGCGAATGGCTGAAAGCTGCCTTCTCTACTACATCACCGACCGCACCGCCTTCCCAGGAGACGAACTCGCGCGCCGTCGACGCCTGCTGGAAAAGATTTCAGAGGCCGCTCGCGCCGGAGTCGACTACATCCAGCTTCGCGAAAAAGACTTGCCTGCGCGCGAACTGGAAGCGCTGGCACGCCAAGCGGCAGCTCTGATCGCACAACGGAGAACTGAGAGCCGGGAAACGAGGACTCGCCTGCTCATCAACTCCCGCACCGACGTCGCCCTTGCGGTTGGAGCCGACGGAGTCCAGCTCCGGTCTGAAGACGTATCGCCGCAGGAAGTTCGATCAATCTGGAAAGAATGTGGCGCGGGCGTCCCCACCCGCGCAGCCCCGCGTAAAGATCCTCTGGTCGCAGTCTCCTGTCACACTCCAGCCGAAGTGGCCCAAGCCGCCGCAAATGCGGCGAACTTCGCAGTATTCGCTCCGGTCTGTGAAAAAAAAGACGCCCCAGGAGCGCGGCCCGCCGGACTCGCGCTCCTCAAGCAAGCCTGCCAGGAAAAGATCCCAGTGTTGGCTCTAGGGGGAATCACAATTGCGAATGCCCGCTCGTGCCTGGAAGCCGGAGCCGCCGGCATCGCCGCCATCCGCCTGTTTCAGGAAAACGACGTCGCAGAAGTAGTGCGACGTTTGCGGGCTCTCTAGTCTTCCCCCGTGTGCCTCTGTGCCCTCTGTGGTAAAGCCTTGAGGTTGCTAAACTGGACTCATGGCGACGCACTCGCAGATCACGCCCACGCGGCTCGAACCCGCGTTGGTCCAAATCCCAGCGGGATGGTTCCTGATGGGCTCCGACTCCGGCCAGGACTGCGAGCGCCCTGTCCATCGGGTCTGGATCGACTCTTTGTTACTCGCCGCCACGCAGGTCACGAACGCGGAATACGAGCGCTTCCTGCGCGCCACAGGCGCGGCGCCTCCGCCGTTCTGGCACGATCCCAATTTCAATCATCCACGGCAGCCGGTTGCGGGCGTGTCCTGGCACGAAGCTACTCGTTACTGCGAATGGCTCACAGCAGAGACCGGCCGCGCGTTCCGCCTGCCCAGCGAAGCGGAATGGGAACGCGCCGCTCGCGGGGGCCTCGAGCAAAAACAATTTCCGTGGGGAGACGATCCGCCGCAATCCTTACCGAACTACGCCACACGCTGGCAAGCCGGCCCCGAGCGGGTCGCGCAATACGCGCCGAACGCTTTCGGGCTGTACGACATTGGCGACAACGTCCACGAATGGTGCGGCGACTGGTACGATCCGAATTACTATGCGATCTCGCCCGACCGTAACCCGCAAGGCCCAGCGGCGAGTTCCATGAAGCCGGCACGCAAGTCTTCGCGCGGCGGATCGTGGCGGCACCACATCAAAGTTGCACGCTGTTCGGCGCGCTCCAGCATCCCGCCGGAGTTTCAGTACGCAGATTACGGGTTCCGAGTTGCAGCAATTGGGTAATTGTGTAATTTAGTAATTGGGAAAATTGGGTAATTGTGTAATTTAGTAATTGGGTAATTGAAATCACTCTGGCATAGCCAGATTTTCCAATCACTCAATTACTAAATTGCCCAATTACTCAATTCTCAATTACTCAATTCTATGTTCAAGCCTGACCTTCTTAAGAACAAGCGCGTGCTCATCACGGGAGGCGGCACAGGCCTCGGCAAGGGCATGGCGCAGCGCTTCCTCGAACTAGGGGCCACCGTCTACATCTGCGGACGCCGCGAAGAGGTGCTCAAAGCCACGGCGGCGGAACTCGCGCCCAAAGGCCCGATCCACGCGCTTGCGTGCGACGTTCGGAATCTCGAAGCCGTCGAGCAGATGATCGAAACCATCTGGACCTCCGGCCCACTCGACATCCTCGTCAACAATGCCGCCGGCAACTTCATTGCCCGCACGGAAGAACTTTCCGCACGGGCGTTTGAATCGGTGATCAATATCGTGTTGATGGGCACGCTCCACTGCACGATGGCTTGCGGACGGCGCTGGCTTAAGTCCTCGCACCCTGGCACGGTCCTCAGCATTTCCGCGACTTACGCTCCAGTCGGTTCGGCATACGTTGTCCCCTCGGCGGTCTCCAAAGCGGGAGTCGAGGCACTCACCCGCAGTCTCGCCGTCGAGTGGGGCAACCGCGGCATTCGCATGAATGCCATTGCTCCCGGGCCAATCCCGACGCAGGGCGCATTTTCCCGCGTGCTGCCTCGGCCTGAATTGGAAACACTCGCCCTCGACCGCAATCCGCTCCACCGTTTCGGTACGGTTGAAGAACTGGCCAATCTCGCTGCTTTTCTGGTGAGCAACGGCTCCGGCTACATCAATGGCGAAGTCATCCGCATGGATGGCGGGGAATTTTTGCAAGGCGCCGGCGAGTTCAGCAATCTGGGAAGAGTTCTGAAAGAAGAAGACTGGCAGGCAATCAAGCCCAAGAAATCCGCCCAAAGAGATTAGGGTTTCTCCGCGTTCTCAGCGGCATTTCTCCGTGTACTCGGCGGTTATTTTTTTCCTGGCAGCTACCGCCGATCCTTCCCAGGCAGCACAATCGCTTTCAGCAGAAGGTTGACGAGGCTGAGCACGATCGCGCCAATGAAGGCCGCAAGGAATCCGCTCACATGAAATCCCGGGGATAAAAGCGCCGAAGCCAATTCCAGCATGAGCGCATTGATCACGAACCAGAAGAGCCCCAGCGTGAGCAGGGTCAGCGGGAAGGTGAGAATCTTCAGTACGAACCCGATGGTCGCGTTGATGAATCCAATGACGAGCGCCGCGATCAATGCCGCAGTGAGGCCTCGCACTGAAATCCCGATGCCGAGTTGAGCCACAATCCATACCGCGATGGCGCTCAGCAGCCAATTCAACAGGAGTCGCATCTCGATCTCCTCAGGTCAAAATATAGGCTCTCCGCTCCGTTCAAACAAGCACTGCGATGTACGGTGCAGATTTTCATTGCGACCTGTCGCCCGGTCACACCGCAAAATAATTATGCCGCTTTCGCCACGTTTGTGCTTCCATCCGGTACACTACGCAATTCGATTTCAAGGAGGAAACTCATGCCCGATGCCGCACTCAGCGGATCCGAATTCAAGAAGCAACTACGCGCCGGACAGCCTAAGATGGGCCTGTTCCTCAACGCGCACAGTCCGACCGTCGCCGAGCAGCTCGCGCACAGCGGCTACGACTGGCTGCTGGTCGATACCCAGCACGGTCCGATGGGCTACGAAAAACTTTCGGCCATGCTCAGTGGAATCGCCAACGGCGGAGCTAAATCGATGGTCCGCGTCGGTGGGTACGACGATCGCCCGGGCATTCAGCAAGCCCTCGACATGGGTGCCGACGGCGTGCTCATTCCTTACATCAACACCGCCGAAGAAGCGCGCCAGGCCGTCAGCTGCGCGAAGTATCCCACCGTGGGCACCCGCTCCGTCTACTTTCCCCAGCGCAGCATGAACCGCGGCGGACTGCTCGGCTACGCCGGCAACTGGAACAATGAAAGCATCGTTGCGCTGCAGGTCGAAACTGCCTCGTGCATCGAGAACATCGCGGAGATTGCCGCCATCCCCGGCGTCGATATTCTTTTTCTCGGCCAGAACGACCTGTGCATGTCGATGGGCCTGTACAACAAATACGAGTTTCCGCACATGTACACCTCGCCCGAACTCGACGCGGCCACGAAGAAGCTGATCGAGCACGCGCGCAAGAACAACGTGATCCTTGGCCTGTTCCTGTTCGGCACCGCGCGTGTCGGCGAATTCCTCGAAAAGGGATTCACCTTCATCAGCATCGGCAACGACCTGCACCACGTCCTCACCCAGGCCGGATCGTATGTCGCCGACATGGAGAATATCGCCAAGGATAAGGGCAAATCCTGGAAACGCCGCTCCACCGCGTTGTTCTAAAGCGAGAGAAATGGGAAGCGGGTACCCCACGTCTTGCTGATTTTGAGAGAGGTGGGAATCCGTGAACTCGTGTGTGTCCCCGGTGTCCTCTGTGGTTATGTTTTCTTTTGAATTAGAATCACAATTCGGACACTCCCGTGGTCCTCACCGAAATTGAAACCCGCGTCCTCGGCTCCCTGATCGAAAAGGACATCACCACGCCCGACTACTACCCGCTCTCGCTCAACGCGCTGGTCAACGCCTGCAACCAGAAAAATAACCGCGACCCGGTCATGATGCTGGACGAAACTGCGGTACGTGACGCTCTCAGCTCACTTCAGGAAAAACGCATGGCCGGACCCGCCAGCGGCGCCGATAGCCGCGTCACGAAATATGAACACCGGCTGCAGGAAGTCTTCAATTTCGATCGCCGCGAAATCGCGATCCTGTGCGTGCTGCTGCTGCGCGGGCCGCAGACGCCCGGAGAACTCCGCAGCCGCACTGAGCGCATGTACCACTTCGAAGCACTGGACGATATCGTCTCCACCCTCGATCGCCTCGCCCAGCGCGAGCCGCCTCTGGCCTGCATTCTGCCGCGCCAGCCCGGCACGAAAGAATCGCGCTACACGCACCTGTTCTCCGGCGAACCTCCCGAGCAACCCATTGTGGAACGGGCGTCCGCGCCCGTTGCTGCATCCTCGGCTGGCGGCGTCGGCGACCGCCTGTCGCAACTCGAAACAGAAGTCTCCCGCCTTCGTGCCGAACTCTCCGAGGTCCAGCAGCAACTCGCCAGCTTCCGCAAGCAGTTCGAATGACGCCCGGGTTGATCGCAATCACGGAACTTTTCCCGTTCCCAAACGTACAATTCCTTAGACAGAAGGAGGTCTCACCCATGTTCGCGTTCCTGCTCTGGTGCATCCTCTTCGTGCTCTGCTGGCCGCTGGCGATCCTGGCGCTGATCGCTTATCCCTTCATATGGCTCTTGCTGCTCCCGTTCCGCATCATCGGGGTTGCCGTCCACGGCGTCCTGGAAGTCATTTTCCTGGCGATCACCCTCCCATTCCGCCTGTTAGCGGCTCCTTTCCGAATCTAGTGCTGGGGTAGCGCCGGCGTCCCGCCGGCTGTCGCGGGAGCGTCCTCGCCCCCGCAGCGTATGCCACCTCGGTTGCGGTCCCAATCTCCCTACTTGGTGTAATCTCTTAACACGCCACCTTCTCAGGAGGCCTCATGCGTCGCCGCGAATTCCTTGTCCGTTCCGCCACCGCCGCGGGAGCAGTCTGGCTCTCATCGAAATCCATCTTCAAGGCAATCGCCGAACAGACTTTACCCAGGAAGTTCTCAGCGGCCGACGTGGTCACGCTGGGCAGCACGGGTATCAAGACGAGCCGCCTGGCCATGGGCACCGGCACCGTCGGTTCCGAACATCACTCGCACCAGACCGCGCTGGGCGTAAAGGGTCTGTCGGATCTGCTGCTTAACGGGTACGACCACGGACTGCGATTTTTCGATGCGGCCGACTCTTATGGAAGCCATCCGCACGTGGCCGAAGCGCTCAAGCACGTGCAACGTGACAAGGTCACCGTTTTGACGAAAAGCTGGGCACGGGATGCAGCCGGCATGCGCGCTGATCTGGACCGATTCCGCCGCGAACTCGGCACCGATTATCTCGACGTCTGCCTGATGCACTGCGTCACCGAACCCGACTGGACCGACAAATTCCGCGGTGCGATGGATGTCCTCTCTGAAGCCAAGCAGAAGGGAACGATCCGCGCCCACGGCTGCTCCTGCCATTCCATCGAAGCCCTGCGCGCCGCGGCGAAGTCCCCGTGGGTCGAAATCGATCTTGCCCGCATCAATCCCATCGGCGCGTATATGGACTCCGATCCCGCAACCGTGGTTAGTGTGCTCAAAGAGATGAAGTCCGCGGGGAAGGCGGTCGTGGGAATGAAGATTCTGGGTCAGGGCAAGCTGCGCGACCGTCAGGATGAAGGAATCAAGTTTGCGTTGTCGCTGAACCTGCTGGATGCGTTCACCATCGGCGCCGAAAGCAAGCAGGAGCAGGAAGACTTGATCCGCAGAATCGCGGCAGCGTAGCGCAGGCGTCCTCGCCGGCGGTAGCAGGGCGTCTCGACCCGCATCGGGCGGACTACCCATCAATTCCTTATTCCGTCCGAAACTCCCGCAAGACGGTGATCTTGCCGACAATGTTCCGGTTCAGTTCCTCAAGTTCGTTTGCAGGAATCCAATACTCTTGATGTCTCGAATCGCCGACTACGTGAACGTCGTATCGGCTGAGGAAATCAGCCGGCACATCAAATTTCAAAACATAGCCCTCATGTCCGGACGCTTCATCCTTCGTATTCCAGTCTCGCGCAATCTGTGTTGCATACTCCTCGCTGAGCACAGGATAGAAAATTGGCTGACCAGGAAGCCTCGGTGGAAAGGCGCGAAATCCGCTGGCGCGGATCAGTTCAAATTCCTTCCGTCCCACAGGGCGGTACAGAGTGGTAACGGCACCGCTCACCTAACTCTCCATCACCTTCAACCCCGGACTCACAATCAACGGCGCCTCGGTCGCTCGCTGCACATCCTCCGCCGTCAGGCCCGGTGCGATTTCTTCGAGCACAAGTCCATCCTTCGTCACGCGGATGTATGCCATCTCGGTTGCAATCGTATCCACCACGCGCACGCCGGTGAGCGGCAGCGTGCACTTCCTCAAGATTTTCGGAGCGCCCTCGCGCGTCGTATGCTCCATCGCGACAACCACGCGCCTTGCGCCTGCGACCAGGTCCATCGCGCCGCCCATCCCCTTCACCATTTTTCCCGGGATCATCCAGTTCGCGATGCTGCCCGTCTCATCCACCTCCATCGCGCCCAGGACGCTGAGGTCGATGTGGCCACCGCGAATCATGGCAAAAGAATCCGCGCTGGAAAAGTAAGACGTTCCCGGCATCTCGCTGACAGTCTCCTTGCCCGCATTGATGAGATCCGGATCCTCCGTCCCCTCGACTGGATACGGCCCAATCCCCAGCATGCCGTTCTCCGATTGGAGCGTGACCTCGATCCCTGGTGGCACGTGATTCGCAATCAGCGTGGGCATGCCGATGCCCAGGTTCACATAGAACCCATCGCGCAACTCGCGCGCGATGCGCTTTACGATGCGCTCGCGTTTATCGACATCTTTGGCAGGTTTGCCCGTTGGAGACATATCAGTATTCGTGACGAGTGATTAGTAACCGGTGGTCAGTGGAAGCGGTTGCAGTGCTTGGGTTTAGCTGTCATGACGCTAGTGTATGGCCGCTTCCGTCATGACGATGTGTTCCCGCAGGAACATTCTGATCACTGACGATTAGCTACGTTCCTCACCGTCCTCCGCTCAATCATCCGCTCATACAGCTGGCCCTGAAAAATACGCTTCACATAGATCGATGGCGTATGAATCGCGTCCCCATCGAACTCGCCGACTTCGACCAGATGCTCGACCTCGGCGATCGTGACCTTCGCGGCACTCGCCATCATGGGATTGAAATTGCGCGCCGTCTTCCGGTAAATCAAATTTCCAGAACGGTCGCCCTTCCACGCCTTCACAAAGGCAAAGTCCGCCTTGAGGCCGCGCTCCATGACGTACAGCCTTCCATCGAACTCGCGCGTCTCTTTGCCTTCGGCGACAATGGTTCCGACACCGGTCGGCGTGTAGAAGGCCGGAATCCCCGCTCCGCCCGCGCGAATGCGTTCGGAAAATGTTCCTTGCGGCACCAGATCCAGCTTGATTTTGCCGCTCAGTACCAACTCTTCGAGCAGTTTGTTCTCGCCGACGTAGGTGCCTATGTGATGCACAATCTGCCCTGCCGCCAATAGCAACCCGTTGCCCACGCCGTCGATGCCCACATTGTTGCTGATGGTGTGAAGATTCCTCGTGCCCTTCTTGACCAGCGCGCGAATCAGATTCTCGGGCATGCCGCACAGACCGAAGCCGCCGATCATGATGGTCGCGCCATCAAACACGTCGCGGATGGCCTCATCCGCATTGGCCACAACTTTATTCATAGAGTGAGAATTCTAAACGATTCTTCACCACAGAGGCACAGAGGCACGGAGAAACATTGCTGAATTTGATTGCTCAACAAAAATCCAATTTGAAAACCACGGAAGATATTCATTCAATTTTCAACAATTCCTGCTCCGTGCCTCTGTGTCTCCGTGGTGAACCTATGTCTTCTTAATTGGAATTCTTCTCAGTTCGTGCGCCTGCTCAAACTCTTCTGCCAACTGCTTGGTCGCCAGATTCTCCCGGATATGCGCCAGCCGCTGCTCGACCTTCCACAGCGCAGATTCCAGATTCTTCTTGTTGCTGATGGCTACATCACGCCACATTGAGTACGGGCTCGCCGAAATCCGCGTCATTTCCTGTAATGCGCGGCCACCTGCGGGGAGCAACGGGGCCTCCGCCCCAAACTCTTCCACCAATGCCGCAGCCAACGCCGTCGAGATCATCTGCGGCACATGGCTGATCCATGCGCACAGGCGATCATGCTCATCCGCGGGCAACATGGCGATCCGGGCCCCGATTGCATCGATCCAGCCAGCAAACTCCGCGAACAATCCCTCGTTCAGATTCTGCTCGGGCATAGGCGAAAGAAACCACACCGCATTCTGAAACAGATCTGCGTCCGCATAATCGACGCCGCTCAATTCTTTCCCCGCCATGGGATGCCCTGCCAGGAAGCGCTTCCCGGCGTGCTTCCCAAAGACTTTCACAGCGCGATCGACAACCGTCGCCTTGGTGCTGCCCACATCGGTCAGCAGAGTTTTCGCCGGAAGAATGGGTCCCACACGTTCAATCAGATCGACGATCGCGAGCACCGGAGTCGCCAGCACCACTACCTGGCTTCCCCGTACCGCATCCCCGGGATCCGACGTCCCATCGTCGATTGCGCCCCGCATCCGCGCGCGCTCCAGCGTCCCTTCGCGATCGCAGCCCACGATCCGCCCGGCAAATTTCTTCTTGCGCAGGGCCAGCGCCAGCGAGCCACCAATCAGGCCGGTGCCGATAATCGTGATTTGCCGAATCGCCATAAAACAATTGGGTAATTGTGTAATTTAGTAATTGAGTAATTTGATGATCGGGCGCCCGGGATTTTCAATTTCACAATTACTAAATTTCCCAATTACCCAATTTTTCTTCCGACTGCCGGCGCGATCATTCTTAACTCGTCCATTAGTTTCGCGAACTGCTCGGGGAACAGGGACTGCGCGCCATCTGACAGCGCCGTGTCTGGATTGCAGTGCACCTCGATCAGCAGCGCGTCCGCGCCCGCGGCTACCGAGGCGCGCGCCATCGGGGAAACTTTATCCCGTCGCCCTGTTCCATGCGATGGATCCGCCGTCATGGGCAGATGCGACAGCTTATGAATGATCGGAATCGCGGAGATGTCCATTGTGTTACGCGTATAAGTTTCAAAGGTGCGGATTCCACGTTCGCACAAAATCACATCGTAGTTTCCTCCGGACATGATGTACTCCGCCGAGAGCAGGAGTTCTTCGAATGTCGCGGCGATCCCGCGCTTCAACAGAACCGGCTTGCGCACTTTCCCGAGTTCGCGCAGAAGATTGAAGTTCTGCATGTTGCGCGCGCCGATCTGCAGGATGTCCACGTAGGGCAGCATCATGGGAATCTGCGAGATCTCCATCACCTCACTGATTACCAGCAGCTTGAATTTCTCTGCCGCCTCGCGCAGGATCTTCAGCGCCTCTTCCCCGTGCCCCTGAAACGAGTAGGGAGAACTTCTCGGCTTGAACGCCCCGCCCCGCAAGACTTTTGCGCCGGCTTTCGCCACTGCCTCAGCGGTCGTAAACAGTTGCTCGCGCGATTCCACCGAACAAGGCCCAGCCATCACAACGACTTCATTTCCGCCGATCCCAATCCCGTTCGCCAGCTTGACGATTGTCCCCTCGGGACGAAAGCTTCGTCCTGCCAGCTTGTATGGAGAACTGATGCGATGGACTTCCTGTACCCCCGGCAGCAATTCCAGAATGCGGATGTCGAAATCAATACCCGAACCCACAGCGCCGAGCACGGTCATCCGCGCTCCGGTGGAGCGGTGTACTTCGAATCCCATCTTCACCAGGTTCTCAATCACCTGCTGAATCTGCGCCTCGTCAGCGCCTTCCTGCATGGCAACAATCATAAGAAACAGCCTTCAGCTTTCAGCCGTCAGCTATCAGCCAGGTCTGCTCACTTGAGAGCTGAAGGCTGATGGCTGACAGCTATTTAGTCATTCACATCCGATTCGAGTTCCGTCTCGCCCACAGCATCGTGCGCCTCTGCCTTCGGCACAATCTCTTCTTTTTGAATATTCCGCATTACGTCGATGATGCGCTCGTAGATACGCACCAGATCGCGTCCCGGCAGCGGCCCCGGATTCGCCTGCTGCACGTTTTCAAAAACGATACGTTCTCGATCGGGCTCGTAAATGGGCATCGAAGTATTGCGCTTGAGACGGCCAATTTCCACTGCAGCCCGGGCGCGCTCGCTGAGCAGCGCCACCAACTTGCGATCCAGCTCGTCAATTTTCTTGCGCCAATCTTCGATATCCATAGAACCAGCTATCAGCTGTCAGCTCTCAGCTTTCAGCCCTCAGCAAAATCTAGCCTCGCGTTGTGACCCTGAGCGACGTTAACGATCAATGCATTTCGTAAAACTGCAAACGGGACTTTATGTGAACTTCGCAATAATCCCTCAACGAGCTGTTGCTGAAAGTTCTGAGCTCACTGCTGTCAGGTTCCTCAGAAACTCCCCGACTGCCGTCGCCTCGTGGCCCCGATTCCGCTCCACGGTTTCCACAATCGCACTGCCCACAACCACCGCGTCGGCAAACTCACCTACTTCGGCAAACTGCGCGGCCGTAGAAATCCCAAATCCCAACGCGACCGGCAGCTTCGTCACACGGCGCAGCCGCTTGACCAGCTTGCGCGCATCGTCCGCCAGTTGCTGCCGCTGCCCGGTAACACCGGTTCGCGAGACGGCATACACAAAGCCGCGGGAAGACTCTGCGATGCTGCGAAGCCGGTCATCCGGACTCGTCGGCGCTGCCAGAAATACCGGCGCGAGATCGTGCTCATTCATTGCCCGCAAATATTCCCCTGCCTCTTCGACCGGCAGATCGGTGAGCAGCGCCCCGTCGACTCCCGCCGCCCGCGCCACCTTGCAGAACTTCTCTAACCCCATCCGCAAAATCGGATTCAAGTAAGAAAAAATGATCAAGCCGGTCGACTGCGCGTGCTCCCGAACTTCGGCGGCGAGGGTGAGCACCTGCGCCAGCGACGTCCCATGCTTGAGCGCCCGCTCGCTGGCCCGCTGAATCACCGGGCCATCCGCCACCGGATCGCTGAACGGCACGCCCAACTCGATTACATCCGCGCCCGCCGCAATCGCTGCCAGCACGATCTCCCGCGTAGTGGCGAGATCGGGGTCGCCGCAAGTCACATACGCCACCAGCGCCGGTTTTTTGTAAAAGGTAAGAGGCATGTGAGATTTCAGATTGAAGATTTCAGATTGCAGATTTCGAATCGAGATCGCTTTTCAATTTGCAATCTGAAATCTTAAATCTGAAATCTCAGACCTTACTTCTGCATTCTGACTTCTTACTTCAATCGATCTTCAAGTTTTCGCGCAGAATGCCGACGTCCTTATCGCCGCGGCCTGACACATTCACGATCGCGATTTCCGATTTCTTCATCCGAGGTGCGCGCTTGATCACTTCCGCCACGGCATGCGCCGACTCCAAGGCCGGGATAATTCCCTCCGTCCGCGCCAGCACAGTTGTAGCCTCCAGCGCCTCCGCGTCAGACGCCGGCACATACTCCGCCCGGCCAGCGTCCCTCAATGCAGCGTGCTCCGGCCCAATGGACGGATAGTCCAGCCCCGCCGAAACTGAGTGCGTCACGGCAATCTGCCCGCCTGAATCCTGCAGGACGTAAGAATACGTCCCCTGGAGCACACCCGGGGATCCTCCGCGAAAGCGCGCCGCATGATCGCCCAGCGCTTCACCGCGTCCGCCAGCTTCGACGCCAATCAGGCGGACTTTTTTGTCTTTGAGGAAATCGTAGAAAATTCCGATCGAGTTCGATCCGCCGCCTACACAGGCAATAATTGCCGTCGGCAATTTACCTTCAGCTTTCAGAATCTGGGCTCGCGCCTCGCGCCCGATCACGCGATGGAAATCGCGCACCATCGTGGGATACGGATGCGCCCCCAGCACGCTACCCAATAGATAATGCGTGGTCCGGACGTTGGTAACCCAGTCGCGCATCGCCTCGTTGATCGCGTCTTTCAGGGTGCGCGATCCCGATTCCACGCCGCGCACTTCGGCCCCCAGCAACCGCATGCGGAACACATTCAGTTCCTGCCGCCGCATGTCTTCGGTGCCCATGTAGACGACGCACTCAAATCCCATCAGCGCGCACACGGTGGCGGTGGCGACTCCGTGCTGCCCCGCGCCAGTTTCGGCGATCACGCGATGCTTGCCCATGCGCTCGACCAGCAGCGCCTGGCCCAGGCAGTTGTTGATCTTGTGCGCTCCGGTATGCAGCAGGTCTTCGCGCTTCAAATAAATCTTCGCCCCACCCAGTTTCTCGGTGAGCCGCCGCGCAAAAAACAACGGAGTAGGCCGCCCGGCATACGTTTTCAGAAGGCCGTCTAAGCGGGCCCTGAACTGCGGATCCTTTTTCGCCTTCTCGTACTCACGCTCCAGTTCCTCGAGCGCGGCCATCAGCGTCTCGGGGACGTATCTGCCGCCATAAACCCCAAACCGTCCGGGCTCGGGTAGGTGTGCCGGGGTGGACGCATTCGCCCGCCGCGCTGAGCGCAGCGAAGCGCCCTCCACCCTCGACTTGGGAACCGTAGCCATCGTTAGCTCACCCTCCGATCCATCTCCCGCACAGCGCGCACAAATGCCCGCACCTTCTCTGGATCTTTTTTGCCCGGCCGCGCCTCGACTCCCGACACGACATCGACGCCCCACGGCTGTAGAGTTTCAATCGCCTCGCGAACATTGTCCGGGCGCAAGCCACCGGCAACGACGACCTTCTGCTCACCTTGTTTCATGAGTTCCACATACGCCCTTACTTGTCGCCAATCGAACGGCTTACCCGTTCCCCCGCGCCGCTCCGACGTGCCGGAATCCAGCATAATGGCCCGTAGTTTTGTCGGAAGCGCCATAAACGCCCCGATGGCCTTTCCTCTTTTCCGCCATGTAAGTGAAACCCACTCGGCTGGAATGCAGAGGAATGCATCATGATCGAGCGCATACATTTCGGGCTTTTCATATTCATCCCCGTGAAATTGGACGGCTGAGAGCCCCGTCTCATTCGCAATGTCCGACACTCGATCTGATGGCTCGTTCACAAACACTCCCACCTTCTCCACTTTCTCCGGCAACTTCTGTACGATCTCCCGCGCCGTCTCCACGCTCACGCACCGCGGACTCCCCTCATAAAACACGAATCCCACGGCGTCCGCGCCCGCGTCCACCGCGAGGAGCGCGTCTTCCAGATTCGTCATCCCGCAGATTTTGACCCAAGTCATAAAAAGAAGTGGCCAGTGGCCAGTTGGCAGTCAATTCACCGGCCGCGCGACTCCCATCAACTCCCGCAACGCCTCACCCGGCCTCTCCGCCCGCATCAGCGACTCACCCACCAGAAACGCGTGATACCCTGCTACCCGCAATCTGGCCACATCGTCGGACGAACGAATGCCGCTCTCTGCCACTCGCAACACGTTCTGCGGAATTTTTCCCGCCAAATCAAATGCGGTTTCCAGATTGACTTTGAATGTCCGCAAATTTCGCGAATTCACGCCAATCAAATCACATCCCGCATCCACTGCACGTTTCAGTTCTTCCTCGTCATGAACCTCGCACAAGGCATCCAGTTCCCACTCTCGGGCGCCTCGTGCCAGAGCTACCAATTCCGGTTGCGTTAATGCCGCGACAATCAGCAGCACAGCATCCGCCGAATTGGCCCGCGCCTCGAGCAACTGAAACTCATCGATGATGAAATCTTTTCGCAAGCAAGGGATCGCCACCGTCGCCGAGGCTTCCCGCAAGTTTCCCAGCGACCCTTGAAAGAACTTCTCGTCCGTCAGCACCGAGAGCGCTGCCGCTCCTGCCCCCTCCAATTCCCGCGCAAGCTCTATGGGATTGAACGACTCCCGAATCAACCCTTTCGAGGGCGAAGCCTTCTTCAATTCCGCAATCACCGCCACGCCTTGCTCGCTCTTCGCCTCCAGCGCCCGCCGAAACCCGCGCGGGACGTGCTCCTCCGCCCGGCGCTCGAGCTCGCTGACATCCACCGAGCTCTTCGCTTCCGAAACCCGGCGACGCGTCGCCGCCACGATCTCATCCAGAAAAGCAGCCATAACCAGCAGGACCTTCAACGCAGGGGAATCTTTCGATTATACGGGAACCGCGCCCATCTCTCGATTAACTGCGCCCTTAAGGCCGGAAGGAGTATGTGTACTTGACCACAAACCGGTGCTCATAAAACTGCTCCGGACTGGCGGCGGCCAGGCTGGCAAACTTCTGCCCCGCCGTATAAATCACGTACAGATCGCTGTCGGGACGGTAGTTCCACCGCAGCCGAATGTTAGCGCTCGCGCCCTGGGCGTTCGCCGTATTCATCTGCAGAATGGTTGAAAGTGAAAGCAGGCGCGAAAAGGCGTAATCGGTCTCAAGCGTTCCCAACACGACCGAGAAATCGCGCGCCTGCGGCACGGCGCCAGCGCTCCCATCGGTGACCAGCAAATGAAAACGGTTCCACTGCTCGCTGAAGCTGAAGGCCAGCCGGGAACTCGCCCGGTACGTAGCTCGCACCCGGGCCTCATTCAGCGTGCCGTTGTAGTACCCGCCAAAACGCTCGTAAAAACTGACTGTCGCTTTGCGGTCGGTCGCCGATCCATAGGTCAGCTGGTGGCGCGCCCAGTTGTACACTCCCATCGGAATATAAAGATTCTGGTAGATGTTGAACGGGGACGTCAGCCGCTGCGCAAACACGTCGACGATGTCGTCATCGGTATACGACCCGTTATTAAACTCGGCGCGAAACGTCGTCTGCCACTCCTGCGTCTGCACGGCCCCATGAGTGTCAGGATCGTGCGCGATGAAGCCTTCAAAGTTGAGTTCGCGTACGCCCGCGACTTGGGGGCGAGCCTTAAAATTCGCGTCCGCAAAATCACAAACGCAATCGGTCCGCTCCAGAAATCCCACCGCGGGATTGAAGTTCGGGCCAATCTTTCGATGCTCGCCGAAAAAATCAAACCAGTTCGATCTGTAGATGACTCCCGCCCCAAGATTGGTCTGGCCCCCATGGCAGTCACTGGGATTCAATGCGCACAGCACGTACCAGGGACTGCGGGTCTGGGCCGCGAATCCATTGAGCGCCAGATCCTTCCACAGCACCAACCGCCCATCCACACCTTCGTTCTGGTTGTAATTCCCCGCGGGATTTCCTGACCGCTTATCAATTCCCATCACACCGATATACGAGCCGCTCTCCCCGATCGAGCGCTTCACCCGCACGACGGCGTAGTTGGCATACGGATTCGGCCCCGAAGAGCGCGTGTCTACATCCATCACTCCCAGTTCGAATCCGGCGAGCGATCCCGTCACGCGGCCGCCGCCATTGATCGGCACTTCCTGCCCGGTCACCGGATCAATCCCAATCTGCCGGCTGAAAAACAGCTGGTCGCCAGTTTCGATGCTCATGGGAAACGAGAACACGTTCGCGTTCTCGAGAAAGAACTGCCGCTTTTCCGGAAAGAACAACTTATATGGCGTCAGATTGAACTGCTGCACATCCACATCGCTGTCGGCAAAATCCGTGTTCCCCGTGAGATTGGCCACCAGGTTCGACCGGATCCCATACTTGATGTCGAGCCCGCCGGTCAGCACGCGGCTCATTCCCGGGTTCAGGCCGCTGCTCTGCGCGCTGGCAGGAAGATGGCTGAATCCTGCGAGCGCATAGGGCTTCACGATGAACAGCCGCCCGCTCCCAATGTCAGTGATGCCTTTTAGTTCCCCTGCCTCGCTGATCTTGCTCACGCCAAACGTCCGCTTCCAGCCGCTCCACAAGTCCTCCTCATTCTTGCGGCGAATGAATCGTTTGAAGTTCAGCCCCCACACCACATCCTGGCTGCGCATGAAGTTCAGCGTCGAGAACGGAATCGCCACCGTCGCGGTCCAGCCATCCTGAGTGATGCGCGCCTCCGACGTCCATACTCCGTCCCAGCCCGGATCGCCGTCTTGCGTGTTATCCATCTGCGGTTCGTCGGTGAGGAGGCCGTCGCGTTGCGTGCCCAGGGGATTGATCTGAAACAGGTAGGCATTGCGGCGATCGCGCCGCGAATCAATGATGATCTCGAAGTAATCGTCGTACTCCTGGCTCACGTCACGGCGTAATTGCGACGCCACGACGCCGCCCGGAGTCGAATCATGGCAAGCAATCCCGAAATACACGTCGTTATGCGTGTAGAGAATCCGCACGTCGGTATTCTCGGTCGCACGCTGTCCCTCGAAGGGCTCCCGCTGCCGAAAATCGGTGATGGGACTGGCCTGCTGCCAGATCGGATCGTTGAGTGTCCCGTCCATCCGGGGAGGGCGCTCCACGCGAACTGCGCGGGCCGTGCGATTCAATTGCTCGATGGCGGGCACTCCCGCAGCCTGATCCTGGGCCTGACTTGTAGTCCTGCAGGCAAGCACAAGAGCCAGGCAGACCACGAGCTGGCCACATCTGATTTTCTCTACGTTCATCGACAGGTGTTCCCGAGCACTACACCGCGATCCAATGAACCACACGTTGCTTTGGCACGAACAGTGAGAGATTTGACCTGAAAATTGTCGCTGTATCTACTCCATACCTAACGACTTCTTCACCGCCTCGCCATACTCGCGCGCTTTTTGCAGCACCGCAGGCTCATCCACCGTGAGCAGCTTCCGATTGCGCATTACCACGCGCCCGCCGATCATCACGGTCTCAACGTCGCTCCCCTTGAGCGAATACGCAATCTGTGCATAGATGTCGTACATGGGCACCGCATTCGGCTCATCCAGACTGATCAAGATCAAGTCCGCCTTTTTGCCCGCCTCCAGCGATCCAATTTCCTTTCCCATGTGGATGGCACGCGCGCCGTCAATCGTCGCCATGGCGACGACATCTTTAGCCCCCAGTGCGAGCGGGTCCATCTTCGAGATCTTTGCCAGCTTCGCCGCGAGGTCAATCTCCTCCATCAAATCGAGATCGTTGTTACTTCCGGCCGGGCCATCCGTCCCGAGCCCCACCGCAATTCCGGCCGCACGCTCTTCAGGGACCGGAGCCACACCGCTCGCGATCATCATGTTGCTCGACGGATTGTGCACGCAGCCCACGCCCTTCTCCGCCAGGAGCTTCCGGTCGGCCTCGTCGACGAAAATGCAGTGCGCCGCCACCACGTTTGGGCCCAAAAGACCGATGTTATCGAGATAGGCTACTGGAGACATGCCGTTCGCCTTCTCGCTATCGGACCACTCCTTCTTCATTTCGGCGACGTGAATCAAGAGAGGCGCCTGATATTTTCGGGCCAGCGCCGCCGCATCCTGCAAGGTCTTTTTCGAGCAGGTGTAGATCGAATGCGGCGCCGGGGCCGCATGGATGAGCGCATCGCCCTGCCATCGCTTCAAGAACTTCTCTGTGTACGCGAGCATCTCCGCTTCGGATTTGTTGTCGGGAGCGGGAAAATCAATGAAGGTCTCTCCCAGAACGCCGCGCATTCCGGCCGCCTTCGTCTCCTCCGCAATCGCATCCTCGAAGTAATACATGTCGGCGAATGTGGTCACGCCCGCGCGAATCTGCTCCGCTGCCGCCAGCCGCGTCCCCCAGCGCACGAATGGTTCATTCACATTCTTTGCTTCCGCGGGGAAGATGTACTTGTAGAGCCAGTCGTTCAGCGTGACATCGTCGTGTAGCCCGCGAAACAACGTCATCGGCACATGCGTATGCCCATTGATGAACCCCGGCAGCACCAGCCGCCCGCGCGCGTCGATGGTCTTCGCGGCCTTGTACTTCGACTCGACCTCCGCTCGTGGCCCCACGGCGATAATGGAGTCTCCGCGTACGGCGACGCTTCCATCCTGATAAATCGTGCGCGCCCCATCCATTGTCACCACAATTCCACCACTGACGATCAGATCGACACTTTGCTGAGCGACTGCCGCGGCTGACAGCACCATCGCCGCACATAGCAGGACAAATAATGTTCGTTGTCTTCCCATTTTTTCATTCACCTTGTCTTTAAACTGATGATCGTTACCAGCGAACTGGGGAATCCGCGGCCCGTCCATCCGGCTTTCAGTGCGGATGCCTCATCCATCAACGGCCCAGCCATTCGCTACTGCTCACCGACCCTCCTCAAATAAAACTGAAAGAAATCCTCCGGGTTCGAATTAAGGCAGACTTGCGCATTCGCGGCACCGGGCGCCTCCCGCGTGTACCCGTTCTCATCGATCACAATATGCAGAGGCGTCACCGGACACAATTCCGGCTTCAAAACAAAAACGACGGTCATCGGATCGAACAGGGTAGGAGTTTCCTGCGCCCACAGGTGATACAAGATTGCGAGCTGGTCGGTGACGGGCGTGCCCCGCGTAAACAGAAAGGCCCGCTTCACCTCGTCCAGCTTGAGCTGGGTTGAATCCAGCGGCATGACAAACAAAGGCACGCCGGACGAAAACAGTTTCTGCGCCGACTTCACATCGTTCAAAATGTTCCACTCGGGCGAGGGTGGCACATGCTCGTTGTATCCGAAATCGCCATACCCGCGCCGGATCGAGCCGCCCATCAGGACCACGCGCTTGAGCTTGCGAAATGTCGCTGCATCCCGGTCGATGGCTTCGCCAATGTTCATCAGCGGCCCAATGGCGATCAGCGTGATTTCTCCCGGATACTGCCGGATATTCTGCAGCAGGAAATCGGTCGCATCACCGTGTGAGCTCTTAGCAAAGCGCCCGTCAGCGTAACGCCGCTGGGACATTGGAGTTTTGCCCACCGGCTTGCCCGCGAGCACAGGAATTTCTGCGCGTCCTACTTCGCCCAGGAAGCGGTCCACAATCTTTGCCCGCACGTCGGTTTCGCCGAACGTGGTCGAGATCCCCAGGACGTCCAGTTCGGGACTTTTCACCGCAATGGCCAGCGCAAACGCGTCATCAACATCGTCGCCGATGTCGGTATCAATGATGACTTTTTCTTTCACCTGTGCGAATGCCAACGCCGACCACAAGCAAACCATGACACAAACAACCCGAACACCAAAGCTTTTCACACATACCCCCTGACACTTTCCGACAATAAATTGACAAGCTCCTAAGCGTGTCCCACAAACCACAGCGTGTTTCGCGGGCCACGTCAATGCGATCGCAGAATCCCGCAACCCTCACAAAATCAAGGCGCGCCGATCTGGCCGCGTCCGTGCACTCTTGCAAAGCGCCGCAACCCGGCAGGAGGCAACCACCATGACCCGCATCAACGCTTTGCGCAACACCGTAGTAACGCCCCTAGTATGGGGAAAAGATTTCGTGACCGTAGCTCTGGGCAACATCAATGCCCTGGTCTTCGGCGCTGTACTGATCGCATGCTCTTTAGCCGTTGGCTGCTCGAGCGACAAGCCGAACACTGTCAGTTCCAGCAACCAGCTTCCCGTACCCCAAGCGCAACCGCAGCCGATGCCCGCGCCAGCACCTGTCATGCAGGCCGCGAGCAAGCCAGCCCCGAAAAAGCCCGCCGTTCACAGGAAACCCGTTACCGTGAACTATGCCGATAAGACTTACGGCGTGACTTTTGAATATCCGCGCCGTTACGCCATCGAGACCGGAAATGCCGCTGCCGATCTGCTAATGACGAATCCTATTCCGATGAACTTCGTGCAGCCCGGCGGAGTGGCCCTGGCGGCTGTTGAACTGCCTGAGACCAACTACGCTAACACCGACTTCTCGTCCGCATTCTTCAATGTGAGCGTCAACAAGACGCTCACCGCCGATCAATGCAGCGAGTTCGCGATCCCGCAGCCGAAGGCGATCACGCCTGAAGCAACGCCAGGCTCGACGGATGCGACGCAAGAATCCGCGCCGAAGCCGGATACTTCATCGGCATCAGCGCAGACGGCGCCCAACACCGAGCAGCCGAAAACGAACGTCTCTGATTCCAGCAAGCTCATGGTCGGAGACCTCGAACTACGCGGCACGGAATCCGTATCCGGACAAGGTACGCGCCAGAGCGACTCCAAGTACTTCCATGTCTATCAGAATGGAGCCTGCTATGAGTTCGCCCTCAACGTTACTACCGACGCGTCTGAAGATGGCATTGTGAAGCACGTCGACCGCGACCGCGTCTTCAACCGGTTGGAGCAGATTCTCTCCACGGTGAAGATCAATCCGGTTACGCCCGAAGTAACAGCGGAGAATCCGGCCCCCGCGGTTGCAGAAACTCCGGCTCAATAATCGAACGTTGGACTATATGCCCCACTTCCCGCGAACTTTTACGGGAAGTGGGGATTTTAACGTTATCGAAACTGTGCGGGTTCAGAGCCGGACTAAGCTGCGACACCCAGCGAGCGCATCGCCTCTCCCACCAGATAAATCGATCCCGTTATCACGATCAACGCACCGGCGCCCGCGAGGGAGCGAGCTCTTTCCATCGCCTCTCCCACGTCTGGCACAAGCTCAATCTCAGTCCCGGTGCGGCTGGCCGCTTGCCGGACTTCCTCCGGTGACGCAGCCCGCGGATTCTGCGGATGTGTCGCCACAACCCGCTCGGCCATTGGAAATAAAATTTCCGCCATTTCGGCAATGGCCTTATCGCGCATCGCGCCGAAAACAAAAATCAGCGGACGGTCCTGAAACCGCTCTGACAACGCCGACCGCAACGCCCACGCTCCCGCTGGATTATGCGCCACATCCAGAACGATCTCGGGCCACTCGCCATGGGCCGCGATCACCTGAAACCGTCCCGGCCACCATGTTTCCCGAATTCCCACCTCGATCGCGTCGGGGGTGATCCCCGGCAGACCCTTCTTCCCAAGCTGCTCGGCAGCAGCAATCGCGAGCGCAACATTCCGAAGCTGATGCCGTCCTACCAACGGACTCTGCACGACAATTTCCTGCCCCATCACCTGCAACGGATAGCGATTCTGCTGACCCGGTTCCTTGGCTCCCTTTGTGTCGCTCTTGGCGAGGTACTGACTGCTGCCAGGCGAGACGGGCGGAACGTAGGGGACAGCGCTCACGCCAACCGCGTCCAACTCGAGAATCGTATTGCCAATCACGTCATTGGCTTCCGGCTGTTGCGGGAGGGTCACCAGCACGCCGGCACGACGAATAATGCCCGCCTTTTCCCGCGCAATCTCGCGCACCGTGTTGCCGAGAAACTTCTGATGATCGAGGGAAATGTCGGTAATCACGCCAACCAGCGGTTCCACTACATTCGTCGCATCCAGCCGCCCGCCCATGCCGACTTCGAGCACCGCAATCTCGACCCGCTCGCGCGCGAAATGCGCAAATGCTATTGCCGTCATCATCTCGAAGAAGCTGGGATGCCATGGCAGTTCCCGCTCCGCGACCAGACGCTCGGCGAGACGATCGACTTCGCCATGCAGCGCCGCAAATGGATCGTCGCCGATCTCGATGCCATTCACGCGGATTCGCTCATTGATGCGCAACAGATGCGGGGACGTGTAAAGGGCCGTCTTCAATCCCGAAGCGTGCAAGATGGAGGCCAGCGTGGCCGCCGTCGACCCTTTCCCATTTGTGCCCGCAATGAGGACGCTTGGAAAGGTTCGTTCCGGATTCTCCAGAGCGCCCAGCAGCACGCGCATGTGCGCCAGGTCGAACTTGTGCGAAGGGGTATTCGCCAGTTCGTGGCCCAGCGCAAACATGCTCGCCACTGCAGTTTCGTAGGACATAAATCAGCTATCAGCTTTCAGCTCTCAGCTATCAGCTTGAAACATCAGATTACAGGAACAGGAACCCGGGCGACGGGTCAGGAACGGCTCTTGGGACTCTGAAAATCTCGCCACTGCAGTCTCGTAGGACATGAATCAGCTATCAGCTAGCGGCTCTCAGCTATCAGCTTGAAACCTCAGATTACAGCACAGAAACCCGCCGACGGGGCAGGAACGGCTTTGGGGACTCTGGTTTAGTTCGGAGCTGAAAGCTGAGAGCTGATGGCTTTTTACGCCGCCATGAAATCCAGAGCGCGCGCGATGTATGGTTTGAGCTGCTTGCGGGGAACCACCGCATCCAGCATCCCGTGCTGCAGCAGAAACTCGCTGCGCTGGAAACCGGGCGGCAGCTTCTGCCGGATCGTCTGCTCGATGACACGCGGCCCGGCAAATCCAATCAGCGCCCCCGGCTCCGCAATATTCAAATCGCCAAGCATGGCAAAAGACGCGGTCACTCCGCCGGTTGTGGGATCCGTCAGCAATGAAATGTAGGGGACCTTGACGTGGTCGAGTTTCGCCAGGGCGGCTGAAATCTTGGCCAGTTGCATCAGGCTGATCACGCCTTCCATCATGCGCGCGCCGCCCGACGCCGAGACAATGATCAATGGCGTGCGTGAGTCGGCTGCCCGCTCCACTGCCCGCGTAATCGCCTCGCCCACGACAGCGCCCATGCTTCCGCCGATGAACGAATATTCCATCACGCTGGCCACAACCGGTCGTCCCGCGAGCTTGCCGTGGGCATTGATCACCGCGTCCTTCAGCCCCGTGTCCTCTTGCGCCTGCTTCAAGCGCGACGAATACGGCTTGAGGTCCACAAATTTCAGGGGGTCGGTGGAGGAGATGTCCGCGTCGAGCACGTCGTATTGATTGTCGTCCATCAACTGCGCAAGGCGGGTCCGCGCGTCGATCCGAAAATGCTTGTCGCACTTCGGACACACGTTCATGTTCTCTTCCAGATCCTTCTTCCAGATGATCTGCCGGCAGCCGTCACACTTCACCCACAAGCCTTCGGTGCGAACTTTCTTCTCGCCCGAAGTGTCCAGTTCGCCGGATTCGCGCTTAAACCAAGCCATAAGAATTTAGTAATTGGGTAATTTGGTAATTGAGTAATTAAAAACTGCGTACGGTGTGGGCTCTTCAGTTACCCAATTACTCAATTTCCCAATTACTCAATCAGTATTCGATTCCTCTCTGCGCCATCACGCCCTTTTCGTACGCGTGTTTTACCTGGCGCATTTCCGTGACGGTGTCGGCGACCTCGACAATTGTGGGGTGCGCGTTCCGCCCCGTCAAGATCACATGCACCATCTCCGGCTTCTTCTTCAGACTCTCCACAACTTTTATGGGATCGAGCATGCCATAGCTGATCGCGTAGTTGATCTCATCGAGCACAACCAAGTCCCACTCACCGGACTGAATCGCCTTGTCTGCCTCGACCCATGCCTCTTCCACCATACGCACATCTTCGGGGTCAGGCTTCTCCGCTCCCACTTTCACAAAGCCGCGTCCCATCTGTTTCATCACGAACTTGTCGCCGAACGCCTGCACCGCGTCGAGCTCGCCGTAGTGCCACGAGCCTTTGAGAAACTGCAGCATCAGGACGCGCATGCCCTGACCTACCGCGCGCAACGCAGTTCCCATCGCCGCCGTGGTCTTGCCTTTGCCCGGGCCGGTATTGACGATGATGAGTCCGCGACGGATGTCAGCCATGCTTAAACCGGACGCCTGATTCTACTAGATACTCTTGCCTGCGGGATTTCAAACCGCCCTCTGCATCGGCACCGGGAACGAAACCACCTGTCCGTTGGTGGACACTCTCGTCCGACCTTGGACAAGACGGGGACCCACGAGACATGCTCCAGGCTTCATCTTACCAATGGTTTAGCCCACCTTCCGGGTGGAAGAGAAGTTGCTCCGTCTTGACTTAACAGTTGCGCGCTTCCTGCGGAGAAGAAACTGTAATAAAAATCGGGTGAGATCCGTCTTCGATGTATTGGGGACAAGTTGTTCAGGGTCTCTGGCCGGACTTGTTGCCGACTATGTACATAAATTCTCAACTCCGGAATTTTTCCACGGAACCGAAGCATCCAATCCTGCGTAACCCGGTCAGACGGATCTCTGTCCCCTCGCTCTCCGCGGAGGTCTCATGGTGATGAACAAATGTGTATTGTTGTTGTGCTGCGTGCTTGCGGCTATCCCTGCCTTCTGCGCCCAGCGTGTGTCCGTACGTCCCAGGTCGTCCATCGGCGCGTCCACGCCAGCCGAGCAGGAGACCATCCGCGAGGTTATTGACATGGAGCACCAGGCCAAGGAAGCCAGCCTCCGCCGCGATCCTGAATTCCCAGAAAAAGCGCTTTCCGACGACTACGTTGCGATCAGCCCGCTTGGACAGGTGACCACCAAGAAGGAAGCGATCTCCGCCCGCAAGAGTGGACAGCTTCGCTACGAGACCATCGATGTCAGCGACATGGTGGTTCGACTCTATGGCGACACCGCCATCGTCACGGCCCGCGCCGACGTGAAGGGCCACCAACTCGGCGAAGACTTCAGCGGCCCCTACCGCTACACCCGGGTCTGGGTACGACGCAGCGGCCGCTGGCAAGCCGTGAGCTACCAGGCTACCGTCACCCAATAGCCGCTTTGATCTGAAACTCCTTTTCATCTTTGGCTATTTTGGTGGCTCCGCGCGTCAAAAAAGCTTAACCGCAGAGGACGCAGAGGAATGCGCAGAGCGCGCAGAGGAGGCTTGCTCTGAATGTCTTCTTTTGGCGCAGTGGTTACAATGATTGCGCTTCCAAAGGTCTACTCATGCTCTCGAATGAAAGAGTCTCACAGCAGTTCGCTCGAACCCTGAGTCGCGTCGCGACCGCAATCTTTCTTTTTTCCGCGCTGAGTTCCTTCTGCCCAGCCCAGGACCAGCATCTCTCCGACGGGAAGCGCACTGAGATCGAGGCTGCTGTGTCTAAGTTCATGGCCTCAACCCACGTGCCCGGAGTCTCCGTTGCAGTGGTGGAAAACGGAGAGTTCGAGTGGGCCTCGGGCTTTGGGTTCGCGGATGTCGAAAACAACGTTCCCGCCAGCGAGCACACACTTTTCCGGCTCGGATCGATCTCCAAACCGCTCAGCGCCACCGGAGCCATGGAACTTTGGCAGGAAGGCAAGCTCGACCTCGACGCCCCAGTCCAAAAATACTGTCCCGCGTTTCCGCAAAAACAGGCACCCATCACTACGCGCCTGGTCATGGGACATCTTGCCGGCATTCGCCACTACAAATCCGGTTCGCAAGATGATCCCGAAGTGGGCAACACGAAGCACTTCGACGACCCTATCCAGGCCGGACTCGACTTCTTCAAGAACGATCCCCTGCTCTCGGATCCGGGCAACCAATTCCACTACTCGACACAGGGATATACGCTGGTGGGCTGCGTGATGGAAGGAGCCTCGGGCGCGAAGTACGTGGACTTCATGCGGCGGAATGTTTTGGCTCCCGCTGGCATGGATCAGACCCAAGCCGACAATCGCTTCATGATCATCCCTTACCGGACCCGGTTCTACCAGAAGACTAAGTCCCGGGTGGTGGAAAACGCCGACTACCTGGACTCCAGCTACAAGATTCCGGGGGGCGGATGGCTATCCTCTGCCGACGACATGGCGCGATTCGAAGTTGCCATACTGGGTGACAAGCTGCTTAAGCCTGCCACGCGCGACTTGATGTGGACGCCCTTGAAGCCAGCAGAAGGCAAGCCCAACGGCTACGCGCTCGGCTGGGGAACTTTCACGGAAGATGGAATCCGCTATGTCGGCCACAGCGGCGGCCAGCAGGGCACCAGCACCGACTTTCTCATCGCCCCGGAGAAGCGAGCAGGGGTCGTGGTGCTAACCAATATGGAAGAGATTAATCCGAACGAACTTTCGAAAGAAATTCTGAAGATACTGCTGGGCGTCAACGGCAATGCGGCAAAGTAAGGTTAATGCCCGGAATGATAGGGATGGCCTTTCAAAATCGTGAACGCACGGTAGACCTGCTCCAGCAGTACGACTCGCGCCAGTTCATGGGCCAGCGTCATCTTTCCGAGTGAAATGATGTGCTGAGCGGCGGCCCGCGCTGCCGCGCTGAAGCCGTCTGCTCCGCCAATCGCAAAGATCAGGGGCAGAGGATTGCGATCCTGATAATCTGCGAGGAACTTGGCGAATTGTTCCGACGAGAACTCTTTGCCTCGCGAGTCCATCAACACCAGCGTGGACTTCGCTCCACTCTTCGGCGAGCTCAACTTAGCCAGTAAGTCTTGCTCGTCGCGCAGGGGAAGCGATTCGACCTGCGCATAGCGCGAGATGCGCTTGACATATTCGTCAGTGAGGGCCGCAATCGCCGGCTCTTTCGTCTTTCCGATCCATGCAATCTTGATCTTCACGAGAGCGGCCGTCATTTCCTTCCCGAAGCCAGTATGACGGAGGCGCCAAACGCGATGTTCTCGCCATCAGAATACTTGCTGACGGCCTTGAGGACTTCGGCGTGAATCTGCGGCCACTGATGTTCCGGCACGCGATCGAGCATGGCGCAGAACGGCACCGCTACGGCCCGATTCTGCTCCCAGACTTCTTCCGCAGGCCCCGGCCATGCCCAAGGTAGCGTCTTCGTCTCTTCGTCAATGTCGTTGAACCCAGCGGCTCGCAAAACCTTTGACAGTCTGCCGCTCTCGGCAAATCGAAATGGATTCGGCCCGCCCGGCTCAATCAAGTCGCCGCCCACATGCCGGTGCACCACGCCCATCATGCTCTGCCAATACGGCTGATCGAACGATCCCCAGGCCAGAAAGCAGGCCCGCGCGCCCGGACGCAGCACGCGCTGCAACTCGCGCAACGCCAACTCCGGATCGCGAAAAAACATGACGCCGAAACGCGAAGTGGCGAGATCAAAGCTGTTGTCGGCAAAAGGTAGAGAGTGCGCGTCGCCTTGCTGTGTTTTGAAGTTTTTTAGATTGCGAGCCTGGGCGCGCTTCTGCGCAATTTGCAACAAGTCGGCGCTGAGATCGAGCGCCGTAACGTGCCCGTGCTCTCCGACGGCGAGCGCGAGGCTGATTGCCGGTTCACCCGTGCCGCTGGCCAGATCCAGCACTTTCATCCCAGGCGTGGGCAGGGCATACTCCACCAGCGCGTTGGTCACCGGTGTGCCCATCGCGGCCGATTTGGCCTTCCATTTTTCCGATGCCACCAGCCGGTACTGGTTTCCCCAATCTTGCGGAGAGTCACTCATCATGTCACGGGACACAAGGAATATTGCAAGCTTAGAAGTCTGGAAGGAACTACGACGCTTTCGCCTGTTTTTTCCGCCTAGACGCGACCGGGCGCACGGCCGTCTTGCGCGCGCGCGTGGCTTTCAGGTCGGCCGGCTGGAGCCGTTTCGCCGACTTCCAAAGCCGTTCCAGATCGTAAAACTTCCGTGCTTTCTCCGAAAAAACGTGCACCACGAAATCCACGTAGTCGATGAGCACCCACTCCGCCTGGTTGTAGCCCTCGACGTGAGTCGGACGCAGGCCCTCGTTTTTCAGCCGCAACTCGACTTCATCCGCAATGGCCTGCACCTGCCGCGGATTGGTTCCGCTGCACAACACAAAGTAGTCGGTAAATGCTCCCGACCCTTTCTCCATTTCCAGGATGCTGAGTTCTTCGGCCTTCTTTTCCAGGCAGGCTTGAATCGCAGCGGTAATTTGCTTCTTCAGTTCGCTCTTCTTCATTCAGTCGCTATTAGCGCGGCTCCCATTGTAATTGAGGTTTACGTATCTGTTCTGCGGCTACTTGCTGGACGATTTCGCCTGCGCGGCCGCGAGTTGGCGAATTCGGGCCATGGTCGCCGCAGATGGGTCTTTCCGCTTCCCGCTCTTCGTCCGCCGCTTGGTTTTGGTTACATAATGATTCTGAGCCATTCTGAATTCCTCCTGGAACTGTTAATGCTGGATGCTTCGCATATTAAGTATCGCATGCCGCCGTGAATTTCTTTGCGCCCGGAGCGCGGGGAATGGGCGGGCCCTCATCTCTCGCACGCCGTTTCGCGAAGGTGGAATCTTCGAGACCGGAACCAAGCCATCTAGCGGTACAGTCCCATCTTCTTGATGTACTCCGCGACGACGGGATCCAGAAATCTTCCTAACGCCTTCCCCGTTGCTGCCGCCTGCCGAATGGCGGTGGCCGAGGCCGGTTGCTTCAGATCCCCCAACAAGTGAATCCTGACACCCGGCAACATCAGGTCGCCCGCCGCTTCTTGGTTGCGGAACGGCTGCATGACCTCATCCCGCGGACGCAAGCTCTCCGGCAGGGCTTTGGCGACGTCGGCTAGTGAATACCCCGGACGCCCCGCCACGATGAATTCGCACTCACGAAACAAAGCCTCGGCCTGATGCCATTTGGCGATCTCGGCAAATGCATCCATTCCAATGAGCAAAAACAGGCGGTCCGCGCTTTTAAACGCCGCCTTTATGCGCCGCACCGTATCGATGGTGTAATTCGGCTTTTCGGCGCGATCCTTCTTTCCTTCCGGCGGCGCCTCCAACAACGATGGCACAAACGCTTTCTCATTGCCTGTCGCCAATGCCAGCATGGCAAACCGGTGCACGAAAGGCGCCAATGGCTGCTTTTGCTTATGCGGGGGCACCCCGGCCGGCACAAAGTACACTCGGTGCAGCTTGCATCTTTCCAAGGCCGCCCGCGCCAGGGCCAGATGCCCGCGGTGTACCGGATCGAAGGTCCCCCCAAAGAGTCCTATATTCATGCGCTATCCAGCCCGCCTAGTGTCCAGATTCGCGCCTGAACTTGCAAGTCGAATCGCTTTCGCCCTGTCCGGATGGCCCGTATTGTCAGGTCCTGCGAACCGTCCCCGCTTGTCCTGTTCGCTTTTCCGAAATGAACTCCTGTAATGTTCCCTGTTTCCCATTCTGGCACTAGGATATCGACATGCGAGTAACCCTCCCCCTACTCCGCATACCGCCCGCTCGTGCGCCCATCCTGCGCTACGGGGTTGCCGTGCTAAGCACGGCGCTGGCGCTGATTCCCACGCTTCTGCTAGCCGACGTCGCCGAAAGCCGCCTTGCCCTATTCGGCGTGGCGGTCATGGTGAGCGCCTGGTACGGCGGGTGGAAGCCGGGAGTGGTTGCCACCGCGTTTGCGCTTACTGTCAGCGCATACTTTTCCCTTGCCGGACGCCATAGTCCCGAGGACTTGCGCACGGCCATCCTTCGTCTATCCCTGTTCTGCTTCCTCGCCGTCCTGATTTGCTGGCTGAATGCGGCCCTGCGGGAAGCGCAAGAGGATCTTCGCCGTTCCGAGCTCAACTTCCGTTCCCTTGTCACCAACGCTCCGTACGGAATCTGCCGCTGCGACTCCACCGGCAAAATTCTCGACGCCAACCCTGCTTTTCTAGAACTGCTGGGCCTGACAAGCATCAGTGAGGTCGTCGGACGGCACATCTATACCCTGTATGCCGATGCCGACCAGTGGTTCGACCTGGCGGACTATCTCCGCTCCTCTGCCCCATTTAAGGGACTGACGGCGGTGTGGAAGCGCAAGTCCGGCACCACTGTGGTTCGCGTGTCCGGCCGCTCTGTTCCCAACGGCCGTAGCGAGGGCGTCGTTTTCGAACTCTTCGCTGAGGACATCACCGAACGTCACGCATTGGAACAGCAACTCCGCCAGTCTCAAAAAATGGAGGCCGTCGGTCGCCTCGCCGGAGGCATCGCGCACGATTTTAACAATCTCCTGATGGTGATCTCCGGGTACTCCGAATTTCTCCTCGAGCGCCTCGGGGCCGAGCCGCACCTGCGCGGCCCGGCCCAGGAGATCGCGAGTGCCTCCGAGCGCGCCTCCTCGCTCACCCGCCAGCTTCTTGCGTTCAGCCGCAAGCAGATGCTGGCGCCCCGGATCGTCAATCTCAACGATGTCGCCACCGACAACCTCAAGATGCTCACGCGCATGATCGGCGAAGACATCGATCTCGTTTTCACCCCCACGCCCAACCTGTGGCCGGTTCGCGCCGACGCTGGACAGATTGAGCAGGTCATCATGAATCTGGCCGTCAACGCCCGCGACGCTATGCCCTCAGGCGGCAAGCTCACCATCGAAACCTCCAACGTCACGCTGGATGACGACTACGCACGCGTTCATGCCCCGTTGCGCGCGGACGACTACGTGATGATTTCCATCAGTGATACCGGGATGGGCATGGACTCCGAGACGCAGCAGCACATCTTCGAACCCTTCTTTACGACCAAGGGTCCGAAAGGGACCGGTCTCGGCCTCTCCACCGTCTATGGCATCGTTAAGCAGAGTGGAGGATATATCTGGGTCTACAGCGAGATTGGGCGAGGCACCACGTTCAAAATTTATCTTCCCCGGGTTGCTTCTTTGGAAGTGCATCCAGCGCAGATTCCACCCGCGCGCCAATTCCAAAATGTCGAACCTGGGACTGAAACGATTCTCCTGGTGGAAGACGAGGCCAACCTTCGCTATCTCGCTCGTCAGTATCTTGAAAAGCAGGGGTATAAGGTTATCGAGGCCGCCGACGGCGCAGTAGCCATGCAGATTGCAGTTGCCCACGATGCCACCATTCACCTGCTGCTCACGGATGTCATCATGCCCGGCATGAATGGCCGAGAGTTGGCCCAGCGCATCTCCGAGATCCGCCCCAGTATTAAGATCCTATACATGTCCGGCTACACGGAAAATGTAATCGGACACAACGGCACGCTGGATGAAGGCGTGCGCCTGCTCCAGAAGCCCTTCAACCTTCGCGATCTGAAGACCAAGGTCCGCGAAGTGCTCGACGCAACTCCCACTCCCCCGGAGGAAGTCATGTCAGCTCAGTCGATCGAAAATCAGGCCTTCGCTCGCGCCAAGAAACCGGCGCCGGCGCGCGCCCAGCGCTTCCAGCTTCACCTGCCCCTGCGTTATCGCCGCCTGGGCGAGAAACAATGGCATATCGGCACCACGGAAAACATCAGCCGTTCTGGAATGCTCTTCCAGGCCGATCAGTTGCTCTCTCCCAGCGTTCAGTTGGAGATCAACCTTGTACTCCCTCCGGAGATTGCGGGTCTCTCCGAAACCGAGGTGGTCTGCCGCGGCGAGGTCGTGCGTGCCGTGGAAACTCCGGATGCGACCGTTAGCGCCGAGCTAGCGGCCCGGATCCTGCAATATCACTTCCAGCACGGCCCCATTCCCGCCGCGTAGAATAGAGCCCAAGGTTCTGTAGATGTTTTCCGTCTGGGAAAAGGCGGCCTGCGGGCCGCCTTTTTGCACTGCGCAAAGAGTGGTGCCATTCCAGGGGCTTGTATTTTTTGCCTGATGGGATATGCTGTTCCGTCGATCTCCCGTTACGTTCGTAAGGTGAACGGCAGTCACTGCATCGGGCATCCTTACGGGTATATATGGCCACTGACCGCAAACTGCCGCATGGGACGGGGAGCCAAGACTTGCGATTCGTCGTCGAAACTGAAATTGAAACGGATGGGCGCTGGATTGCAGAAATATCACAGGTTCCTGGCGCATTAGCTTACGGCAAGACACAAGAAGAAGCCATCAACAAAGCCTATGCGATCGCGCTTCGCTCCGTCGCCGATGACGTAGAGCATTCGCAGCAGGAGCCGCCCAACTCGATCAGCCTAGAGCGCAGTATCGCGTGAGCCAATGGTCGAGCACCAAGGCTCGAATCGTTTACAAAGCACTGCTTAAGAATGGCTGGACCTTCCTGCGGCAGGTTGGCTCCCACAAAAAACTGAGCCATCCCAACTTCCCAAACTACACCTGGTCCTTCGGCGATAGTGATGAACTGGGTCCTGCGATGTTAGCCCGCATTGCCAAGAAAACCGGATTGAAGCCCAGTGATCTCTAACAAACACAATGGTGCAGTCGGGATCCAGCATTGACAAAAAATCTGATATCGCGGTGCTTTTGGTGAGATGCTACGAATTCTCAGGAACCGCCAGGCTTCGATCCCGTAGCTCCTGAACCTGCTCGGCCATTGCGTATTTCAAAGCTTCAATGCCCTTGCCGGTCACGGCGGAGATTTCGTAGAGCTTCCACTTTTTCTTCTTGCACAATTTTTTCAGCGTGGCCAGCTTGTCTTTGTTCACAACGTCGATTTTCGAAGCGACCATGATCATGGGCTTTTCTTCGAGATGTGCCCCAAAGCTGCCGAGTTCGCCGAGGATCACCTCCACGTCCTTCGACACGTCGTCGCGACCGCTCGAGTCGGAGACGTCTACGAGGTGGACCAGCAGCCGCGTGCGCTCAATGTGCCGAAGAAATTGAGTGCCCAGCCCGGCGCCGGTGTGCGCACCCTCGATCAGCCCGGGAATGTCGGCCACCACAAAGCTGATTTCGTTTTTAGCGTCGCCCACCGCGACCACTCCCAGATTCGGCTCAAGCGTGGTAAAGGGATAATCCGCGACTTTGGGGCGGGCTGAAGAGATGCGCGAGATCAACGTGGACTTGCCGACATTCGGATATCCGACAAGCCCCACATCGGCCAGCAGTTTCAGTTCGAGGCGGTAAGTATGTTCTTCGCCGGGCCGGCCCGCCTCGTGCTCACGCGGGGCCTGATGCACCGAGGTAGCAAAGCGCGCGTTGCCGCGCCCGCCGCGACCGCCCCGGGCGATCACAAAGCGCTGGTCGGGGCTGGTGAACTCGAACGCTTTCTCCCCACTTTCATCGTCGTAAACGATGGTGCCGACGGGAACTTTCAACAGCACGTCGCCGCCGTCGCGTCCGGTTTTGTTGGAGCCTTCGCCGTGGCGTCCGCGCTCCGCTTTGTGCTCGGGATTGAAACGGAAATGCACCAGGGTATTGTGACGCTCGCTGGACTCCATGATGACGTCGCCGCCTTTGCCGCCGTCGCCGCCCGACGGTCCGCCGCGCGGGACGAACTTCTCCCGCCGGAAGGCCATGCAGCCGTTTCCGCCGTCGCCGGCTTTCACTTTGATTTTGGCTTCGTCGATGAACATGGAAGTCAGTTGGCAGTACTCAGTACCCAGTACTCAGTTGTGAGTGTGCAGCCATCAGCGTCAGTTTTTCGCTCCGCAGCTCATCACTCACGGCTCGCAAGAAAAAAGCCTCGTCCCGAAGGCGAGGCCTGTGTGGAGCGGGCGCCTACGCCCGCGGAGATTCTGGACCTTCGATTGCTTACTTCGCTTCGAGCGGCTCGACCATCACGAACTTGCCCATCGAGCCCTTGTCCATGAACTTGATGCGCCCGCTGATCTTGGCGAAGAGCGTGTCGTCTTTGCCGCGGCCGACGTTGAGGCCGGGTTTCACGCGCGTGCCGCGCTGGCGCACGATGATCGTCCCGCCGGGCACGACCTGGCCGCCGAATGCTTTGAATCCCAGCCGCTGCGAATTCGAATCGCGGCCATTGCGTGATGTGCCTTGTCCTTTTTTGTGTGCCATAAGTCAGTTCTCGGTTCTCAGCTTTCAGTACTCAGTACCTAGTACTCAGTACTCAGTACTTAGAATACCTACTTTTTCTTCGATGATTTTTTTGCGGCCTTCTTTGGTGCAGCCTTCTTCTTCGCCGCCGACTTCTTTGCCTTTGGTGCGGCTTCGTGCTCTTCGGTCGCCGCCGCTTTCACCTTCTTCGGCTTCGCTTCTTTCTTCGGCAGATCGGGAGCTTTGAAGCTTTGGCCGCCAAAGGCGATCTCGGAAATGCGCACGGCCGTGAAGTCCTGCCGGTGCCCGCGCAGCTTCTTGTACTGCTTTTTGCGCTTGTAATGGAAGACCAGGATCTTCGCGCCGCGTCCTTCTTCAACAACTTGGCCGACGACGCGCGCGCCCGACCCATTGTCGATCTGGCCCTCTTCGCCCGAAACGGCGAGCACGGGAAACTCCACCAGACCATCGGTGCCGGTGCCCGTCTTCTCCACTCGAATTACATCGCCGGGCGCCACCCGGTACTGCTTGCCACCGGCGCGGATAACCGCGTACATACGTCCA
>Ga0209166_10000307_pt1 | contig 58950 bp, 52 predicted proteins | sample Coa_R1_3_FD_187151 | JGI IMG/M metagenome (GOLD analysis project Ga0209166, IMG submission 187151) | Surface soil microbial communities from Centralia Pennsylvania, which are recovering from an underground coalmine fire - Coalmine... | ecosystem: Environmental > Terrestrial > Soil >...
TCATGCGGCCGAAGCCGAACGCCTCGTAGAACGGCTCCCTGCCTGGAACCGAGTATAGAATGATCTTCCGGTGCGAAGCCGACAGGCGCACCAGCCTCGCCACGATCTCCTTGCCAAGGCCGCGCCCCTGCTGGTCCGGCAGCACCGCGATGTCGCAGAGATAGGAGCAGTCGCGGCCATCGGCCAAAGCGCGGCCGGCGCCGACGAGCCGGCCGTCCTCAAAGACGAAGACGCGGAACATGCTGTTCTCGAACACAAGCTTCAGATCGGCAGGCCGCTTGTCGCCGAGCGGGGCCACGCGATAGAGCGCGGAGAGTTCGTCCCAATCGATGGAGGCGAGATCATCGGTGAAGGCAAGCGGCATTTTTTCGATTCTCACTTCCGCGCGGCGGCGACCGCGGCCACCACCTCGGCGGCGTCGGGAAAGTGGCCCTTGGCGCGCTTGGCGACGACCTTGTCGCCAACCTTCACCTCGAACACGCCGCCGGTGCCAGGCACCAGTTTCGCGTCGACGGAGAGGCGCTCCCGCAATGCCGTTGCCGCGTCCTTGGCGCGCTTCTCGTAGCCGCAAGGGCGGCAATAGGTGATCGAGACGTCTTTCATGGCAAACTCCTGTTGGTTTGGGGCCAGACAAATTTTCGATCAGGCGGCATGCTGCTGATGGCGGGCGGTCACGGCCTTGATGCCGGCGATCCAGCCGGCGACCGAGCGGCCGATGGCGTCTGGATGATCCTCCTGCAGATTATGCCGTCCGCTCCCGAGCGGCACCACGGAGATGTGCCGCATGTTGGCGGTAAACTCCGCGGCATAGGCCGGCGTGATCAGGGTGCCCGGCTCGCCCACGAAGAGCAGCTTCGGATAGGTCGAGGCCTTAAGCGCGTCGAGCGAGGATGAAAGCGCCTGATGCATGTCGGCCGGCTCGCCCGCGATCGGCAAATCGCGCGGCAGCGCCAACATCGGGCGGCGGCTCTTGGGGTCAGCAAATGGCGCGCGATAGACCGCCATGTCCTCGTCGGTGAGCGGGTGGGCCACCGCGCCCGGCAGGACGCGCTCGATGAAGGCATTGCCCTCCAGGATCATCGCTTCGCCCTCGCCTGGCGTCCTGAATTTGCGGAACGCCTCGCGCGCGGCCGGCAGCTGGTGGAAATCCTCATAGCTCGAGGCCGGGCGGACGAATTCCATGAAGGCAAGGCCGCGCACGAAATCCGGCCGGCGTGCAGCAAGATGGTAGGCCAGCGCCGCGCCCCAGTCCTGAGCGACGAGATAGGCCGAGCTGATGCCAAGGCTATGGATGAACGCATCGAGATAGTCGACGTGGTCAAAAAAGCGGTAGGCGATGTCAGGCTTGCCGGACTGGCCGAAGCCGATCAGGTCCGGCGCGATGCAATGCGCAACCGGGGCCACATGCGGCAGGATGTTGCGCCAGATGTAGGACGAGGCCGGATTGCCGTGCAGGAACAGCGCCACCGGCGCGTCGGTGTCTCCGGTCTCGCGATAGGCCATGGTGCTGCCCAGGACGAGCTGGCGGCGAACAAAGATCTCGGCTTGCTTGGTCATGACGGCTCCTTGAACACGGTTTGGAAGGCGATGGTCTTGAAACGTTCGAGTGCGGCCGGGCTGCGCTCGACCTTCATGCGCAGCATCGCGCCCTGCCAGGATGCCAGCAGGAAGTCGGCGAGTTCGTTCGCGTCGAAATCGGAAGCGATCTCCTTTGCCGCCTGTGCCTCGCGGATGCAGGCCGCGAACGGCACGCGCCATTCGGCGAAGATCGCCTCGAGTTGGCTGCGCAACAGTTCGCTGCTGCCGGAGGCTTCCAGGCTGAGGTCGCCGATCAGGCAGCCGCGGGCAAAGCCGTCGGCCTCCAGCCTGCCGGTGATGATGTCGAGATAGCGCTGCAGCCGCTCACGCGGTGAGAGCGAAGTGTCGTCGAGCGCCTGCGCGACCAGGAGGCGCACATGGGCGAAGTAGCGCTCCAGCACCTCGGAGGCGAAGGCCTCCTTGGAGCGGAAATGGTTGGTGAAGGACCCGATCGGCGCGCCGGCAACCGCGGCAACGTCACGCACGCTGGTGCCGTGATAGCCGGTGCGGAACATGGCCTTGAGGCCGGCGTCGAGGATGGTGTCACGGAGGGATGGCTTGGGCATACAAGGCATAATACGTACGTACGTATTATAGTCAAGCGTGAAAATATACTTTCAAAATCAAAACCATACGTCGATGGAAGCTGAGGGGATGCTACGCCGCCGGCTTCCCCGTCGACCGCGAGACCACCCAATCGCGCAGCCACGAGCCGATCGCACAGCCGACGAGGTAGCAGGCAAACAGGACCAGGCCGAGGTCGAGCCAATAACCGAAGCGCCCGGGCACGATCCTGGCGGCGGCAAGTCCCACGAGAACGGCCGCCAACAGGGCGAGCCAGCGCGCCGTCACCTTGCTCACGCCGCGCGCGCGGTGGACCACCGCGATCCAGCCCATGCCGAGCCCGAGCAGGAAGGAGGCGGTGAGCCAGCCCCAATGGAACGCCACGAGATACGCCATGCTCACCTCACCAGGAACTCGACGCGGCGGTTTTGCGCCTTGCCTTCGTCGGTGTCGTTGCCGGCGATCGGCTGCGTCGAGCCATAGCCGACCGCGGTGAAGCGGCTCGGCGGCAGGCCGGCCTTGACCAGGTAATCAACCACCGCCTGCGCGCGTTTCTCCGACAGCGCCTGGTTGAAGGCATCTTCGCCGTCGCCGTCGGTATGTGCGGCGACCTCGATATTGGCGGTCGGACAGCGCAGCGCGATCTCGATCAGCCGATCCAGCAACGCCGTGGAATCCGGATCAAGCGTGGCGCGCGCCTGGTCGAAGCGGATCTTTCCTTTGGCGAGCACCTCGGAGAAGAGCTGCTGGCAGACGGTGGGATCGACCGGGGCCGCGGCCGGCTTGACCGAAATTTCCGGCTTGAACTGGAAGCCTTGCGGAAAATTCTTGCCGAGCCCGGCGCGGATTTGCGCAGCGGCGCCCTCATAAAGCGCATCACCCGACAGCTTCACCTCGCGATCCGAGACGACCAGCGTTCCGGTCGAGAGCCGCGACAGCGCGCCCAGCGCCGTCACCACGGCGGGGGAAAAGCCGGATGGCGCGCCGACGCTGGCCTTGACCTTGTCGACCACCTTCTCCGCGAAGAATGTTCGCGCGGCAGCCGCCGTGATCGCCGCATGAACGCTGTCGTCCGGCACGTAGCCCGATAAGGTCAGCGTCAGCGCGACCGGATCCTTGTAGGCCTGGAAGATGTAGGGCGGCGCCTTGACGTCGTTGGCGGCGACCTTGAATCCCTCGGGCAGATTCGTCAGCGCCGCGGCGATCGCCTCGCGCCCGCCAAGGTCGCGCGCCATACCGGACAGCGATACGCTGGTATCGGAAATTGTGACCTTGCCGTCCTTCAATTTTTTGACCTGATCGAGCAACAGCAGGGCTGCGGCATCGAAGTGGTTTGGCGCGCCGCGCGAAAGCGCCATCTGGTCGACCACCTCGACGCCGGAAATCCTGGCGCGCGCCGCCTCGACAAGCCGGCCCTTGCTCGCCGGCAGCGGCGCACTGCCGCGGAGCGTGACGCGGGCGACGTCCCGCTCGGCCGACCACACGAAAGGCCTGGCTTCCGGCACGAGCTTCGTCTCGTCATTGACGAGCCGCACGCCGGGCACGGCTTCGACCGCAGCAAGCGCGCTGCGGCGGCCCTCTTCTGAAAATGCGCCGGCAGCGAGTGTGACGTCGCGGCCGGCGACCGTGATGTGGGTCTTGTCGAGCACGATGTCTTTCAGCGCGGCGGAGCTCCGCGCCGCAAGGTCGGCTTCGACGTCGGTCGTGTTGGTCCAGGCCGCAATGGCCCAAAAGGCGACCAGGGGGATCACGCCCGGCCACCATTTGCTGCTCCACCTGAACAATCCGTGCATTCGCCATTTCCGCGCAGGGCGCCGACAACTCTATGATTTCAGTGCCCCTTTTGGCTTCAACCTTGTCGCTTAAGCGCCTGCGGCGCACCTCCAGGAACCCAAATCCCAAGCACTTGGAAAGACAGAGAGAAAACAAACCCTTGCAGGGCTGTCAAACCGGAAATAACAGAAGCGCGATAGAGTGTTTTAGCCAAGGGGCGGATAACCGATTCTTCAGCGGTTTTCGTTAACTGGTTGGATAAACTCCCGGTCGGCAAACCACGCGCGAGAATGAAGCGGTTTCGCAACACAATTATCCGTGCCGGATTGGGAGCGCTGTATTTCTCCGGAGCGCATCATCTGCTGCGTCCGATCTTTTCGGGCGTCGGCGCGATTTTCATGCTGCACAATGTGCGGCCGGCCCGTGCCGGCGATTTCCAGCCCAATCACCATCTCGAGGTGACGCCGGAATTCTTGCGCGCGATGCTGGCGCATCTGCGTTCGCGCGGCATCGACGTCATTACCATGGACGAGGTGCATCACCGTCTGATGAACCGGAAATTCGACCGCCGCTTCGCCTGCCTCACCTTCGACGACGGCTATCGCGACAACCGCGACTATGCGCTGCCGGTGATGCGTGAGTTCGGCGCGCCCTTCACCGCCTTCATCGCCAGCGACTTCGCCGAAGGCAGCGGCCGGCTGTGGTGGGTTGCGCTGGAAATGGCGATCGCGAAGGCGTCATCGATCGAGGTCACCATCGGCGGCAATGCCATGCGGCTCGACAGCTCGAACGCCTCGGCCAAGCAGGCCGCGTTCGACCGGCTGCACGACTGGCTGCGCAGCCTCCCCGAGCACGACCTGCAGCGCGAGGTTGGTGCGCTGTGCGCGCGCCATGGCGTCGACCAAGCGGCGATCTGCCGCGACCTCTGCATGTCCTGGGACGAATTGAAATCCTTTGCCGCCGATCCGCTTGTTACGGTCGGCGCGCATTCGATCACCCATTGCAACCTCGCCCATCAGAGCGAAGCGACGGCGCGGGAGGAAATGACGGCGAGCCGCGCGCGCATCGAGGAGAAGCTGCAGCGGCCCGTGGTGCACCTCGCCTATCCCTATGGCGACAAGGATGCCGCGGGGGTGCGCGAATTCGCACTCGCGGCAAGCTCCGGCTACAAGACCGCGGTGACGACGCGGCCCGGCATGGTGTTTCGCGAAAGCTCCCGCCACCTGACCGCGCTGCCGAGGGTGTCGCTCAACGGCAACTATCAGGATGCGCGCATCCTCCCGGTGCTGACGTCGGGCGCTGCGACCGCGATGTGGAACGGTTTCCGGCGCATCGACGCGGCGTAGTTGCCGTTGCCGTCAGGCGAAGCTATCAACTCCGCAAATAACTCGTCATGCGCGGGCTTGACCCGCGCATCCATCCTCTTCGAATAAGGAATCTCTCAAGATTGATGGATTGCCGGGTCAAGCCCGGCAATGACGAGACGAACAGGGAGGCATCATGTTCAAGGATCTGTTTTCGCTGTCCGGCCGCGTCGCGCTCGTGACCGGCGGCTCGCGCGGCATCGGCAAGATGATCGCGGCGGGATTTCTCGCGCAAGGGGCCGCCAGGGTCTACATCACCGCGCGCAAGGCCGGACCGTGCGAGGCGACCGCCAAGGAGCTCACCGCCGCCTATGGCGGCGAGTGCATCGCGCTGCCGATCGATATTGCGACCGTCGAGGGCTGCCAGAAGCTCGCCGCCGAGATCATCAAGCTTGAGCCGAAGCTCGACATCCTCGTCAACAATGCGGGTGCGGCCTGGGGCGCCGAGTTCGACGAGTTTCCCGAGAGCGGCTGGGACAAGGTGATGGATCTGAACGTCAAGTCGCCGTTCTTTCTGACCCAGGCGCTTTCGAAACCGCTGCGCGCCGCGGCGAGCGCGGAGCGGCCGGCGAAGGTGATCAACATCGCTTCCATCGACGGGCTCTTCGTCAATCCGCTGGAGACTTACTCCTACCAGGCGAGCAAGGCCGCGCTGATTCATCTGACGCGACGGATGGCGGCGAAGCTGATCAAGGACCATGTGATCGTGACAGGGATCGCGCCGGGGGCGTTTGCGTCCGACATGAACCGCGCCGCGCGCGATCATGCGGACGAACTCGGCAAGCGCGTGCCGTCTGGCCGCATCGGCACCACCGAGGACATGGCCGGCACCGCGATCTTTCTTGCCTCCCGCGCCGGCGATTATGTCGTCGGCACCACGCTCGCCGTCGACGGCGGCGTGGTCTATGCGAAGGCGGGAGCCGAGATCGCGGGGTGAGGCACGGATGGCCGCCACAAACTCGGTCTGTAGAGTGGGCAAAGCGTAGCGTGCCCACCAGTCACGAGCCGTGCTGCCGATAGATGGTGGGCACGCGCTGACGCGCCTTTGCCCACCCTACGCGGCTGATGACCTCACGTCTCGATCTTCACGTATTCGAAATCGCCGGGCTTGTTGTCGATGCCGACCTTCGGCGGCGAGATCCAGGCCGCGAACTGGCCGGGCTCGGTCACGGGCGTCATCAGCGAGGCGATGAACTCGCCGTCCTCGGCCGACGGAATCCACTCGCCCTTGCGCTTGTTCCAGGTGGCGTCGTCGATCAGGAGGCCGTCGGGCGTCGCATGCACGTCCTTGAACTCGCCAATGGCGCGGTTGAAGGCGACGTTGGGCAACGTCAGCTTGTAATCATAGCCCGTGGTCGAGATCACCTTGTTCCAGCGCAGCATGCCCTTGACGCAGTCCTGGCTGTAATCGTCGCGGAGCCGCATGTTGAGCGCGGTCAGCGCCGGCTCGTCGACCCGCCTGGCCTCTCCATCGATGAGCTTCAGCACCGGATAGGTGGCGTTCTGCAACTGATGGTCGTCGTCGATCTGCGTCTCGTGGAAACGACCCTTGATGCCGGCGTTGAAGGCGTTCGCCGCGTTGGTCGAGACCTCCGAGCCGAACAGATCCAGGGAGAGCGAATAATGCAGGTTCAGCTTCTTCTGGATGGTCGGCAGGTCGATCACCCCGAGCGCGCGCACCTTCGCGATATCGGTCGGATCGGTGATGCCGGCGTCCTTCATGGCGTCGCACGTCCGCTGCACCACGCGGGTGATGCCGGTCTCGCCGACGAACATGTGGTGCGCCTCTTCGGTCAGCATGAAGCGGCAGGTGCGCGACAAGGGATCGAAGCCCGACTGCGCGAGGCTGTGAAGCTGCATCTTGCCGTCGCGGTCGGTGAAATAGGTGAACATGAAGAAGGAGAGCCAGTCCGGCGTCTTCTCGTTGAAGGCCCCCAGCATGCGCGGGGAATCCTCGTCGCCCGAGCGGCGGCGCAACAGCTCGTCGGCCTCCTCGCGGCCGTCGCGGCCGAAATATTTCTGCAGGAGGTAGACCATCGCCCAGAGATGGCGGCCCTCCTCGACATTCACCTGGAACAGATTGCGCAAATCGTAAAGCGAGGGCGCGGTCTTGCCGAGATGGCGCTGCTGCTCGACGGACGCAGGCTCGGTGTCACCCTGGATCACGATCAGGCGGCGCAGCATGGCGCGATATTCGCCGGGCACTTCCTGCCAGGCCGGCTCGCCATAATGCTCGCCGAACGGGATCTTGCGATTTTCTTCTTGAGGGGCGAGCAGGATGCCCCAGCGATAGTCGGGCATCTTCACATAATCGAACTTGGCCCAGCCGCGCGGATCGACGGAGTAAGCGGTGCGCAGATAGACCAACGACTGCTGGAAGCCGTCCGGGCCCATATCGTGCCACCAGTCGATATAGCCGGGGTGCCAGCCTTCGAGCGCTTTGAGCACCTGGCGATCCTCGGCCAGATTCACGTTGTTGGGAATCTTGGTGGAGTAATCGACGTTCATGATGTTCATGGCGTGCTCCTTCGACTTGTTCTGCCGTCATGCCCGGCCGTAGCAGTCAAGCTTGCGCAGACTGCGTAAACTTGTCTGCGCTGCCGGGCATCCACGTCTTTCTTTTCAATTTGAAGAAAGACGTGGATGGCCGGGTCAAGCCCGGCCATGACGACGCAAAAATTCACTAGACCCGCGTCATATCAAACTTCGGCTTCTGGCCCGAGCCATAGCGCCGCAAAGCGCCGTCCTCGCCGACGGCGTTCGGACGCTGGAAGATCCAGTTCTGCCATGCGGTCAGGCGCGCGAAGATTTTCGATTCCATGGTCTCGGGACCGACGAAGCGCAGGTTCGCTTCCATGCCGGTGAGGCTGTCGGGCGAGAAGCTCGCGCGCTCCTCGAAGAACACGCGGATCTCGTCGTCCCAGTCGATGTCGTCGAGCGCGAAGGTGACGAGGCCGAGCTCTTCGGCCTCCTCGGCATCGAGCGCCGCGCCGACCTTCTCGCGCGCGCGATCGAGATCGCTTGCATCGGCCTGGAAGCGCGACTGCAGCCGCGTCAGGCCATGGCTCATCGGATAGGGTCCAAAATTCATCGCGGAGAGTTGCAGCGACGGCGGCGGGCGGTTGTCGCCCTGGCGTGAGCCGATCAGCATGTAGGAGCGGTCGGCGGCGAACACGAGCTCGGCGAGCGTGCCGACGAAGCAGGAGCCGGGTTCGACCAGCGTCACCAGCGTGCGCGAGGTGACGTCGATGCGCTTCAGCACGCGCTTCCAGAACTGCCTGACCTCGTTGACCAGCCAATGCGCCTTGTTGGCGTCGAGGAAGGCGTCGTAGCTCAGCACATGTGCGGGATCGCCATGTGACTTGAACACGAGCAACGCGACCTCCAGCTCGTTGATGCGCAGATGCAGGATCGCGTCGTCGAGCTCGCGCGCGACCTGCAGCGGCCAGAACGAGGCGCCCTGCACGAGCATGCGATCGATATCGGCGGGTGCGGCCGCCTCCGGCGCCTTGATCGAAATGGTCGCCATGCGTGCGGCGCGGTCGATATCGACGCTGACAAAGCCGTAGCGGATGCTGTTCTCGTCGATCGAGCGCGTGAGCGGCGCAAGCACGATCCCCTTGCCATTGCCGTTGCGCTTCGAGTCCGCGGCAAACGCTTTGGCACGCTCGCCGATCTTGGCTTCCAGCTTGCTGTTCGGCGCGATCTCGTCGACCAGGCGCCAGGCGACGGCGCGCTTGCCCTTGATGCCTTCCTCGATGGTGCAGAAAAAATCGGCGTGGTCGCGGCGCACCTTGCGCTTGTCGACGACGCGCGTCAGCCCGCCGGTGCCCGGCAGCACAGCCAGCAGCGGCACTTCCGGCAGCGCCACGGCGGCGGCGCCATCGTCGGCCATAATGATGTGATCGGTCGCCAGCGCCAGCTCGTAGCCGCCGCCGGCCGCCGTGCCGTTGACGACCGCGATGTAGCGCTGTCCGGAGTTTTCGGATGAATCCTCGAGCCCGTTGCGGGTCTCGTTGGTGAATTTGCAGAAGTTCACCTTGTGCGCATGGGTGGCGCCGGCGAGCATGCGGATGTTGGCGCCGGCGCAGAACACGCGGTTCTTGCCGGAGCGGATCACGACGACCTTCACATGCGGGTGCTCGAAGCGCAGCCGCTGCACGGCGTCGGCGAGCTCGATATCGACACCGAGGTCGTAGGAATTGAGCTTGAGCTGGTAGCCCTCGAACAGGCCGCCGTCCTCGTCGACGTCCATGGTCAACGTTGCGACCTCGCCATCGACCGCGAGCTTCCAATGACGGTAACGCGACGGATCGGTCTGAAAATCGATGTATTTCGCTCCGCCCGCGAGGACGCGATCTTCACCCGCCATGAGCCACCCTTGAGCATAATCCGTAAGCTGATATGCACTATAATGCATGTTATTGAGCGCGTCTAGTTCAAAACGCGCAAATATGCATTTTGTTTCATGTACGGCTACCGACGGCGAATGCGACCCAATCCGCCTTGGTAAGCTGCGGCCGCTCGGACCGCGCTTTCAAGGTCGCGGTCAGCGCCTCGACCGGAAAGCCATCGGCAAAACCGTCGCCGGAGACGGCCGCCTTGCGCTGACCGAGGGTGCGGAGCGCCGCCAGTGCCTCGCCGAATAGCCGACCCGCCGACCCCGGCTTCTCCATGCGCAGCCGCAAATTGCCGTTGGCGATCAGGATGCACGCGCGCAGCAGGATGCGCTCGCGCCCGCCTTGCGGCGCGGCCGCCCACACCGTTTCCAGGATCTCGCGCGCTTCCCAGAAATAGCCGTGGTCGTTGAGCGCAAGGCCATAGCGCAGCGCGGGATGGCGCGCCGGCACGTAGCCGCGAAAGGCCGGCGGCACGAGCAGCTTCACCTGCGCCAGCGTCTCGTAATCGGCGTCGGCCTCATAGGTCTCGCCGGGCACGTAAGCCCACTGCGGAAAAGGCAGGCGGGTCATTGCCGGAAAGCCCCGGCACATGCATCAGGCGGCCCGGCCCTGCGAGCCCTCGTGGTTACGCAGCACGGCGTTGGCGAATTCCGAAATCGCATGCAGCGTCGCCCCAGGCGCTTCACGATGCGGCGAATGCCCAGCCCCCGCGAGGAGGGTCACATCCACGGGACAATAGCACTCTTGCCTCGCGATCTCGACTTGGCGGATCGTCCCATATTGGTCGTCGGCGCCCTGGATGATGGCCACGGGCACGCGGATATAGGCGAGGGATTCGGCAATGTCCCAGCTTCGGAATTTCGGATCGAGCCAGGCGCCGTTCCAGCCATAGAAGGCGTTGTCGACGTCCTTGTGCCAGCGCGCGAGCTTGTCGCGCAGGTTCGTGGTCTCGTAGGCGATCTTGATCTCGGCGATTGATTGCACCGAGATGTCCTCGACGATGAAGTGCGGCGCGATCAGCGCGATCGCACGCACGCGGTGATCCTGCACACCGCCGGCATAGATCGCCGCAATCGACGCGCCGTCGGAATGGCCAAGCAGCAGGCCGCGGCGGAAGCCGATCGCCTCCAGCAGTTTCGGCAGCACATCGAGCGCCTCGCGATGCATGTAGTCGACCGGACGCGGCAGCTTGACCGGCGACGAGGCGCCGTAGCCGGCGCGCGAATAGACGAACACGCCGACACCGGTTGCAGCCTGCAGCTTGTCGGGGAAATCGCCCCACAGCGCAGCAGAGCCGAGGCCTTCGTGCAGCATGACGATCGTCGGCGCTTGCTCTGGTGACGGCCCGATCATGCGGTATTCGAGGTCGCTGCCATTGATGTGGAGAAAGCCGGAGGGTGCGAGGGTCATGTCGACGGTCGGCATGCAATCACGAGGGGTCTCGCCACGAGCGCACTTCACCTCTCCCGCTAGCGGGGGAGGTCGACGCGCTCGAAGAGCGCGGCGGGTGGGGGCTTTCTCCTCGAGCGATCGAATTCGCGGGGGCACCCCCACCCCAGCCCTCCCCCGCAAGCGGGAGAGGGAGCGCAGCGCAATCGGGGATGCAATTCGGGCTCATCTCACGCAAGGCCTAGTTCGGCGCCCCATCCCGCAATTTGAATCGCTGGATCTTTCCCGTTGCGGTCTTGGGCAGCGACTCCACCGTCTCGATCCAGCGCGGATATTTCCACACGCCGATCTTCTGCTTCACATAGTCTTTCAAGGCTTCGTCCAACCCGTCCCGTTTCGCATCGGGCCGCAGCACCACGAACGCCTTCGGCTTCAGCAATCCCTCCGGATCGGCTTCCGGCACGACGGCGGCTTCGAGCACGGAGGGGTGCGTGATCAGCGCGCTCTCGACCTCGAAGGGGGAGACCCAGATGCCCGACACCTTGAACATGTCGTCGCTGCGGCCGCAGAAGGTGTAGCGGCCATCGGCGTCGCGCACATATTTGTCGCCGGTGCGGGTCCAGTAGCCCTCGAAGGTCGAGCGGCTCTTGGCGCGCTGATTCCAGTAACCTTCGCCGGCGGAGGGCGCATGCACCAGCATCTCGCCGACTTCGCCGTCGGGCACGTCGCCGCCATTCTCGTTGACGAGGCGCACCTGATAGCCCGGCACCGGACGGCCCGAGGAGCCGTATTTGATGTCATCAGGCGCATTCGACAGGAAGATGTGCAACAGCTCGGTCGAGCCGACACCATCGAGAATGTCGGCGCCGAAACGCGCCTTCCAGGCATTGCCGACCGATTCCGGCAGCGCCTCGCCGGCGGAGGTGCAGATGCGCAGGCGCGTGCCGCAGCGCGCGTTCTTCGTCGCCTCGTCATTGAGCATCGCTGCGAACAGGGTCGGTACGCCATAGAAGATCGTCGGGTTGTACTTGTTCAAGAGCTCGAACATCCGCGCCGGCGTTGGACGATCCGCGTTCAAAACCGTGGTCGCGCCAACCGACATCGGAAAGGTCAGCGCATTGCCGAGGCCGTAGGCAAAGAACAGTTTCGCGGCGGACAGGCAGACATCGTCCTCGCGGATGCCGAGCACCTGCCTGGCGTAGGTGTCGGCAGTCGCGGCGAGATTGGCGTGCAGATGGCGAACGCCTTTGGGCATGCCGGTCGAGCCGGACGAATAGAGCCAGAACGCCGGCTCTTCGGCGTGCGTCGCCACCGTCGCGAAGGAATCGTTCTCGCGCGCGAGCTCTTCGGAGAGCAGCTTGTGCCCATACGCATTCTTGCCGGAGACGATGACGCATTCGAGGTCCGGCATCCGCCCGACGATATCCTTCACGGCCGGATACAGCGCCTCGGAGACGAACAGCACGCGCGCGCGGCAATCGGCGAGCACGTAGGCGTACTGCTCCGTGGTGAGCAACGTGTTCAGCGGGATCGGCACCACGCCGGCGCGGATCGCACCCAGGAAGACGATCGGAAAATCGACCGTGTCGAGCATGATCATGGCGACGCGCTCTTCGCGGCGGACGCCGAGACGGCGCAGCAGATTGGCGGCGCGGCAAGTCTCGCGTTGCAGCTCGCCATAGCTCAGCTCGCGAACCGTATCGGTGTAGGCGAGCTTGTTGCCGCGCCCTTCCTCGACATTGCGGTCGAGCAGCCACGTCACCGCGTTGTAGGAAGTCATGACGTTTCTCCCCGACTTTCTGGACCATCTGGAATTATAATGCATAGAAAGACACCAGCTTTGCTTGCTGTCAATCCTCTTCGGCATTATGTTTCCGGAAGATGACCGAGACCAGCGATCCCGAATCCGGCTTCCTCGAGCAGCTTGGCCAGCGTGTCCGCACCATGCGCGCGCTGCGCGGCATGTCGCGCAAGGTGCTGGCGAAGGTGTCCGGGATTTCGGAGCGCTACATAGCGCAGCTCGAGAGCGGCAAGGGCAACGTCTCGATCGTGCTCTTGCGTCGCGTCTCGAACGCGATGGGTGCGCATCTGGAAGACCTGATCCCCACGGCGGATCCGGCGCCGGATTGGCCCGTGATTCGCGATCTCCTGCGAAAAGCCACGCCATCGCAGATCGCGCAGGCCAAGGACCTGCTCGCGGGGCATGGCGCGAGCGCGCATCGCGCCTCGTTCTCGGGCATCGCGCTGATCGGCCTCCGCGGCGCCGGCAAGTCCACGCTCGGAAAAATCCTCGCAAAGAAGCTCGGCTGGAATTTCGTCGAGCTGAACAAGGAGATCGAGGCGCAGAACGGATTGTCGGTCGCCGAGATCATCGCGCTCTACGGCCAGGAGGGTTTCCGGCGCATGGAGCAGACCGCGCTCAATCAGCTCCTCGCGCGGAAGGAGCTGATGGTGCTCGCGACCGGCGGCGGCATCGTCTCCGAGCCCCTGACCTTCGATCTGATCCTGTCGTCGTTCTACACGATCTGGCTCAAGGCCGAGCCGGAAGAGCATATGGGCCGCGTACGCAAGCAGGGCGATCTCCGGCCCATGGCCGACGACCGCTCGGCGATGCTGGAGCTCCGCAACATCCTGGTGAGCCGCGAGCCGCTCTATGCCCGAGCGTCAGCTATCGTCGATACCGCCGGCCTTTCGGTGGATGCCGCCGCGGCCCGGCTGATCGACACAGTGCGGCCGGTGCTGCAGAACGAGGCAAGGTCGTTCGGGCTAAGAAGCGTGGCGGTTTAGGGGAAGTCTTGACTTTTTTGCGCTCTGGATGCGTGCTTTAAACACAAACGCGTGGAGCCGAAGCTGCTGTGACATTGCAAAAAGCGACCATTGATAAATCCAAATTCAACAAGGCCATCGAGTTGCCCTTTCAGTTGCGTTTGGCTGATTTCGAAATTGCTATGGAAGATGTTTACGACTTCTTCTTTGACGTGAACAAGCTGCTGCTGGACCGCGGACTGAAGAGGCTCGATGATATGCTTCGACCGGCCGCGATGTCCGGCATAATTTCCGATATGCTGACGGCTTCGATGGCGAAGCACGCCCGCTCCCTTGTCGAAAACAAGCATTTCAATGGACACCCCGACCTGATCGTCCAAGGGCGTTATGCGAACAACTCGGTGAAGTCCGGAACGGATGGCGTCGAAATCAAGAGCACGCGTAAAAAAGGCGGCGCGGTCGACACTCACGGCGCGCGTGAACAGTACATGTGCGTGTTTGTTTATGATACCGACCACGATACGGAGCCGGCCACTGATCGTCGACCAATGCGCTTTACCGAGGTTTACATCGGTCACGTTACAAAAAGAGACTTTCGAAAAAACGCTCGCGGTGACCTTGGGACCCGCACGGCGACGCTTGATCGCGTCGGCATTACAAAACTACGCTCCAATTGGGTCTATCTTCTGGATAAGTAAGGATGAGAGCTGCGGCATGGTACGCCGCGCCATAGAGACATATTCTGCATCTTTTTCGATGCCGATGCTCTCGTAGCCTACAGCATTGGCCGCGGCTAGGGTCGATCCCGAACCAGCAAAGGGATCGAGGATAATGCCTTGACCAAGTGGCAAGGCTGCACGGACAAGGGCCCGCAGAAACGCTTGCGGTTTAAGCGACGGATGAGCTGCGATTTGCCGCTCGACCTTCGGCGTCGGACTCGATTTGATAACGTCGCCAAACGGGCGTTCGCTAGAGGGCCTACGGAAACCGCCAGTCTTCCATTTGCGCAGATTGTCCTGAGCCCGGCCGTCTAGTGGATGGCGCAGGACGATCCAGGGCTCGAACATCGAACGCGGCATTACGCTGACATTGGTAAACTCCTTGTGTGCATTTTTCGGACGGTCACCACCCCGCATGGTCATGACAAGACGAATAATGCTTCCACGCATCTCCAGCCCAGCCGCGCTCATCGCTGACGCAACGACGTGATCGAAAAGCGGATTACTTGCAATTATAATGTTGGCGCCAGGAACTGTTGCACGAAGGGCAAGCTGACCGAACTCGAAGAAGAAATCGTACATCACCTGCAGATCGCCCTCGTCCAGCACAGTGAATCGTGGCAGAGGTGCTCGCTGATGCCCGTCAAACGATGGCGGTATGCGCCAGACTCCTCCGCGCCCCTTTCGAAGTTTGCTTTGCTCCACAGCGCTATATTCGACTAGGCCGTAAGGCGGATCCGTCACTATGGCATGAACCGAGCGGCCCTCACGCGAGCGTAACCAGTCGAAGCAGTTGGCGTGCACAAGCTTCGCTCTGTCTATCTCATATGTCGGGTGAGGCTTTGACTTTGCGACATGATCGTCAACGATGCGCAACCTATAGTGCCCCCGCGATGTCCGCTCGAAGAGTTCAGGCGTATTTAAGTTGAGGTAGGAGCGGACCGATGAGGCCGGTACATCACCAAGTCGCGACGCGACCGCCTGCGTGATTTCTGCAAGGGATGCGCTCTCAGCTGCTGAAAGATAACTGACGATGGAGTCTCGGACGATGCCCGGTGCGGCTCTGTAGTTCATCGCATGCCCCCTTGAGAACAAAGAGGGTACGATAGAGACGTCTAGACGTCAATGCAAAAGTCAGGGCTGTGGGAAACTCAATCAGGCGGCTCTCTCAGCCGGTAAATGCCGCGCCCAGCGCGTTCGAAGATTTTTCCGGTATTCAAATTGAGCGAGGACCGCACTGACGAGGCGGCCACCGCTCCTAATTGTTCCGTTACACCCTTCGTAATGTCTACGACGGAGGCGGAATTCTTGCTTTTCAAATAAGCGACGATAGCGTCTCGCACCGTTCCTGAAGATCTTGCCATTTTCTTATGCCCAGTTGCGAACAACTAAATAATCAGGCGCGCGAAGTGGCTTCAAGGGCATGCTGAGGCTCGCTCAAAGTGCGCTGTGCTAAAGCAACCTTGTCTTCACTTCCTCGGCGCCCGCGCGCAACAACGGCAGGAAGCGCTTCACCATCTCCTCCGTCGAGATGCGATCGACATGCGTGCCGATATTGATCGCGGCGACGATGGTGCCGTCGTAGCGCCGGACCGGCACTGCAATCGAACGGAAATGTGGCTCGGCCTCGCGGTCGACCAGCGAATAGCCTCGCGCACGATCGGCTGTGATGGCGGCGAGAAGGCGCCTGGGATCGGTCACAGTCTGCGGGGTCAGCGGCTCGCGGCGCAGTGAAGCGAGCTTTGTCTTCAGCTCCGCATCATCGAGGCGGCCGAGCAGCGCGCGGCCGACCGCCGTGCAGAACGAGGGTAAGCGATAGCCGATGTCGACGCCGCCGGTGAAGATGCGCATGGGGCTGCCGCGCGCGATGAACACGACATCATCGCCGTCAAGCACGGCGAGCGATGAGATCTCCAGCGCCTCCGCTGAAATGCGATCGAGCACAGGCTGCAGCACGGCCACGACCTGGTTCGAGCGCAGATAAGAGCCTGCGAGCGTCAGCACCTGCGGCGTCAGCGCGAACAGCTTGCCGTCGCTTGAAACAAAGCCGCCGTGCTGCAGCGTGAAGAGGATGCGGCGCGCGGTAGCGCGCGGCAGATCGGCCTCGCGCGCGATTTCGCTCAACGATATCGGCGCCGTGCTCTCGCCGAACGCCTGCAAGAGCCGCAGGCCGCGGTCGAGGCTTTCGACAAAGTCGGTAGCGCGGACCTCGCCGTTCTCGCGTTTCAGCTTGGGCATGACGTTTTCCGCACCTCGACTGCTAAAGTGTCGCTTGCGCCAATCACAGCTTGTGTTAGCATATTGAACATATGTTCAATAGACGAACAAATTAGCGGCAAGCGCTTCGCATCGCAAGCCCAACCTCAGGAGGTGACGCGCCATGATGAGCCAGGAGCAGAGCGACCTGATCACCCGCATCGGCCCGAACGACCCCTGCGGAAAATTGATGCGGATGTATTGGCAGCCGGCGGCGCTGGTTGACGAGCTGCAGGGGCCGCGCGCGGTGCGCCCCGTAAAGCTGCTCGGTGAAGATCTCGTGCTCTTTCGCGACGCGCAGGGCCGCTACGGCCTTATCGATCGTCATTGCGCGCATCGCGGCGCCGACCTCGCCTTCGGCCGGCTCGAGAATGGCGGCCTGCGTTGCGCCTTCCACGGCTGGCTGTTCGACGTCACAGGCCAGTGCCTGGAGACTCCAGCCGAGCCGGTGGGCTCAAAACTTTGCCAGGGCATCAGGCAGCGCTCCTATCCCGTGGTCGAGAAGAGCGGCATCCTCTGGGCTTATCTCGGCGAAGGCACTCCGCCCGCCTTTCCGGAGATCGATTGCTTCGTCGCGCCCGACAGCCACGTGTTCGCGTTCAAGGGCCACTGGGCCTGCAACTGGCTGCAGGCGCTGGAAGTCGGCGTCGATCCCTCGCATGCCTCCTACCTGCACCGCTTCTTCGAGGACGAGGACACCTCGAACGCCTATGGCCGCCAGTTCCGCGGCGCGTCTGCCTCCAGCGATATGCCGATGACCAAGGTGATGCGCGAATACGACCGCCCCATCATCAATATCGAGCACACCGAATACGGCATGCGCCTGATCACGCTGCGCGAGATCGACGCGGAGTTCACCCACGTGCGGGTCACCAACCAGCTCTTTCCGCACGCCTTCGTCATCCCCATGAATACCGAGATGACGATCACGCAGTATCACGTGCCGATCGACGACGAGAACTGCTACTGGTATTCGATCTTCACCTCTTTCACGACGCCGGTCGACAAGAAGACGATGCGCGACCAGCGGCTCGCGACCTACGAGCTGCCCGACTACAAGTCGCGCCGCAACAAGGCGAATGATTACGGCTTCGATCCGCACGAGCAGGCGACCGCGACCTATACCGGCATGGGCATGGACATCAACGTACACGACCAGTGGGCGGTGGAATCGATGGGCGCGATCCAGGATCGCACCAAGGAGCATCTCGGCCAGAGCGACAAGGCGATCGTGCAGTATCGCCGCATGCTGCGCGAGCAGATCGAGAAGGTTGCGGCCGGCGACAAGCCCCTGCTGTGCCTGGACGAAGCCACGGCCCGCAGCATCCAGGGGCCGGGCACCATGGACGGCATCGGGCCGACCCAGGGCTGGGAGATGTACTGGATGGAAGTCGACGTGAAGCGGCGGCGCGGCGCACCCTGGGCCGTGCCGGTGCCGAGCGAGATCGCGGAAAAGGTCAAGCATCTGTCGGCGGCGGAGTGATTGCTCTATTTTCAGCGTCGTCATTCCGGGATGGCCCGAAGGGCCAGGCCCGGAATCCATATCCACCGGCCATGGTTATGGATTCCGGGCTCGCGACTTCGTCGCGCCCCGGAATGACGACGAATATGATGACGAATATGGAGAAAATCGTAGGGTGGGCAAAGGCGCGCATGCGCCGTGCCCACCTGGACATTCTCCGGCGCCAGCTGGTGGGCACGCTGCGCTTTGCCCACCCTACAATATCGTCATTGCGAGCGAAGCGAAGCAATCCGTAGTGCCTCCGCAGAGACATTTCTGGATTGCTTCGTCGCTTTGCTCCTCGCAGTGACGACGCATAAGGGGGTTCACCTTGAGTTTTGTCGAGCGTCATGGGCTCTGGTCGGCCGAGCAGAGGGAAGCGGCGAAGCGGCTTGCCGCGATTGCCGAGGAGAAGAAGCTCGAGACCATCCGCCTCGTCTTCGCCGACCAGCACGGCTTGCTGCGCGGCAAGACGCTGATCGCGGCAGACGCGGTTGCTTCGCTCGAAAACGGCTGCAGCATCACCACCACGATGCTCGCCAAGGACACCTCGCACAAGACGGTCTTTCCGGTGTTCACCGCGGGCGGCGGCTTCGGCATGAAGGAGATGGAAGGCGCCGCCGATTTTCTGATGGTGCCGGATCCGACGACGTTCCGGGTGCTGCCATGGTCGCCGACATCAGGCTGGGTGTTGTGCGACATCTATTTCGGCAATGGCAAGCCGGTGCCGTTCTCGACGCGGCAACTCCATCGCTCGGTGCTGAACAGGCTCGGCGCGCGCGGCTACGATTTCGTTGCGGGGCTGGAGGTCGAATTCCACCTCTTCAAGCTCGAAGACACGCACATGACGCCGGAGGATGCGGGCCAGCCGGGCACGCCCCCTTCGGTGAGCCTGCTCTCGCACGGCTATCAGTATCTGGCCGAGCAACGCTTCGACCAGATCGAGCCGGCGATCGACATCATCCGCCGCGACGTGCTTGCGCTGGGACTCCCCTTGCGCTCGGTCGAGGTCGAATTCGGTCCGAGCCAGTGCGAGTTCACCTTTGCGCCGAAGCAAGGCATCGAGCCCGCCGACAACATGGTGCTGTTCCGCTCGGCCGTGAAGCAGATCGCGCGCCGGCACGGCTATCACGCGACCTTCATGTGCCGGCCGAAGCTGGCGAACGTCTTTGCCTCCGGCTGGCACCTGCATCAGTCGCTGACCTCGCGCACGGACGGCAGGAACGCGTTCATGGCAACCGACGGCGACGAAATCCTGAGCCCGCTCGCGCGCAATTATCTCGCAGGCCTCCTGGCGCATGCGCGCGCCTCGACCGTGTTCACGACGCCAACCATCAACGGCTACAAGCGCTACCGCTCCTATTCGCTGGCGCCGGATCGCGCAATCTGGGGCCGCGACAACCGCGGCGTGATGATCCGCGTGCTTGGCGCGACCAACGATCCCGCGACAAGGCTCGAGAACCGGATCGGCGAGCCCGCCGCCAACCCCTATCTCTACATGGCCTCGCAAATCCTCTCCGGCCTCGACGGCATCGACCGCAAGCTCGATCCGCCGCTGTCGGCGGATACGCCCTATGAGACCAAGGCCGACCTGCTGCCGAAATCGCTACGGGAAGCGGTGTTCGCGCTGGGCGACGATCCCTTCTTCCGCAAGGAGCTCGGTGCTGATTTCGTGGACTATTACGTTCACATCAAGAACGCCGAGATCGAGCGCTTCCAGGCCGAGGTCTCCGACTGGGAGCAACGCGAATATTTCGAGATGTTTTGAGAGGTGAGCCGGCAAGCCGCCTTCCAGAGACGCAAAATAGTGTATGCTCCCGACACTGCATGACTGTTCCACGTCTTAAGGAACGCCGGAGTTTTCAAATGAAGAGACTTTATCCTGTTGCATTGGCCTTGGGCCTGATCACCGCGTTGCCGGCGAGCCTGCTGGCCCAGACACCTGCTGCCGGAAACAATACGCCGGCGCCGGCGGCCTCACCGGCACCTGAACCCGCCGCTTCGCCGGCGCCGGCGCCCGCCGCGACGCCGGCCCCTGCCGCTTCGCCCAGCGCCTCGGCGCCGCCGGCGGACAAGAGCGAGAAGACGGCGGCTTCGAAGAAGAAGTCGAGGCGGATGACCCGGCGGCAGGAGATCCGGCATTCGATCGACACCGGCACGGTGCCTTCGCGCTATCGCAAGTATGTGCCGAAGGAATATCAGGGGGATATTCCGTTCGAGAGGCGGTAACGCCGGCGGCGTGGGCGGGTCAGGGTCTTCACCGCCCGCTCATGCCAGGCCGCCGTCCTGCATGCGATACCAGGCGATGATGCCGGCCATATAGGCGCGGTGCAGCGCGTGGAACGGTAGCGCTTTCATCGGCACCAGCGGCAGCGGCAAGGCGTCTGTGTTGCCGGTCGCGACATACTCCGCCATCGCGCGGCCCATTGCCGATTGCAGGCCGACGCCGCGGCCCATGCAGCCGATGTCGACCAAGAGGCCCGGCTCCGGCTCGTGCAGATGCGGCAGGAAATCGCGGGTCAGCGTCACCCGCCCGCACCAGCGAAATTCGATCGGGATGTCCTTGAGCTGCGGAAACAGCTTTGTCGCGATGCGCTCGAGATGATCCCAGTCCTGCGGCCCGTTCGGCTCGCGGAACGGCCCGCGCCCGCCCATGATGAAGCGGTTGGTGTGATCCCTGCGGAAATAGAACAGGAGCTGGCGAGTGTCCGAGGTGACGTGCCATTCCGGCAGAATCGAGCGGGCAATGTTGTCCGACAGCGGTATGGTCGCGACCTGAAACGAATTCGGCGCGATCACGGTGGTGCGCAGTGTCGGCACCAGCTCGCCGGTATAGCCGTTGGTGCAGACCACGGCGCGGTCGGCGGTGACGCTTGCGCCGCATAACGCCGTCGCAACCCATTTGCCGCCAGCGCGCTCAAGTTTTGAGACCGGGCTCTCGCCGTGGATGGCGGCGCCCGCCGCCATCGCAACGCGAGCCAGCTCGCGCGCATAGGCCAAAGGCTGGACCGCGCCGCCGCGCGGATCGACCCAGCCGCCGAGATATTTGTCGGTGCCGATCAGATGGCCTGTATCCTGCGCGCTCAATTCTCGGGCGCCATCGACGCCGCGGCTGGCCCACTGCGCCGCGCGCTTCTTGACGATGTCGAGGCCCGCTTCCGTATGCGCGCCCTGGATCCAGCCCTTGCGCTGCAGCGGCACATTCATGGTGTGCTTCTCGATCAGGTCGAACACGGTATCCGCCGAGCCGCCGACGAAGTCGACCAGCTTCCTGCCGCGCTCCGGGCCGAACATCTCTTCCAGCTCGTCCGGATCGTATTTCAGTCCGGGGATGACCTGGCCGCCATTGCGGCCCGAACCGCCCCAGCCGGGCTCATGTGCCTCCAGCACCACCACGCGTGTGCCGCGTTCGGCGAGATGCAGCGCCGTCGACATTCCCGCATAACCCGCACCGACCACGACGACGTCGGCCGCAATGTTGCCCTCGAGCGGCGGCGTGACCGGCGCGGGTGGCGCCGTTGCGGCCCACAGCGAAGGCTCCAGCGGAAACGGTTCAGCCATCATACGGCTCCATCACGAGTCGCGGAATTCCGGGCTGACCCCCTCGCCAACCCTGCCCCAGGCTCGTCATGCTCGGCACAAGGCCGGACATGATGAAAAAGCAACGAGCTCAAATCCCCAAATAGCGGTGCTGCAGATCGGGATCGGCCGTCAGCTCGGTGGAGGTGCCGCTCCAGACCGTGCGGCCGCGCTCAATGACAAAATGGCGGTCGCAGATTCGGGTGAGGTGCTCGACGTTCTTGTCGATCACCAGGATCGATTGCCCGCGTCCCTTCAGCATCGACAGGCAATCCCATATCTCCTGACGGATCAGCGGCGCCAGCCCCTCGGTCGCCTCATCCAGGATCAGGAGCTTCGGATTGGTCATCAGCGCGCGGCCGATCGCGAGCATCTGCTGCTCGCCGCCGGAGAGCTGGTTGCCCATGTTGCCGCCGCGCTCGGCAAGCCGCGGAAACAGTGCGTGGATCTTGTCGAGCGTCCAGGGATCGGCGGCATCGAGACGATTGGCCGACGCCGCGACGAGATTTTCGCGAACGGTAAGGTTCGGAAAAATCTGCCGCCCCTCCGGCACCAGACCGATGCCAAGCTTGGCGATGCGGTACGACGGCAGCTCGCGCATCTCCGCGCCCGCAAACCGGATGGTGCCGGCGCGGGCGCGGGTCAGCCCCATGATGGAACGGATGGTCGTGGTCTTGCCCATGCCGTTGCGCCCCATCAGCGAGACCATCTCGCCCGCAGCGATCGAGAGCGACAGGCCGAACAGCACCTGGCTCAGGCCGTAGCAGGTCTCGATGCCGTCAACTTCGAGCAGGGTCGCGTCAGGCATGGCGCACCACCACATGCTGATCGCCGAGATAGGCGCGCTTGACCTCTTCGTTCTGGCGGATTTCCGATGGCGCGCCCGAAGCGATGACGCGGCCATAGACCAAAACCGAGATGCGGTCAGCGAGCGCGAACACCGCTTCCATGTCGTGCTCGACCAGCACGATGGTCACTTCTTTGCGCAGCTCCCGCAGCAATGTCACCATGCGCGCGGATTCGGTGACGCCGAGCCCGGCCATCGGCTCGTCCAGCAACAGAAGCTGCGGCCTGGTCGCGAGCGCGACCGCAAGCTCAAGCTCGCGCTGCTCGCCATGACTGAGCCTCGACACCAGCACGTGAGCACGTTCGGCGAGGCCGACGCGCTGCAGCGCGGCCAACGCCTGATCGCGCAGCCCTCTCTCCTTCCGCGCATCGCCGAGGAATCGGAAGGAGTGGCCGTCATGCGCTTGAGCCGCGAGCGCGACATTATCGGCCGCGGTGAAATCGAGCAGCAGCGACGTGACCTGGAACGAGCGCGCAAGGCCGAGCGCGCTGCGGCGCCAGGCCGGCAAATGCGTGATGTCGCGCCCGGCGAGCGAGATGCTGCCCGAATCCGGCGCAAGATGTCCGGTCAACTGACTGATCAGCGTGGTCTTGCCGGCGCCATTCGGGCCGATGATGGCATGCAGCTCGCCCTGCGCAACGTCGAGCGACACACGATCGGTCGCGGTGATACCGCCGAAGCGGCGCACCAGGTCCTTGACGCATAGCAAGGGCTCAGCCACGGGAAAACCTCCCGAGCAGACCCATGATGCCGCCGCGGCCGAACAGCACGATGAGCAAGAGCAGCGGCCCCATGATCAGCGCCCAATATTCCGTGACCTGCGACAGCAATTCTTCCAGCACGAGATAGACCACCGCCCCGATCACCGGTCCGAACAGCGAGCCCATCCCGCCGAGAATCACCATCACCATGAGATCGCCGGAGCGGGTCCAGTACATCACGGCGGGGCTGACGAAGTCGGTGTTGTTGGCGAGCAGCGCGCCGGCCAGTCCGCACAAGGTGCCAGCGATGACGAAGCAGACGAGCTTGTAGCGCTTGGCCGGGAAGCCGATCGCCTGCATGCGCTGCTCGTTGGAGCGCAGGCCCTGCACGACGAGGCCGAAGCGCGAATTGACGATGCGCCAGATCAGCAAAACCACGCCAAGCAAGCAGGCGAGGCAGAGATAATAGAACTGCACGCGGTCGGAGAGATTGATGAGGCCCGCGAAATCGCTGCGGTTGTAGATGGTGAGCCCATCATCGCCGCCGTAGCGCGCGAGCCCCGAGGCGACGTAATAAGCCATCTGCGCAAAGGCGAGCGTGATCATGATGAAATAGACGCCGCGGGTGCGAAGCGACAGCGCGCCGATGACGAGCGCGAACAGCGCGGAGGCCGCGAGCGCGACCGGAAACTGCAGGAAGCCGGAGCCAAAGCCCTCCTGCGCCAGAATGCCGACGGCATAGCCGCCGATGCCGAGATAGGCGGCATGGCCGAAGCTCATCATGCCGCCGTAGCCCATGATCAGATTGAGGCTCGCGGCCGCCAGCGCCAGGATCACGATGCGGGTGAACAACGTCAGCACGAAGATATTGCCGGTGAGCTGCGAATAGAGCGGCAGCAGCACCAGCCCGGCCACCACGAGCGCCGCGGCGGCGCTTGGGACGTTGAGCGTGGTCTTCATCGGTTTCCGGCCGGAAACAGCCCCTCCGGCCGCAATACCAGCACGATCGCCATCAGCAGGTAGATCATCATCGACGAGAGCGCCGGCGCCGCTGTCGATGCCGCCGCGCCGCTCAGCACCTGGCGCAACAGATCGGGCAGGAAGGCGCGGCCGAGCGTGTCGATCAGGCCGACAAAGATCGCGGCAAGGAACGCACCGCGGATCGAGCCGATGCCGCCGATCACGATCACGACGAACGCGAGAATCAGGATATTCTCGCCCATGCCGATCTGCACCGTGAGAATCGGCGCCTGCATCAACCCGGCAAGGCCGGCGAGCGCCGCACCGAGGCCGAACACCAGCGTGTAGAGCAGCTTGATGTTGATGCCGAGCGCGCCGATCATCTCGCGGTTCGATGCGCCGGCGCGGATCAGCATGCCGATGCGGGTGCGCATCACGCCGAGATAGAGCAACAATGCGACGGCGAGAGCGACCGTAATGATCGCAAGGCGATAGGCCGGATAATAGATGCCCGGAAAGATCTGCACCGGCACGGTGAGCCAGGACGGCAGCGGCAGCGCGAGTCCTGCCGGCCCCCAGATCAGCCGCACGGCCTCATTGAAGAACAGGATCAGGCCGAAGGTCGCGAGCACATGGTCGAGGTGGTCGCGGCCATAGAGATGGCGCAGCGCCACAAATTCCAGCACGATGCCGAGCACCAGCGTCGCGCCGAGCGCCAGCACGGCGCCGAGGACAAAGCTGCCGGTCCAGGCGACGAAGGTCGCGGCGAAGTAGGCACCCATCATGTAAAACGAGCCATGGGCCAGGTTGACGAGGTCCATGATGCCGAACACCAGCGTCAATCCCGCCGCCAGCAGGAACAAGAGCAGCCCGAACTGCAATCCGTTCAAAACCTGTTCGACGAGGAGGAGCATGAGCGATCTAAGGCAACTCTACAGCATATTTGATTGAATCGGCCATCCACGGCCTCGCTTCACCTCTCCCGCTTGCGGGGGAGGTCGCATCGCATCGAAAGATGCGATGCGGGTGGCGGAAGCTCTCTCCACTCGAACGGTCTGACTCGCGGAAGCACCCCCACCCCAGCCCTCCCCCGCAAGCGGGAGAGGGGGCGCAGCCTCAATCCGGGCTCACTTCATCTTACATTTGTCGTGGAAGCGGTCCTGGTCGTCTTTCACGATGGTGGCGACCGTCTTCAGCGAGAGCTGGCCGTCGGCATCCTTGACCACGTCCTGCAGGTAGAAATTCTGGATCGGAATGTGGTTGTTGCCGTATTTGAACGCGCCGCGCAGCGACTTGAAGTCGGCCTTCTCCATCGCGGCTTTCATGGCCGCCTTCTTCGAGGTGTCGCCTTTCACCGCGACCACGGCGCTGTTGATGAGCTGCGCCGCGTCATAGGCCTGCGCGCCGTAAAAGCTCGGGCGCTGCCCGGTATATTTCTTGCGGTAGTCCGCAACGAACTTCTTGTTCTGTTCGTTGGGCAGGTCGTTGACCCATTCCTGCGCGCCGGGAACGCCCAGTGCATTGTCCTTCTGCAGCGGCAGCGTCGTTTCGTCGATGGTGAAGGCGGTATAGAGCGGCATCTTGTCCTTGAGGCCGGCCTGCACATACTGGTTCAGGAACTGCACGCCGGATGCGCCTGGATAGAACACGAAGATCGATTCCGCGCCCGAGTTGCGCGCCTTGGTGAGCTCGGCCGAGAAGTCGAGCTGGCTCGGCCACACCGTATATTCCTCGCCCACGACCTTGCCCTTGAACGTGCTCTTGACGCCCGCGAGCATGTCCTTGCCGGCGGCATAGTTCGGGCCGATCAGAAACACCGACTTCACGCCCTTCTGGTTCATGTAGAGGCCCATGGCCTCCGGCGTCTGGTCGTTCTGCCAGGAGGTCGAGAACACATAGGGCGAGCACAATTCACCCGCGAGCTGCGACGGGCCGGCGTTGGCCGTGATCAGGAAGGTCTTGGAGTCGACCGCGGTCTTGAGCGAAGCCAAAAGCACGTTCGACCAGATGTAGCCGACGAGGAAGTCGACGTGGTCGGACTGCACCAGCTTCTCGGTCTTCTGCTTGCCGACATCCGGCTTGAACTGGTCGTCCTCATAGATCACCTCGACCGGCTTGCCGGCCATTTTGCGGCCGAGATGATCGAGCGCGAGCTCGAAGGAGTTGCGCATGTCGTTGCCGATCACAGCGGTGGGGCCGCTGAAGGTCGAGATAAAGCCGATCTTGATGGTGTCGCCCGCCATTGCAGAGCTTGAATGGGCAACGCCCGCCAGCGAGAGCGCGATGGCGCCCGCGAGCCAATAAGCCTTCTTCATTGTGGTTTCCCCTCCTCGTTACCTTGACACGTCCAGCCGGAGCGATCGCCTGTTGCAGGCTGTTTTGTGCGCGAGATCGCCGATGGCCAGCAAGCCGGAAGCCGGACTTGAGCCCTAGAACCTTCGGCTCAAGGCCAGCCCACCTGCCGCCAAGCTGCACCATAATTCGTGGCTGCCCGATAAAGCAAGAAATATAGTGCCGGTTATCGGGTGACGTTTATCGCAGCCGCCGGGGGTTGGGCCATTGGCCCCCCATCACCGATCAGGCCATGGAAGCCCGGCGGTATTCGAGGCCATCGACCACGTAGGGCGCGTGGCGGAAATCGCGAATGGAGGCAACCTTGCCCGCGCTCCAATCGAGCAGCACAAAGTATTTTGGCGGCCCATCCGGCTCGTTCGGATCTAACACCAGGATCGCCGGGCGATCCTCGACCGAGCCCGGCACCAGAAGCCAGTCGCTGATCTCGGAATAGCGGCCGAAATAGCGCGACACTTCGGCCTTGCCGCTCATCCGGGTCCGGCTGACGAGTTCGAGCCGCACATCGTCGGCGAGCATGGCGCGGATTTGATCGAAGTCGCGCGCGTTGAACGAGGTGACATAGGCGGAAAGCCGCGCCTGATCGGCTTCCGACAGCGCAGGGTGTGGCGCATCGTCGCCCTGCTCTGCCAGCTTGCGAAGCTGCGTGCGGCCGCGATGCAGCGCCGCCTTCGTGGCGGCCAGCGAATAGCCCATGATGTCGCAGACCTCCTGCAGCGAGCAGCCCAGCACGTCCATCAGGATCACGCTGGCCCGCTGCGCGACCGGCAATTGCATGAAGGTGCGCAGGCTTGCGCTCGCGATCTGGCGGCTTGCGATGGCGTCCAACTCGTCAGCGATCATCTCCACCTCCTCGGCTGATCGGAGCGCGTCCTGCCTCACGCGGCGGCGCAGGAAATCCAGAGCCGTGTTGTGCACGATCCGGAACAGCCAGCCTTCCGGATTCTGGATGGCGCCGGCCGAGGGGCGCGCCTCGACCGCCTTGATCAAGGCATCCTGCAGCACGTCCTCGCCGTCGATGACCGAGCCCACCATGCGCGCACAGTAGCGATGCAGCTTGGGCCGCATCGCCACCAGCAGGGGCTCGAGATCGTCGGTGGCCGACAGAGTTGGGACCGGCGTCATGTCACCTCAAGGCTCAAGCCGTCTTCTTGATCTTTTCGGGCGCCGGCATCCACGCTCCCGCATCATGTCCGAGCATGCGGTAATTGCCGACTATGGTGGCTTCGCGGACCAGCGGCGGCTCGGCGCAGCGATCGCGGATGCCGCTCTGGAAAGCCTGAAATGCGGTGAGCTTGGGAATGGGGGTGCTCCCGTCTTCCGTATCGGCCTCGACAAGATGGATGAAGGTGTCGTCATCGAGCCGCAGCGTAAGATAGCGGACGCCGTCGGGCGCTGCAGCCTTTAGTTCGGCGAACACCGCCGACACCAGCTCGGCATTGCGGTCCGACGCTTCGGGTTTGGTCTTGTAGCGGATCAAGGTGCGCCTCATCGGTTTTCTCCGTTGGTTTCAAGGGTCTCGCCCGCCAAGACGTTCGGCGCGGGCACAAGGATTCGCCGGAAATAAAAAAATTTGGGCCGAATCCTCGTCTCCCCTCACTTCGTCTCAGCGCACAGGAGCGCGGACCTCCGCGCTTTCATCCGAAGCGGAGACAAGAACCATGCTGGAAATCAATGATTCCAAGGCAAAGAACTGGGTGCTCGGCGTCACCTCGCTCGCCTCTTTCATGATGGCGCTGGATGCCATGGTCATCACCACGGCCTTTGCCACCATTCGCGCCGAGTTCGGCGCTTCCGTCGAGACGCTGCAATGGACGGTCAACGCCTTCAACCTGACCTTTGCGGTGCTGCTGCTCTCGGGCGCCGCGCTCGGCGACCGGTTTGGACGGCGAAAGATGTTCGGCGCAGGGATAGCGCTGTTTGTCGCTTCCTCGGCCGCCTGCGCGCTGGCGCCAGGCGCGGGATGGCTGATCGCAAGTCGCGCCGTACAGGGCGCAGGCGCCGCGCTGGTCATGCCGCTCGCGATGGCGATCCTGAGCGGCGCCTTTGCAAAGGAAGAACGCGCCCGCGCGCTCGGCATCTTCTCCGGCGTCACCGGTTGCGCGCTGATCGTCGGCCCCGCGGTCGGCGGTTTCCTCACCGCAACCCTGGGCTGGCGCTTCATCTTCTGGATCAATGTGCCGATCGGCATCATCCTGATTGTGCTCGTCGCGGCGCGCCTCTCGGAAAGCTTTGGTCCGCAGGCAAAGCTCGACATCGCAGGCCTGTCACTGGTCGCCGCCAGCGCGCTCGCGCTGGTGTGGGGCCTGATCCGGGGCAATCAGATGGGCTGGTCGAGCATCGAGGTCATCGGCGCGCTGGCGCTTGGCGTGGTCTTCGCGCTCGGCTTTGTCGGCTGGGAGCGGCGTGCCTCGACGCCGATGATCCCGATGCGGCTGTTCGCCTCGCGTCCGTTCGCGGCCGGTGTCGCCTCGAGCGTCCTGTTCTATGCCGCGATGTACGGCGTGTTGTTCCTGCTGCCGCAATTCCTGCAGGTAACGCTCGGCTTCGGCCCGTTTGGCGCCGGCCTGCGCCTGCTGCCGTGGACCTCCACGCTGTTCCTGACCGCGCCGATTGCGGGCAGCGTGGTGCAGAAGTTCGGCGAGCGGCGGCTGGTCGCGACCGGCTTGTTGATGCAGGCGGCGGGACTCGGCTGGATCGCGTTCAACGTGACGGCGGGCGCAGGCTACGCTGCCATGGTCGTGCCACTCATCGTCGCCGGTGTCGGCGTCTCGATGGCGATGCCGGCGGCGCAGAACGCGATTCTGAGCTCGGTTGCGGTCACCGAGATGGGCAAGGCGTCGGGCGTCTTCAACATGGGCCGATTCCTCGGCGGCATGTTCGGCATTGCGCTCATGGTCGCCGTCTTCTCTACCCGCGGCGCGGTCGACACGCCCTTGCATTTCAGCGCCGGCTTTGCCGCGGCGATCATGGTGGCGGCGACGCTGTCGCTCCTTGCCGCAATTGCGGGCAGCTTCCTGCCGGCGCGCCGTGTCGTTGCACAGCTCAAGCCGCAGCAAGCTTGAAGTCGATAGGCGTTGGCTATGGGACGATAGGCGGGAACCGTCTATCGTCCCGTTTCGTTTGCGCCTACATAATCGCTATCTGAAGCGATCTGATCCGCAGGGGAACAAAGCCCATGAACACGGCGGCCAAACCCCATCGCGTGGTGATCGTCGGCGCCGGTTTCGGCGGGCTGGAGACGACTTATCGCCTGGCCGGTGCGCCGGTCGAGATCACGCTGATCGATCGCCGCAACCATCACCTGTTCCAGCCACTGCTCTACCAGGTCGCAACCGCCTCGCTCGCCACCAGCGAGATCGCCTGGCCGATCCGCTATCTCCTGCGCGACCGGAAGGAGGTGACGACGTTGTTTGCCAACGTCAGCGGCGTCGACGCGGCGGAAAAGCGCGTGCTGCTCGAGGATGGCGGCAGCATCCCCTATGACACGCTCGTGCTCGCGACCGGCGCACGCCACGCTTATTTCGGCCATGACGAATGGGAGCCGTTCGCGCCGGGGCTGAAGACGCTGGAGGACGCCACGACGGTCCGGCGGCGCATCCTGGTCGCCTTCGAGCGCGCCGAACGCGAGACCGATCCGGAGCGTCGCGCGGCGTTGCTTACTTTCGTCATCATCGGCGCCGGGCCGACCGGCGTCGAGCTCGCCGGCACCATCGCCGATCTCGCCAACGACACGCTGCCGCGCGACTTCCGCCACATCGATACGCGCAAGGCGCGCGTGGTGCTGATCGAAGCGGGACAACGCGTGCTCGCGGGCTTTCCCGACGATCTCTCGGCCTATGCGCTTAGCTCGCTACGGAGCCTCGGCGTCGAGGTGATGTTTGGCGAGCCGGTCACCGAATGCGCCGCCGACGGCGTGGTCTATGGCGGCAAGAAGCTGGAGGCGCGGACCATCATTTGGGCGGCCGGCGTGCGCGCCTCGCGCGCCGCCGAGTGGCTGAACGCACCGGCCGACCGCGCCTATCGTCTGCAGGTCGGGCCTGATCTCACCGTGCCCGGCCATCCCGACATCTTCGCCGTCGGCGACACCATCATCATCAACGGTCCCGACGGCAATCCCGTGCCCGGCATCGCGCCCGCCGCCAAACAGGAAGGGCGCTATGTGGCGGAGACCATCAAAGCCCGCCTCAGCGGCGGCAAACTGCCGCCGTTCCACTACAAGCACGCCGGCAGCCTCGCGCAGATCGGCAAGCGTCTTGCGGTGATCGATTTCGGCTGGATCAAGCTGCGCGGCGCGATCGCGTGGTGGATCTGGGGCATCGCCCACATCTATTTCCTGATTGGCCTGCGCAACCGCCTCAGCGTGGCGCTGAGCTGGCTCTGGATCCACGCCCGCGACCAGCGCGCCTCACGGCTGATTACGCAGGGCAGCAGCAAGGTTGCGAGCTGAGACTGCCTATCAATTGAGCAGAGCATGATAATGCGAGCGGCGGTCAATCCCCGCAATCGCGAATCAAATCATTGACATAAAATGGCTATTTTGATGTGCCCGTGACCGCGGCGATTGTACACAATGGCATGTCGCTTGCTTCGACGAAGCGGAATTTGGCCGACTGCGATGGCGGCAAAGACAGGGAGTTTTTTCCGTGACGGAAACCGTTGCCGCGATCATCGCCGCGCATCGCTCGGGCAGGCTGTCGCCGACTGAGACGGTGATCCGCTGCTATCAGCGCATCCGCGACCACAACGATCCGGCCGTATTCATCAGCCTGCGCGAGGAGAGCGATGCGCTGGCCGAAGCCGAAACGCTGACGGCGAAGGACCCGGCCAAGCTTCCGCTCTACGGCGTGCCGGTCGCCGTGAAGGACAACATCGACGCGCTCGGATTTCAAACCACCGCCGCTTGCCCGGCCTTCGCCTACCGGCCTTCGTACGATGCGACGGCGGTCGCAAAACTGCGCGCGGCCGGCGCCATCATCATCGGCAAGACCAATCTCGACCAGTTCGCGACGGGCCTTGTCGGCGTGCGCTCGCCCTACGGGATTCCCGGCAACCCGATGCGGAGCGACCTCATTCCCGGCGGCTCGAGCTCGGGCTCGGCGGTTGCGGTGTCCGCAGGACTGGTGCCACTCGCGCTCGGCACTGACACGGCTGGCAGCGGCCGTGTGCCGGCGATGCTCAACAACATCGTTGGCCTCAAGCCGAGCCTGGGCATGATCTCGACCGCTGGCGTGGTGCCCGCCTGCCGCACGCTCGACTGCGTCTCGGTATTCGCGCTCACCGTCGACGACGCCGTGACCGCGCTCGCGGCCGTGGCGGGGCCGGATCCCGCCGATCCGTTCTCGCGCGACCGGCCGCTGCAGGAGATCACGCCGTTTCGCTCAAAACTCCGGCTCGGCGTGCCGCGCCAGGGGCAGTTGATCTTCTTCGGCGACAAGGCTTCGGAAGCGGCCTACGGCGAAGCGTTGAAGCGCTGGAGCGCGCTCGGCGCCGATCTCGTCGAATTCGACATGGAGCCGTTCTACGAGACGGCGCGTTTGCTCTACCAGGGGCCCTGGGTTGCCGAGCGTTACCTCGTGATCCGCGACCTGCTGGCGTCCGCACCCGACGCGATCCATCCGGTGACGCGCGAGATCACCGCAACCGGCAGCCGGCTGACCGCGGCCGACACGTTTGCGGCGCTCTATCGCCTGCAAAGCCTGCGCAAGATCGCCGAGCGCGCCTTCACAAATATGGACGCGATGATGCTGCCGACCGCGCCGACGGTCTATTCGACCAAGCAGGTACTGGCTAATCCGATCGAGCTCAACAGCCGGCTCGGCACCTACACCAATTTCGTCAACCTGCTCGACCTTTGCGCGCTGGCGCTGCCGGCATCGATCCGCGCCGACGATATCCCCTTCGGCATCACGCTGATTGCGCCAGCGGGGCGCGACGCGGTGGTGGCGAGCATCGGCCGCGTTTTCCATGCCGACACCAAATTGAAAGTCGGCGCCAGGAGCGTGTCGCAGCCGCCGCTCGCTCCCCTCCCGGCAAGCACAGGCGGGGATATCGCGATCGCGGTGGTCGGCGCGCATCTGTCGGGCATGGCGCTGAACGGCGAGCTCGGGACACTCGGCGGCAGGCTGGAGGAAGCCGCCGTCACCGCGCCGGACTATCGGCTCTACGCGCTGCCGACCGTGCCGCCGAAGCCGGGCCTGCTGCGGGTCGAGCCCGGCAAGGGCACCTCGATCGAATTGGAAATCTGGACACTGTCGCCAGCCGCGTTCGGCGCGTTTGTCGCCGCGATCCCGCCGCCGCTCTCGATCGGCACGATCCGTCTGTCCGATGGTCGCAGCGTCAAGGGCTTCATCGTCGAAGCTGCCGGCATCGAAGGCGCGCGCGATATTTCGTCGTACGGCGGCTGGCGGGCGTATATGGCTGAGAAGGCGGCGGTGTAACCACAGTCGTCATTCCGGGGCGCGACGCAGTCGCGAGCCCGGAATCCATAAACACGGGCCGGGGTTATGGATTTCGGGTCTGGCCCTTCGGGCCATCCCGGAATGACGACGTCGATAGAGTAGCGGGCTGCGCCCTACACCGACACCGCGTAAACCTCGTACTCGTCTCGCACCAGTTCGATATGCGCGCGCATCGCGGCCGCCGCCCCCGCCTTGTCGCCGCGCATGATCGCGACCACGACGCGGTCGTGCTCGGCCTGCGACTTGGCGAGACGGCCGAGGTTGCGGAATTGGGCGCGGCGGAACGGCTGCACCCGCACGCGGGTCGCCAGCGTCATCTCGGCGATATAGGCGTTCTGCGAGCCGGCATAGATGGTGTTGTGGAAGCGCTCATTGACCGCGTGGAAACGGTCGGGATTGCCGGCATGACTCAGGAGGCGCAACTCCTCGTGCACGGCTTCGAGTTGATGCCGCTCGATCGGCGTCATCCGCTCGGCTGCGAGGCCCGCGCAAAGCGCCTCCAGCTCGGCCATTGCCTCGAACATGCCGTTCAGCCGCTCGAGCGAAGGCTGCGCCACCACGGCGCCGCGATGCGGGCGTGCCTCGACAAGGCCGGACGCGACGAGCTGGCGCAGCGCCTCGCGCACCGGCGTACGCGATACGGAAAAGCGGCGTGCGATGTCGGTCTCATCGAGCGGTGAGCCCGGCGGCAGCCCACCGCGCACGATTTCGTCGGCGAGCTGCAGGCGAAGCTCCTCGGCGCGCGTGATCTTGACCACCGACGGCGAGGCGCGGTCGATGCGGCGGATCACCGCCTCGGTGGGACGCCTTCTGTCGGCAGGGAGATCGTCGAGGCTCATGCGGCGCTAACCTTTCGGCTCGTCGATGATGCTGACATGGGCCGCGACGATTCGCCAACCCTCCGCAAAGCGGACCCAGGTCTGCATCTGCCGTCCGACCTTGCCGGGCATATGATCGCGATAGAACAGGGTCGACGCCACCGCGGTGTCGCGGCCATAGGTGGTGATCACGGTGCGCGCGGTTCTACGCATCAGCCCTATCGGTGAGCGCGCCGCGCGAAACGAGGCGATCTCGCTGGAGCCGTAGAGGTTCTCGCCGATGCCATAGCGCAGTGTGCGGGAATCGTTGTGGAAGAGTTCATCGAGCACCGCAATCTCGTTCGAGATCAGTGCCCGCTCATAGCGTTGAAATTGCGCTGTCACCTCGGCCAGCACGTCGGGCAGGTCGATGTCCATCACAATCCCCTTGGCGAAAGTGTCGCGACCGCACCCATGCGCTCCAGTGCATAGGCGGCGCGCAGCGCGATATCCTCGCGCCAGGGCGGCGCAATGAGTTGCACGCCGATCGGCATCGGCTCGAGCGGTACGGGAACGGCGACCACCGGCAAGCCGACAAAGGAGATCGGCTGCGTGTGAATGCCGATATTGGCGCGCACCGGCATCTCGACGCCGTCCAGCACAAAATTCACCTGACCAAGCTTTGGCGCGACGCAGGGCGTCGCCGCCGCGATCAGCAAATCCACCGATTTGAAGATCTCGAGCAGTTTTGTCCGATACCAGCGGCGAAATTTCTGCGCACGATCGACAAGGGTGGCCGGCACCATCGCGCCCGCGATCAAGCGGTCACGCACGGCGGGATCGAAATCGTTGGGCCGCTTGCGCAAGCGGTCAAGATGCAGCGAAGCGCCCTCGGTGGTGGTGATGACATAAGCCGCGGCGCGGGCGCGCTCGGCCTCCGGGATGTCGATCACGCGAGCGGCGCCGAGCGCTTTGGCAACGCGGGCGACAGCCTCCACCGCTTCCGGGAAGAGATTCGTCTGAAACCAGCCGCCCGCGAGCGCGATGCGCAGGCCACCGATGTTTTCCGCAAGCAGCGGCGCGGTGGGCTCGACCGCGCGCGCGGTGCAGGCGGCGTCGTCCGCGTCCGGCCCCTGCATCGTGTCATAGGCGAGCGCCAGGTCGCGCACGCTGCGCGCAAAGGGCCCGACGTGATCGAGGCTCGCGACAAAGGGGAACGAACGCGCGCGCGACAGCCGGCCGTAAGTCGGCTTCAATCCGAAAATGCCGCAGAACGACGCCGGCACGCGAATCGAGCCGTTCGTGTCCGAGCCCAGTGCGACCGGCACCAGCGCGCCGCCGACGGCGCTGCCGGAGCCGCCCGACGAGCCGCCGGTCATCCGCGTCGGGTCGTGCGGATTGCGCGAAGGGCCGTCATGCACGTTCTCGCCGGTGAAATCATAGGCGTATTCGCCCATGTTGAGCGCGCCGACCAGCACCGCACCTGCTCTTTCCAACCGCTCGATCAGTGTCGCGTCGCGTGACGCCGGCGGCAAATCGCGGTTGATCTTCGAGCCGGCGCGCGTCGAAATCCCCTTCACGTCGAACAGGTTCTTCACGGCAAAGGGCACGCCGGCGAGCGGGCCGGCATTCTTGCCGGCTTCGATCGCCGCATCGACTTCGCGCGCCTTGGCGCGAGCGCGATCAGCGGTGACGTCGGTGAAGGCATTGAGGACGGGATCGTGCTGCACGATCCTCGCCAGTGTGGCCTCGATGACTTCCGATGCCGATAGCCTGCCGGAACTCACGGCCTTGGCGATTTCCGAAGCCGATGTCGGCGTGGACGTGGCCATGGCGGCGTCAGGCCCTGAAGACACTGGCCGGCTCGGTTTCGTCCGGCAGCGGGAACTCGTCGACGAGCTTCGCCATCCGCAGCGATACTTCGAGATTGGCGCGCACCGCGCTCCGCCAGGAATCCTCGATCGTGAGGTTCAGGGCTTTCGCGACCGAGGCGATGTAATCGTCGAGACTGTCCGCCGCCATTTCGCTCCCGTCGCCCTCCGTCCGCTTATCGGTGCATTTTGCTGTTGGAGCTGTGTTCGCAAGCTTCGTGCCAAGCCCCCGGTAAAGCCCGAGACCGGCCTAAGCCACTGCCTGGCTTCCTGAAACCGGATCGTTGCTGGCTTCGGCGCGAAAGTCGCACATTGCATACAAAGCGGCAACCCTGCCCATTATAAGGGCAGATCGGATACTCAATCCGGCCAGATCAGCTCCTGGAGCTGGATGAGATCATCGGCCTTCGACTGCCAGTCCTCGATGCAGATGTGTCGCACGGGATCGCTCGCCCGGTGCAACAACATCAACGCCATCAAGCGGCGCTTGAGCGCGAAGTCGATTTCCGCGCGCGAATAGCCATAGCCCTCGAGCAGGCTCTTGACGCGGCCCGGCCGGCCCGCGGCCATGAAGGCGCTCGGGCCGAGCAGGTCATAGTCGCAAAAGCCGGTCATGACGTCCCCGAAATCGATCAGGCCGGCGAGACGCCATTTGCCGCCATCACAGCGCAGCAGAAAATTCTCCGGGATATATTCGCCGGACAGGATCACCGGCGGCGCATCCATCGGGATAAGCCGCGCCGCGTCGGACAAGAGCTGGTCCAGCCCGTCGAGGAATTTTGGCGCGAGGCCAAGGCGTTCATGCCGCGCCCGGCAACCCGCAATCTGCGCCCGCATGAACACATCCCAGCGCGGCTCGATATCGCGTAACGGACCTGGCGGCACGCGCTGCACATCAGCGATCGTAGCGCCGATCTCCGCCAGCACGCGCTCCTTCTCTGCTTCCGCTAAAGCCGGCCATGCCTCCGAGCCCAGCACGCCCACAAGGCGGGTGATGGCAAGATAGGCCCATCCATCGCGCTCGCCGTCCGCTACGATCTCGGGAATCGGGAGACTGAGCTGCCCGCAAAGCAGCGACAGCGAAGCGCGCTCGGATACAAATTGCGGACGCAGCATCGGCGGAAAGATCTTCAGGATGAGCCGCTCATCCAGCGCGACGACAATATTCGTGCCGGTCGCAAACACATGGGAGACGTTGTCAGGCAGGCTGTGGCTGCGCGCGATGTCGCGCGCGACCGGCAGCCAGCGCGACGTGTCACCGCGCCAGGTGCGAAACGCTTCGAAATCGCCAAGATGTGGCAGCGACGGCACAGTCGCCGGTGACGCGGGGCTATTCATGAATCAGGATCGCACCCATCTTAACCGCGGAGGCGGCGCCATTGACGACCAATCCGGCGTCCGCACAATAGCGGCATTCGGCACCACCTGCAAAAACGCCATTGAACCTTTTCAGTCGGCTTGAGACTCCATCACCAAGGGGAAAAAGTTGTCTGTGTACCGCGCCGACCTTCCGCGGACCTTGGCCCTCGTTGTCGCACTGTTCCTGACGGTGACCGCAACGAGCGTGTTCGCGCGTGAATTCCGTGCCGCCGATACCCAGAGCAAAGATTATCCGACGGTCCAGGCGCTCTGCTACATGGGCCAGCTGATCGAGGCACGCAGCGGCGGCCGGCTCAAAATCCGCGTTTTTCATTCGCGCCAGCTCGGCGAGGAAAAGGAGACCATCGAGCAGACCCGCGTCGGCGCGATCGATCTCAACCGCACCAATGTAGCGCCGATCGGCGCGTTCGTGCCGTCAATGAACGTGCTCGCGATGCCATTCCTGTTCCGCTCCGTCGACCATCTGCAGAAGGTGCTCGACGGCTCTATCGGCAACGAAATCCTGGGCGGCTTCGAGCCCTACGGGTTCGTCGGGCTCGCCTTCTATGATTCGGGCGCGCGGTCGATCTATAATAATGTCCGCCCGGTGCGCACCCTTGCCGACCTCAAGGGCCTGCGCATCCGCGTGCAGCAATCCGGGCTGATGTCTGACATGATCCGCTCGCTCGGCGCAGAGCCGGTCGAATTGCCCTACGGCCAGGTCCTCACCGGGCTTGCCACCAGGCTGATCGACGGCGCCGAAAACAACTGGCCCTCCTTCATCACGACTGATCACTACAAATATGCGGGCTTCTATACGCTGACCGAGCACACCATGGGCCCGGAAGTGCTGGTGATGTCGCTGAAGGCCTGGCAGAGCCTTTCCCCGGACGACCAGAACCTGTTCCGCGAGGCGGCGCGGGAATCGAGCCGTTTCATGCGCGAGAAATGGCGCGACCTCGAGGATCGCTCGCGCCAGCAGGCGGAAGCCGCCGGCGTCACCATCATCAGGGATTTCGACCGCAAGCCGTTCGAGGCGGCGATGACCGGACTTTATGAAAAGGTGGAGCGCGATCCCGCCGCGGCCCGGTTGATCGAACGCATCCGCCAGGTGGAGTGAAGCGCGTCTTGTCGTCCACGCCCACCAGCGCAGCGGCGGAACGGCAGGCGAACCTCGTCGCGCGCGGCCGCGTCCGCATCGTCGGCCTCCTCCGCGCGGTGCCGATCCGCTGGCGCATCCTGTCGATCGCCGCGCTCAATTCGGCTGTCGTGATCGTGCTGGCCGCGCTGATCTGGAACGGCGCCAACGTGCTGGGATCGGCCCGCGACGACGTGCGGCAGGTGCGCAAGTCCGACGAGATCCTGGCACTGCTCGAAAGCCAGACCAGCCGCCTGCAGGACCTGATCCATCGCTATATCAACCAGCCGAGCCCCGAGCTCTTTGCCGAGATTCTGCACCTGCGCGAGGCGGTGCTGGGCACGCTGACGACGCGCGCCTCCGCCGATCCGATGCTCTCGGGATCGGTCGACGAGCTCGAGCACGTCACCGGCCGTTTCCTCGACGGCTTTGGCGAATTGCGAACGGTGCAGGCGACCATCACCAAGACCTATGAAGAGCAGGTGCTGGCGCCGGCCAAGGACATGGCCGGGCTCTACTCCATCATCGAGGGTGCGACCGGCCATCGCGACGCCCTGATCTGGCCTTCGCTCGGCAAATCCCGCGAAGCCTTCACGGCGATGCTTGTCGCCATCAACGCCTATCACCTTTCGCTGGAGACGGCCTCGGCGGAGGAGGCACGGCGTAACGCCGACACGATCGAGAAGACGATTCCGGTCATGTCCGACCTCGCCGAAAACGACCTGCAGCGCATGGCATTGGCCCGCCTGAAGGAGCGGACGGTGGCGTTGCGGCAGGGAATGGACAAGCTATCCGAGGAGCTTGCCAATCGCGGCGATATCCTGCGCAACACGATCGACGCCACGCAAGCGGAGGCGATCGGCGCGATCGACGATCTCTCGTCGAAAATGCGCGAGCGCGAGCAGAAGGCGCAGGAGACCTTCGACCGGACGCTGGCGGATATCTCGCGCCGGGTGCTCTCCATCGCCGTGATCTTTCTCGGCATCATCCTGTCGGCGGGAGTCCTGATCGCGCTCTCCATCCGCCTGCCGCTGCAGCAGATCATGACGGCGATGCGCGCCATCATGCTCGGCGATTACGACCGCGAGGTGCTGGGCACGACGGCGCGCGACGAGGTCGGCGCCATGGCGCGCGCGGTCGAGGTGTTTCGCCAGAACGCCATCGCCAAGCGTCGCACCGAGGACGAATTGCGCTCGTCCAAGGAGAAGGCCGAAAGCGCGCTGCTCGAGCTCAATGCCGCCCAGCAGAACCTGATCGATGCCGAGCGGCTCGCCGCCCTCGGCGGTCTTGTTGCCGGCGTCGCGCACGAGGTCAACAACCCGATCGGCATCAGCCTTACCGTTGCCTCCAGCTTCGCCCGCCGGACCGAGATGTTCGAAGCGGAGCTGAAGTCGGGCGGCGGCTTGCGCCGCTCGCAGCTCGAGGAGTTCGTGCGCTCTTCGCGCGACGCGGCCGAGCAATTGGTCGCCAACCTGCATCGCGCGGGCGAGCTGATCCAGTCCTTCAAGCAGGTCGCGGTCGACCGCTCGCATGCCGATCGCCGGCAGTTCTCCCTTGGAGAGGCGACCGACCAGATCATCGCGAGCCTGCGGCCCGTGCTCAAGCGAGCGCCGATTGCGCTCACCCTCGACGTACCCGAGGGCCTCATCATCGACGGCTATCCGGGCTCCTACGGCCAGATCCTGACCAACCTGTTCCTCAACGCGGTTAACCATGCCTTCGTCGACGGCCGATCGGGCACGATCTCGATCTCGGCACGCGCCCGCGGCCACGAGGATATCGAGATCAACTTCGTCGACGACGGCGCCGGCATGACGCCGGACGTGCAGCGACAGGCGTTCGACCCGTTCTTTACCACCCGGCGCAACGAGGGCGGTACGGGACTCGGTCTCCACATTGTCTATAATCTGGTAACCCAGCAGCTCGGCGGCCGGATGATGCTGGAGTCAAGGGTGGGACAAGGCACCACTTTTCGCATTATCATGCCCCGGGTCGCCAAGGGGATCGCCGAGGGCGGCTCCGATACCTCAGAGAATTTAGCGGACGGAAATACGCAATGGCCGAACAGGACGATGTCCTCCACCTGATCGATGACACCGGAACCGCGCCGGACGACTCGTCTGTTCGCAAGTGGAAGATCGCCGTCATCGACGACGACCGCGCTGTGCACGAAGGCACCCGCTTTGCGCTCTCCGACTACAGCCTGAACGGCCAGGGGCTCGAAATCCTCTCGGCCTATTCGGCAGCCGAGGGCCGCGAGCTGATGCGCGCGCACAAGGATATTGCCGCCGTGCTGCTCGACGTCATCATGGAGACCGACGTCGCCGGCCTCGACCTCGTCGAATATATCCGCAACGAAGTCCGGAACGAGACCGTTCGCATCATCCTGCGCACCGGCCAGCCCGGCCAGGCGCCGGAGCGGCGCGTCATCGTCCAGTACGACATCAACGATTACAAGGCGAAGACCGAGCTCACTGCCGACAAGCTGTTCACCTCGCTGACCGCGGCGCTGCGCAGCTACCAGCAGCTCGAGCGCATGGTGCAGACGCGGCGCGGGCTCGAGATCATCATCGACGCGGCCTCTACGCTCTACGACTTCAAGTCGATGCAGCGCCTCGCCGAGGGCGTGCTGACCCAGCTCGCCTCGCTGCTCAATGTCGATTGCGCCGGCATCCTGGTGCTACGCGACGACAACAAGGGCGACGAGCTTTCGGTGCTGGCAGGCTCCGGCTGTTACAGCCGCTTCATCGGCGCTGCCAGCTCGAAATCGCTCGATCCGGATTTGCGCACGATGGTGGAAGCCGCCTTCAAGCGCCGCAAGCACGAATTCGTCGATCACCGCACCGTGCTCTATGTCCGCACCGGAAGCGGCCGCGAGGTCGTCGTGCTGTTGCAGGCCGAGCGGCAATTGTCCGAAACCGACCGCTCGCTGGTGGAGATCTTCGGCAGCCGGCTCTCGATTGCCTTCGACAACGTCATTCTTTACCAGCAGCTTCACGAGGCCAACACCCAGCTCGAAGACCGCGTCGCCCAGCGCACCCGTGCGCTGATGCAGGCCAACCGCCGGCTGTCTGCGCAATGGCTCCGCCTGCAGCGCGCCAACGGCTTCAAGAACGAGATTCTGGGCACGGTCGCCCATGACCTCAAAAATCCGCTCGGCGTCATCCTCGGCCGTACCGAGATGCTGACCGAGCTGATCTCGACCGCGGCCTCGAAGGAGAGCGTCACGTCCCAGATCGATCACATCCGCGATGCCACAAAGCGGCTGACGACGATGGTCGATCATTTGATCTCGGATGCGATGGCGGACGCCTTTGACATCACCATCCGCCGCGAGCCGGTCGACATCGCAGCCCTCGTGAACGAAGTCGCGGAAGCGAATCAGCCGCTCGCCGTCAACAAGCAGCAGACGATTACGGTGTCGGCGCCGCCGAACATCGTGACCATGTGCGACACCGACCGCATCCGCGAGGCGATCGACAACCTCGTCTCCAACGCCGTCAAATACAGCCCGATCGGCGGCAAGATTTCGGTGACCGTCAGTCATGAGGACGACAACACCATCATCCGGGTCGCCGACCAGGGCGCTGGGCTGTCGCCGGAAGATCTCGGCCGCCTGTTCGGCCGCTTCCAGCGGCTCTCGGCCAAGCCGACCGCGGGCGAAAGCTCGACCGGACTCGGGCTCTCCATCGTCAAGCGTATCATCGACATGCATGGCGGTGAGGTGACCGCTACAAGCGCCGGCCCCAACAAGGGCTCCACCTTCACCATCGTGCTGCCAGCGACCGAAATGTCATGAGCCAGAGCCAACACATCTTCATCGTCGATGACGAGGCGCCCGCCCGGGAGATGGTCGGCGATTACCTCAAGATGCACGGCTTCACCGTGACGCTGTGCGACGGAGGAAAAAGCCTCCGTGGCGCCATCGAAGCCGGTAGCGCCCCCGATCTTGTCGTGCTCGACCTCAACATGCCCGAAGAAGACGGGCTTTCCATCATCCGCGACCTCAAGAGCCGCACCAACGTCCCTGTGATCATGCTGACCGCGACGGCAAGCCCGATCGACCGGGTGGTCGGGCTCGAGCTCGGCGCGGACGATTACATCGCAAAGCCCTGCGAGCTGCGCGAATTGATGGCCCGCATCCGCTCGGTGCTCCGGCGAAGCGGGCCAGCCAAGGCGGCGCCGGCCACAACCGAAGCCGCCGGCGCCAAGGGTGCCAAGGACAATTTGGTCCGGTTCGGCACCAAATGGCTCGATCTGGAGGCCCAAGCGCTGCGCGACGACGACGGCAACGAGCACCCGCTGACCGCATCCGAATTCGGCCTGTTGAAGGTGTTCGCCGCCAACCCGAAACGGGTGCTGTCGCGCGAACGGCTGCTCGAGCTTGCCAACGCCCGCGATAGCGAGGCTTTCGACCGGGCCGTCGACCTCAGGATCATGCGGATTCGCCGGAAGATCGAGCCGGATCCGACCAAGCCGGCTGTGATCCGCACCATCCGCGGCGGCGGCTACCTGTTCTCGCCGCCCGGGGACAAGGCGTAGAGGCGGATTTCGCCAGCCCGTGGGGCCGTCGGGCCTCCTTGTTGCCTCCAGCCGCCATTCGGGATTGCCGTTACGGCTGGGGCCTTTCCCCACGCTGAAATCCGGACATTTTCCGCATATTGAAAATATTCACAATTTTGCCTCGACTGTTTCGTCGGAACGGCCCCGACGAAACAATTCTCCTGCCCAAGAAACCATTTTCTGCTTTTCGAGCAGACATCCCGAAACGTTGCCTCATTAACACTTTGGGGTAACGAAACGCCGCACGAGCGGCGTCACTGGGAGCAGGGTCATGCAGAACGTCGTCGCCATCAACGCTAGAGCACGCCAGAGCATCATCGCTGCTCAGGCGACCTCGGACGAGATGCTCCTGCAAAGCATCGCCGACGGCAACCGGACCGCGATGCACACCCTCTATTCGCGCCACAACGTACGGGTTTACCGCTTCATCCTTCGCATCGTTCGCGACACCACGATGGCCGAGGACCTCGTCAGCCAGGTGTTCATGGATGTTTGGCGTACCGCGAGCCAGTTCGAGGGGCGCTCGCAGGTTTCGACCTGGCTGCTCTCGATCGCCCGCTTCAAGGCGCTGACCTCGCTGCGCCAGCGCAAGTTCGAGGATATCGACCAGGAGGACGTGCGCGAGATCGCCGACCAGGCCGATACGCCCGAAGCTTCCCTTGACCGCTCGACCACCAGCCAGATCCTGCGCGCCTGCGTCGCCAAACTGTCGCCGGCGCACCGGGAGATCATCAATCTCGTGTACTACCATGAGAAGTCGGTGGAAGAAGTCGGCGAGATCATCGGCATCCCGCAGTCGACCGTGAAGACCCGCATGTTCTATGCCCGCAAGCAGCTTGCGGACCTCTTGAAGAACGCCGGCGTCGACAGCCTCGCCGCGTAAGGGATTCTTGGGCCGGCGATGCCGCCGGTCGGCCGCGAAACAAATGAAACATTCGACGAAATCACGCTGAAAAAATCGTCAGTTAGATCAAGACCCATCGAATTTCTCTTCGACCTCCCAAGACCCTCCAGGACCCGGAAAGGATGCCCCCCTTTCCGGGTCGCTCTATTTTGACTGCAAGGCGCATTACCGCTGTCACCTCGCCCATGCTAAACCCGTGCCGGATTGGTGACTAACGGGTGACTGGAATGCCAACGACGTCTTGGGGCTTCGATGCGATTGATCTGGCCCGGGCCCAGTTCGCGTTCACGATGTCGTTCCACATCGTCTTTCCCGCCTTCTCGATCGGCCTTGCCAGCTATCTCGCAGTGCTGGAAGCACGCTGGCTCCTGACCGGGCGCGAGGTCTTCCTCAACCTCTTCAATTACTGGCTCAAGATCTTCGCCGTCGCCTTCGGCATGGGCGTGGTCTCGGGGATCGTGATGTCCTACCAGTTCGGCACCAACTGGTCGGTGTTTGCCGACAAGACCGGCCCGGTCATCGGCCCGTTGATGGCCTATGAGGTGCTGACGGCCTTTTTCCTGGAGGCCGGCTTTCTCGGCGTGATGCTGTTCGGGCTCGATCGTGTCGGCCCGAAGCTGCATTTCTTCGCAACCGCGATGGTTGCGATCGGCACGCTGATCTCGGCGTTCTGGATCCTCTCCGCGAATTCCTGGATGCAGACGCCGGCCGGCTACGCCGTCAACGCCGACGGCCAGTTCGTCGCCGCCGATTGGCTGAAGGTGATCTTCAACCCGTCCTTTCCCTATCGGCTCGTGCACATGGTGCTCGCGGCCTATCTGACGACCGCGCTCGTGGTCGGCGCGGTCGGCGCCTTTCACCTCCTGCGCGACCAGCATCTCGCCGGTCCCCGCGTCATGTTTTCCATGGCCATGTGGATGGCCACTCTCGTGGCGCCGATCCAGATTCTTGCCGGCGACCAGCACGGGCTCAACACGCTGGAACATCAGCCGGTGAAGATCATGGGCATGGAAGGCCACTACCAGAGCCATCCCGATGGCGCGCCCCTGATCCTGTTTGGACTGCCCGACCAGCAGGCAGGCAAGGTGAAATACGCCCTCGAAATTCCCAGGATGGGCTCGCTGATCCTCAAACATTCGCCCAACGCGCCGATGGCGGGCCTCGACACCGTGCCGCGGGAAGACTGGCCGCCGGTGCCGATCACCTTCTGGTCGTTCCGCATCATGGTCGGCCTCGGCTTCCTGATGTTCGGCCTCGGGCTACTGAGCCTGTGGTCACGCTGGCGCGGCACGCTGTTCGAGTGGCGGCCATTGCATCTGTTCGCACTTCTGATGGGACCGGCCGGCTTCATCGCCGTGCTCGCGGGCTGGATCACCACCGAGACGGGACGACAGCCGTTCACCGTGTACGGCCTGCTGCGCACCGCCGATTCCGCCTCTCCGCTCGCCGCACCCGCCGTCGGCTCCTCGCTCGTTGCCTTTGTCATCGTCTATTTCGCGGTGTTCACCGCCGGGGTGATCTATCTCTTGCGCCTGATGGCGCAGCCGCCGCATCCGGGCGAAGCCGGCCCGCCGCGCGAGATGCCGACACGCACCGCCGGCATCACGCCCGCCATCGAGAGCGTCAAGCAATGAGCGCGGCCATCGACCTTGCGACCATCTGGGCGTTCATTATCGCCTTTGCCGTGTTCGTCTATGTTGTGATGGATGGTTTCGATCTCGGCATCGGCATCCTGTTTCCGCTGTTTCCGACGAAAGCGGACCGCGACGTCATCATGAACAGCGTGGCGCCGGTCTGGGACGGCAACGAGACCTGGCTCGTGCTCGGCGGCGGCGGCATGATGGCGGCGTTTCCGCTCGCCTATGCCGTGCTGATGCCCGCGCTCTACACGCCGATGATCGCGATGCTGATCGGACTGATCTTCCGCGGCGTCGCCTTCGAATTCCGATGGCGTACGCAAGGCACAAGCAACCGCTGGGATCTTGCCTTTGCCGGCGGCTCGTGGCTCGCGGCGCTGGCGCAAGGAATTGCACTCGGCGCCATCCTGCAGGGCGTCCATGTCGAGGGACGGCACTATGCCGGCGGCTGGTGGGACTGGCTGACGCCCTTCTCGATTCTGACCGGTGTCTCGCTTGTGATCGGCTACGCGTTTCTCGGCGCGGCCTGGCTGGTGCTCAAGACCGAAGGCCCGCTTCGCGACAAGGCCTATCACCTCTGCTGGTATCTGTTGTTTGCGATGCTGGCGGCGATCGGCACGGTCAGCATCGCGACTCCGTTCCTGCACATCCAATATGCACAGCGCTGGTTCACCTGGCCGAACGTCATCCTGACCGCCCCGGTGCCGATCGCGGTGGCGGTCGCGACCGTGCTGCTGCTCCGCGCGCTCGCGAACAAGCAGGATTCGCAGCCCTTCTATCTTGCCCTTGCTCTATTCGCGCTGTCCTATGCCGGCCTTGGCATCAGCATGTATCCCTATATCGTGCCGCAAAGCATCACCATCTGGCAGGCGGCCTCGCCCGAGAACAGCCAGCTCTTCATGCTGGTCGGCGTCGCGATCCTCATTCCACTCATCCTCGGCTACACCGCCTGGGCCTATTGGGTCTTCCGCGGCAAGGTCCGCGGCGGCTATCACTGATGCCGCCGGAGCCAAGCCAGCGGCCGCTCGCCACGCGCCTGTTGTGGTTTATTGGCCTATGGCTCGCCGGCGTCGGCGCGGTCGGCCTGCTCTCGTTCGGCCTGCACCTTTGGCTAGCGCCAAGATGAACGAAGATGAACGCCGACCGACCGCGTTGTTGGTGCATGATCTTTTCGAAAAACCGCTGCGCACTTTTCCTGATCATGCGCTAACCAACGGAAAGCACACGCATTCCTCGCGGCGTCCGCCTTGAACTTGCCATCAAGCCACCGCTCCATTTTGGCGGTTCCAGTGATTTGCCAATCAATGATACAAACGGCGCGTGGCCGTGCCTTGCCTTAGGAGATTTCTCGAAATGACGAAGCTTCGCCACCTGATCTGGATGTTGACGGCTCTGACGGGTCTCTTGCTCTCGATCTCGACCGGCTATGCGCAGCAGCAACAGGACCCCGGCGACCAGCCAGGTCTCGTCGCCGACGACAGCTTTCGGCTCGATCCGGAATGGCAGAAGCAAGTGGTGCTGTACCGAACCACCGAGCCACCGGGCACCATCATCATCTCGACCGCGGAGCGCCACCTCTACCTGATCGAGCCGGGCGGGCGCGCGCTGCGCTACGGCATCGGCGTCGGCCGTGACGGCTTCCAGTGGCAAGGCAAGCTCACCATCACCAAGAAGGCGGAATGGCCGGACTGGACGCCGCCGCCGGAAATGATCGCTCGCCAGCCCTATTTGCCGCGCTTCATGGCCGGCGGTCCCGGCAACCCGCTCGGGGCGCGGGCGATGTATCTCGGCACCACCGTCTACCGAATCCACGGCACCAACCAGCCCCAGACCATCGGCACGAAAATTTCCTCCGGCTGCTTCCGCCTGGTCAATGCCGACGTCACCGATCTCTACGATCGCGTGCCGGTCGGAACCAGGGTGATCGTGCAGCAGAAGCCCCAACTGTAGCCTGCCTGCTCCCGCCTTTGTTTTATCCTTGATAGAGAGAGACACATGTTTCGCACCTTCCGAGGCGGCCTGACCATCGGGCTCGCGGTCGCCGTTCTCGTTGCCGCCATCGCGCTCACCTATGAGCTCTACGACACCCGCACCCTGAAGCGCACCCTCCGCCGCGGCGAGGTGCTGTGCGGCGTCAACAAGGGCCTGCCGGGGTTCTCGATTCCCGACGACAAGGGCAACTGGACCGGCTTCGACGTCGATTTCTGCCGCGCGGTGGCGTCCGCGATCTTCGACGATCCGAACAAGGCGAAATTCGTTCCGCTCGACGCCAATGAGCGTTTCAAGGAGCTGCAGAACCGCACCGTCGACATCCTGTCGCGCAACTCGACCTGGGATATGTCGCGGGAGCAGAACTACGATCTCTATTTTCCGGCGGTCGCCTACTACGACGGCCAGGGCTTCATGGTGCCGCGCTCGCGCAACATCGAGTCGGCGCTGGACCTGAATGACAGCAAGGTCTGCGTGCAGGGAGCAACGACGACTGCGCTCAATCTCGCCGACTATTTTCGCGTCAACAACATGAAATATGAGGAGATGAAATTTCCTCAGCTCGACCAGGCGGTCAAAGCCTATGAGGATGGCAAGTGCGACACCTTCACCGCCGACGTCTCCCAGCTCTACGCGTTGCGGCTGAATATGCCGAAGCCGGACGACCATGTGATCCTGCCCGACGTGATCTCCAAGGAGCCGCTCGCGCCGGTGGTGCGCCAGCGCGATGACGACTGGATGATGATCGTCAAGTGGACGCTCTACGCGATGATCGATGCCGAAGAGCTCGGCGTCACCTCGAAGAACATCGACGAGGCGCTGAACTCGAAGAAGCCTGAGGTGATGCGGCTCGTCGGCAACGAAGGCACCTATGGCGAGGACCTTGGGCTCACCAAGGACTGGGCCGTGCGCATCATCCGCCATGTCGGCAATTACGGCGAGGTCTATGATCGCAATGTCGGAGCCCAGTCCAAGCTGCACATCCCGCGCGGATTGAACCAGCTCTGGAACGCCGGCGGCATCCAGTACGCGCCGCCGATACGGTAAGAATGCTGTAGGGTGGGCAAAGGCGCGCCAGCGCCGTGCCCACCATTTGTTGCCGATGACACAGATGTAAATGGTGGGCACGCTTGCACCTCGCATGTTGCACGACCGCACGCGTGAGTCGCTTTGCCCACCCTACGAATCTTCGACTTTCAACGAGCCGAACACGAGTCCGCATTCCCGCGGCGCGATTTGCGTCCGAGTGATGCATCTTCGTTGTCCCTCAGAGGACCGAGGGCGCAGGGAATGCCGGGTGCCGTTGCACCCGCAGTCTCGTGTGCAGGAAATGCGCTAGAGAACGCACACGAGCACTCAGCAGGTACAACCGGACACATCCGGCATTCCCCACGCGATGTTTGACGACTTATCCCGTGCTCTCCTCGGCGTACCGGGCTTTGTAGTCACCGTCCCCCCGGGATCATGCCCCAAGGGTTGACACCAGCATCGGGGTGTCGGGACCACACGGTTTCGTCGAACGCTTCCCGCGCGCCTCGTCCCTGCGCGCGACTGCGTCCACCGCAACCCGCCTCACGTTTCGTGACGATTGGCCGTAACGTCCCTCGTACCGAGGCGGGGTGCCGTCAATATGGACACGGCTTCCGATTTTCAGCAATAGCTGATGCCTGCGACAAAGTAACACGACGGGCAATTTGTGCATGGCGGCAATGCGCGGATGGCCGTCGAGCAAAGGCCGGCTCGTTCGCCTGGAGAGACCGCGGTTTCTAAAAATCAGCAAGTGGTCGCGGCATTCAGCGCGTAGGATGGATTGAACGGCGTGAAACCCATCTTGTGGTCGAATTGTCGATGGGTTTCGCTGCGCTCAGCCCATCCCTACGGCTGCGCGACGGCAGTGCGCTGCCGATCCGGGCCCAGGGGCTTGGTCATCCGAATGTGGGTCGCAGCGTTGCTGCGCTGCATCACGTCGGCGCGAGACCGGGTTCGCGGCCAGCCGCACTCCGTCATCCCATTTGAATTTCAACAGTGAGGGCGCGCGGCGTCGTTTCCGCGACGCACGTCACGCGGGCTTTGCGCGATCGCAATGTTTTTGGAGAGAAGCTGTCCCGCGCCCGATAGTGCTCAGGATCAAATCATGTTATTACCGCACATCTGGGCGTCTCTTGATCGAGATCAACGCATGCCCCGGACAACTGCTCTCATATGAAAAACAAGAGCCGGGCAATACCGAGCCATGGAAGCGTTTGACCTGGCAATATCGCGGCGCGATGCGGCCGAGAAGGAGATGGGCATGGCTCAAATGGCTATGGATGAAGCATCCAGAATTCCGAGAAACTTCCGGACCGTGATCATGGCCGCGGCCGCGGGAAACGTTATCGAGTGGTATGACTTCTATATTTTCGGAAGTCTGGCCACGATCCTGTCGGTCAAATTCTTCGAGAAGAGTCACCCCGTTGCGGCTCTGCTCTCGACGATCGCGCTGTTTACCGCGGGCTTCCTGGTTCGCCCGTTGGGCGCATTCGTGTTCGGCTGGCTGGGAGACCGCGTGGGACGCAAATACACGTTCATTATGACGCTCGTCGGCATGGCGCTTGGCACCGGCGCGATCGGGTTGATTCCGACCTTCGATCAGATCGGATTGAGCGCGGCGATCATCCTGTTCTGCCTGCGCATGCTTCAGGGTCTTTGCCTGGGCGGTTCATATGGCGGCGCCATCACCTATGTGGCCGAGCACGTGTCGGACGAACGCCGCGGCTACTATACGGGCTGGCTGCAGACCTCTCCGACACTTGGCATCGTGCTGTCGCTCATCGTGATCATCGCGACACGCAGCTACGCCGGCGAGGATGCGTTCAATGCCTGGGCGTGGCGCATTCCATTCCTGTTCTCCTTCCTGCTCGTGTTCGTCACCCTCTATATGCGCGCCAACTTCGAGGAATCGCCGGTTTACGCGGAGATCAAGGCCAAAGGGATCACCAGCAGCAACCCGTGGCGTGACGCCTTCCTCAATCCGACCAATCTGAAGTATGTGGTCATCGCAACCATCGTGGTCCTGGGCGAGGGCGTGGTCTGGTACTCGAGCCAGTTCTGGGCATTGTTCTATCTGCAGACGGTTTCCAAGGTGGATACGCTGACCAGCGCGCTGATCGTGGGAATCGGGTTGGTGATCGGCACGCCGTCGCTGGTGTTCTTCGGCTGGCTGTCCGATATCGTCGGCCGCAAGCTGATTATCCTGGGGGGCTTCTTCCTGGCAGCGGTGACTTACTATCCGCTGTACGTGTGGCTCGGGTCGGTCACGCAGCCTGGCAATGTCAACATGCCGATTGCCATCCTCATCGTCATCATCCTCGTCTGTTACGTGGGCATGGTGTACGGTCCGATCGGCGCGTTCCTTGCCGAATTCTTCCCCGGCCGCATCCGTTATACGGCGGTCTCCATGCCGTACATGATCGGCAATGGCTGGGGCGGCGGCTTGGTGCCGTTCATCACCACGGCGGCCTACCAGTCGACCGGCAGCCTCGCTTACGCGCTGATCTATCCGATTGCGGTTCCGGCTGTGTGCCTGATCCTGAGCCTGTTCCTCATGCCCGAGACCAGCAAAAACAGCATCTGGGCACATGAATGACAACAGGCTTGGCATCATTGTGGGCCTGCAGTCTGCGAGCACCGGGTTGAGCCAAGGGCGCGCATTCGCGCGCTGGCTCAACCCACCCTGCGCCTCACCTCAATAGCTCCGCATCCGCGCGAGCTGATCGGCGTGATAATTGGCGTCGCCGAACAGCTCCTCGCAGACGCGGGCGCGCTTCATGAAGAAGCCGATGTCGAACTGGTCGGTCATGCCCATGCCGCCATGCATCTGCACGCCCTCCTGCACCGCGCGCGTTGCGGTGGTGCCGGCGCGCGCCTTCGCAACAGCCACTGCGGCGGCGGCCTTGTCGAATTGACCGTCGAGCGCCTGCAATGCTTTCAGCACGGCGGCGCGGGTGATCTCGATGTCGATATAAAGCTGGGCCGCGCGGTGCTGCAGCGCCTGGAATTCGCCGATCGCCCTGCCGAACTGCTTGCGTTCCTTCAGGTACGTCACCGTGCGGGAAAACACCTCTTCGCTCAGGCCCACCATCTCGGAAGCCACCGCGCCGCGGCCGATATTGAGCACGCCTTCGAGCAGCGCAAAGCCCTGGTCGACTTCGCCGAGCACATGGTCGGCATCGATCTCGACCTGATCGAAATCGATGCGCGCGGCGTTGTGGGCATCGACCATGATGGTGCGCTCGGTCGATAGGCCCTTGGCCTTGGGGTCGACCAAAAACAGCGTGACGCCGTCGCGTTCGCCGGGCGAGCCCGCCGTGCGCGCCGCGACGATGAAGAGATCGGCGACGTGACCGTCGACCACCAGCGCCTTAGCGCCAGAGAGCCTGAAGCCATTGCCCGAGCGAACGGCCTTGAGCGCGGTCTGCAGCGGGCGGTGCTTGGAGCCCTCATCGACGGCGAGCGCTGCAATCAACGCGCCCGAAGAAATCCTGGGCAGATGCTCGGACTTCTGCGCCGCGCTGCCGCCGCGCGAGAGCGCGGACGCCGCGAGCACCGCGCTCGACAAAAACGGCGACGGCATCAGGGTGCGGCCGATCTCCTCCATCACCACGCCGGCCTCGACAAAACCGAGCCCGCTGCCGCCGAACTCCTCGGCAACCAGCAGGCCGGCAAATCCCATTTCGGCAAATTCCTTCCAGAACTCGCGCGAGAAGCCGGTGGCGTCCTTGGTGTCGCGCAGATGGCGCAGATGCGACACCGGCGCCTTGTCTGAGATCAGGCCGCGCGCGCTGTCGCGCAGCATCGATTGTTCTTCGGTGAGGACGAGGGCCATAAAGTGTTTCCGCTTGTTGTAGAGATATTGAGATCGTCATTCCGGGATGGCCCGAAGGGCCAGGCCCGGAATCCATATCCCCCGGCGCGCTTGGCCCTTGGGCCATTCGCGCAAAATAAGCAAAGCCATGCGCGCCTCTGTTAGTTTCCGCGAATGCGGCAAGCCGCAAGCGCGGGGTGGTTATGGATTCCGGGCTCGCGACTGCGTCGCGCCCCGGAATGACAGGTTGTTAAAGTGTGCCTCACGCCCCCGGCAGGTCGAGGATGCGTTTGGCGACGATGCCGAGCATCACCTCGCTGGTGCCACCCTCGATCGAGTTGGCCTTGGTGCGCAGCCAGGCGCGCGGACGGGCGCCGCCGCGGGAGCGATCGCTTTCCCATTCCAGCGCGTCGATGCCGCCGGCCGACATCAGGATCTCGTAGCGGCGCTTGTTGAGCTCGGTGCCGTAGTATTTCATCGCCGAGGAGAAGGCCGGATGCGCCTGTCCGGCTTTCGCGAGATCGACCATGCGCTCGGCAGCAGCGGCGAGCGCCGCTTCGTCCACTTCGAACGAGGCGATCTGGCTGCGCAGCACGGGGTCCTCGAGGCGGCCCTGCTCGTCGGCGCCGATGGAATCGGCCGCGATCTGGCCGAGCGGACGGCCCACGCCGCGCTCACCCATGCCCGAGATCATCGCGCGTTCATGCTGCAAAAGATATTTCGCAACATCCCAGCCGCGATTGACCTGACCCACCACATGCGATTTCGGCACGCGGACATTGTCAAAGAAGGTCTCGCAGAACGGCGAATAGCCGGAGATCAGCAGGATCGGCTTGGTCGAGACGCCCCTGGACGTCATGTCGAACAGGATGAAGCTGATGCCGTCGTGCTTCTTCGCCGTTGGATCGGTGCGCACCAGGCAGAAGATCCAGTCGGCGTAGTTCGCGTAGGATGTCCAGATTTTCTGGCCATTGATGATGTAATCGTTGCCGTCGGCGACCGCGCGCGTCTGCAGCGAGGCGAGATCGGAGCCGGCGTTGGGCTCGGAATAGCCCTGGCACCAGCGGATCAGGCCGGCGGTGATCTTCGGCAGGTGCTCCTTCTTCTGCGCCTCCGTGCCGTATTTCAAGAGCGCGGGCCCGAGCATGGAGATGCCGAAGGATGTCAGCGGTTGGCGCGCGCCGATCGCGGCCATCTCCTGGCGCACGATCTTGGCCTCCTCGCCGTCGAGGCCGCCGCCACCATATTCCTTGGGCCAATGCGGCACGGTCCAGCCCTTGTCGCGCATGCGCTCGAACCAGACGCGCTGCGCGTCGGACGAGAATTTGGCGTTGCGCCCGCCCCAGAACGTATCGCCATCCGAGGCCATGGGCTTGCGCATCTCGGCTGGGCAGTTCTGCTCCAGCCAGGCGCGGGTCTCGCTGCGGAATTTTTCCAGATCAGCCATGGGAGTTTCCACTGTAAAGATCGTTGCTCCGAACTTAGCGAGGGTACGGCAGATTTCAATACGTCAATGCAATGGCGGCAGGTGTCGTTGCGAGGCGCGATCGGCTATATCGATCAGGCCGTAACGATTGAAAAACAAGAGGAAACGCAAGATGAGGCTGAAGTTGCTTTCGCCTGGCGAAATGACAGCCGAGCAAAAACAAACCCATGACGAGGCGATCGCGGGCAAGCGCGGCTCGGCGCCGGCGCCGATGATGGCCTGGCTGAACAGCCCTGCCATGGCGCGGCACGCGACGAGGCTCGGTGAGGAACTGCGCTTCAACACGATCTTTCCGGCAAAATTGTCCGAGATCGCGATCCTCGTCACCGCGCGGCATTTCACCGCACATTACGAATGGTGGGCGCACAAGCGGCTGGCGCTGAAGGGCGGCATGGACCCGAAAATCATCGAGGCGATCCGCGACCGCCGCACGCCCGCCTTCGATGATCCCAAGGGCAAGACTATCTATGATGTCGCAAAATCCCTGCACGAAGGCCATGGGCTATCGAAGACGCTCTATGACGAAGCGGTCGCCGTGCTGACCGAACGCGGGCTGGTCGAGGTGATCGGGCTCTGCGGCTACTACACGCTGGTGTCGCTGACGCTGAACACCTTTGAGTTCGGTTTGCCGGAGGGGGAAGTGTCGGAGTTGTAGGTTGCTCTCTCCGCTTCCCAATCGTCATTGCGAGGAGCGTCAGCGACGAAGCAATCCAGCGCATCACGAAGATTCTGGATTGCTTCGCTTCGCTCGCAATGACGGTTCGGGCAGCCCCCGGATCATAATCAACACCGCCGCCGTCAATTCCAGCGCGATGCAGCCGTAGAACGGCAGGGTGTAGCTGCCGGAGAGATCGCGGAGCACGCCGACCACGCCGGGGCCGAATGCATAGGTCACCTGCGCGATTGCCGTTTGCAGGCTGACCAGCACGCCAAAGGACTTGGCGGCAAATTCGCGCTGCACGATCAGTGACGGCAGCGTGATCAGATTTCCGACCGAAAAGCCGAACACACCGCAGGCTGCGATCAGCGCATATTCGCTGCGGAAATTGATCAGCACGGCCAGCGCGGCGGCCTGGCTTGTGAAGGACAGCGCCGAGGCGAGGCGCTGATTGAGCCGGTCGATCACGGTGGAAAACAGCACGCGCCCGACCACGGCCATCGCGGTGAGCAACGCGATTGCAGTCGTCGCGCTCGCCCGGCCAATCACGGGATCGAGGAAGGTGATCAGATGCACGATGAAGCCGACCTGCGCGAACAGCACCAGCGCAAACGCGATCGCAACCGACAGGAAGCCGATGTCGCGCAGCGCGCGGGCGCGGATCTGCGCCGACGACGGCGTATCCGCCGCCGTCGTCATCGCGCTCGCTACATGCAGCGGCGGTCGGCCTACGAAGATCAGCACGGTCGGAACGACCAGCGCAACCATGACGAGGGCCGCCCCCATCATGGCGGTCGAGAAGCCGAAATGGCTGATCGCGATCACGAGCAGCGGCACGCCGGCGATACCGCCAAAGCTCGCGCCGTTCAGCGCAAGGCTGATCGCCATGCCGCGCTTTGCGTTGAACCAGAGGCCGAGCGTGTTGGTGATCATGCCGAGGCTCATGCCGGCCCAACCGAAGGCAAGCACGGCGTTCGCGACATAAAGCTGCCAGGGCTCGCGCACCTGGCCGAGCGCGATCGCCGATAGTGCGGTCGCCGCAGTGCCCGCGATCAGGCAGTTGCGCGGGCCGAACTTCTTGACAGCCTCGGCGACGAAGACGACGACGGCCGCGCCGAACAGGTAGAAGAAGGAGGTCGCCCCCGACACAAGCGAGGCCGGCCAGCCGTGCGAGCGATGCAATTCGGCAAGATAGACGCTCTGGCCGTAGAAGCCGAAGGCCCAGCCGAAGGTCGCGACCAGAAAGCAGACGGCCACGATGCGCCAGCCGTCATAGCGCAGCGAAGATTCGTCGATCGTGATGGGGCTCGAGGCGTCCACTTTGCCGGCTCTCTGAATTTGACTCCGTCATTCCGGGATGGTCCGAAGGACCAGACCCGGAATCTCGAGATTCCGGGTTCGATGCTGCGCATCGCCCCGGAATGACGGAAAAATAACGACGACTAGCATCTTTGCGAGAGCAAAGCTTCGACACCAACCGAAGTGTCAGTAGCTGGCATCAGCGTGGACCTCTCAGAGGCTCGGCTCGGGAAATTCGTCGATGTCCGCAAGGCGTGCGCGGCGCCTCGCGAATGACGTCAGCGCCAGCACGATGAGGCCGAGCACGACCGGCGGATAGACCACGAGATTGACGGCGTTCCAGCCGAAATTGGCAAGCAACTGGCCAGAAGCGAACGAGCCGATCGCCATCATGCCGAACACGAGGAAATCGTTGAAGGCCTGCACCTTGTTCTTTTCCTGCGGCTGATGCGTTTCCAGCACCAGTGCAGAGGCGCCGATGAAGCCGAAATTCCAGCCCACCCCCAGAACCATCAACGTCGCCCAGAAATGCGGTGCCGTGATTCCGGTGAGCCCGATCGTGGCGGCAACGGCTTCCAGCGTGAGCCCCAGCGCGACAATGAGCGGCGCGCCGAAGCGCGCGATCAGCGAGCCGGTGATGAAGCTCGGCCCATACATCGCGACGATGTGCCATTGAATGCCGAAATTGGAATCGCTGACGGTCAGCCCGCACATCTTCATGGCAAGCGGCGCCGAGGTCATCACCAGGTTCATCATCGGATAGGCAATGACACCGCAAAGGGCGGCTGCAATGAAGCGCGGCTGGCGAACAATCTCAAGCAAGGGGCGGCCGCCATGCAGGTCGGCGGCGGCAGGCCTTGGCGCATCGACGCCGGCGAGGATGGCCATTGCGACGAGCGCAACCGCGGCTTGCACCACGAAAGAGAAGGCGAAGAGATAAGGTGGCCAGAGGTCCATGGTCCATTGCACGAGTTGCGGACCGAGCACGCCGGCGAACACGCCGCCCGCCATCACCCAGGATACGGCCCTGGGGCGGTACCCTGCGCTCGCGCCATCGGCGGCGGCGAAGCGATAGGATTGCGCCACCGAACCATAGAGACCACCGAGGAAGGTCGCGCAGCAGAACAGCCAGAACGTCGCGTGGAGGATGGCGTAGGCGCCGAGCACACCGGTGATGGCGCCGAGACCGGTGCCGATCATGAAAGCGACACGGCGGCCGTAGGTGCGCGAAATCGCGCCGGTCGGCAGCGTGCCGGCAGCCATGCCAAGCACATACATCGAGAGCGGCACGGTCGCGAGCGAGATGGATGGTGCGAGGGTGGCGCCGACGATCGAACCGGTCGCGAAGATCACCGCCGAATTGGCACCGGTCAGCGCCTGCGCCGCCGCAAGCCGCACCACGTTCGCCTTGACGCGGGCGTCGCTCTCCCTCTCCTCGCTGGCCGTCACGTCGATCATGGGCGCTTTCCGAATCGGCGCCACGCCGGCGCGTTTTGTGGCGCGCACTATGGAGAGATGCGGCGCAGTGATCAACTCATGCCAGCGGACGCGGGCTATGCACTGGTGTCAGCCTTGACCAACTCGCCTGAACACCAGGATCCGATTGTTGTCCGGCATTTCCACTGTCTCACGCAGCGCAAGCCCGTAGCGCGCGGCGAGTGCTTCGACCTCGGCGATGTCGCGCACGCCCCATTCCGGATTGGCTTCACGCAGGCTGGTGTCGAACACCGCGTTGGAGACCGCGGTGTGCTTGCCGTCGCGCTTGAACGGGCCGTAGAGGAAGACGAGCCCGTCGTCACCGAGATAGCGGCCGCACCCCGCAAACAGACCTTCGGCGACACGCCAGGGCGCGACGTGGATCACATTGCCGCAGAACACCGCGAGCAGTTTTGGCGGGCCGCGGCCGTCAGTCATCTGGCTGCCCCAGGCGGGATCGGAGAGATCGATCGCAAGCGGCGGACGAATGTTCTCAAGGCCCGCGCACGCGCGCCAGGCCGCAATGCTCTTCAGATGCGCTTCGTTGAGGTCGCTCGGCCACCAAACGATGTCGGCCGCGTGCCGCGCAAAATGCACCACATGCTGGCCGGTGCCGCTGCCGGCTTCGAACACGTCGCCGGACTTGCCCTTAAGGAACTTGTCCAGCACCGCCCAGATCGGCGCGTGGTTGCGGTGGAAGGCGGCGGCATCGAGCCGGCCGTCGGCCTCGACCCGACCGCCGTCCTTGCCGAATTCCACTACATATTCCACCATCGGCGGCCCCATTGGAAACGGAAGGAAGGCGCATTTTAACCCCATTTGCGCGCGTCGATAGTCCGGATTGCCAGAAGGTGGCCTTTGTGCTTTTGACGCCCTATAGTCGAACGCAAAGTACCGCCGGAAACGCTCTTGATTCCCCATCCCGTCCCATCCGTGGTCGCCTTAGCCTTCGCGCTGGCGCTGTCGGCCACCTCAGTCCATGCGCAATCTGCCGCTGGCGAGGGCCAGAAAATCGCCTTTGATCGAGGCAAGGGCAATTGCCTCTCCTGCCACCAGATCAGGGGTGGCGACCTGTCCGGCACGATCGGGCCCGAGCTCAAGGACCTCAAGGCGCGATACGACCGCAACGCGCTGATTGCGATCGTCACCGACGAGACCAAACGCAATCCGTTGACGGTGATGCCGCCATTCGGCCGCAACCGCATTCTGACCGAGCAGGAGATCAACGCCGTCGTCGATTTCCTGCAGACGCTATGATTTTTTTCGGGAGACTTCAGCCATGACTACCGACCGGTTCTCAGCGACGCGCCGCCTGGTGCTGAAAAGCGCGGGCACGGTCGCCCTGATCGGCTTGGGCTTTGACTTGGGCTTCGGCAATGTGCCTGCGCTCGCCGCGGCCAATGACGAATATCCACAAGATGCGTTCAAGCAGAAGAGCGACAAGGACGCTATTCATGGGCTGTACGGCAAGACTGCGGAGGCGTCCGACAAGGTCAAACTCGACGCGCCGGAAATCGCCGAGAACGGCGCGGTGGTGCCGATCGCGGTGACGACGACGCTGCCCGACGTCACCTCGATCTCGTTCTTTGCGAGCGAGAATCCGAGCGCGCTCGCGGCCTTCTACGTCATCCCGGAGGGAACCTTGCCCGCCGTCGCCAACCGGCTGAAGTTGGCGAAGACCTGCAACGTCATCGCCATCGTCGAATCCGGCGGCAAGCTC
>Ga0209166_10000311_pt1 | contig 58175 bp, 50 predicted proteins | sample Coa_R1_3_FD_187151 | JGI IMG/M metagenome (GOLD analysis project Ga0209166, IMG submission 187151) | Surface soil microbial communities from Centralia Pennsylvania, which are recovering from an underground coalmine fire - Coalmine... | ecosystem: Environmental > Terrestrial > Soil >...
GGCGCTCGTGGTCATGGTCATCTTCGCGTTCTTGCGGAATTTCTGGGCGACGGTCATCCCCAGCATCACCGTGCCGGTCTCGCTGGTCGGCACCTTCGCGGTCATGTACGTGGTCGGCTACAGCCTCGACAATCTGTCGCTGATGGCGCTCACCATCTCGGTCGGCTTCGTGGTCGACGACGCGATCGTGATGATCGAGAACATCGTCCGCCATATCGAGGAAGGCATGAAGCCGATGGAGGCCGCGCTCAAGGGCGCCGGCGAAATCGGCTTCACCATCGTGTCGATCAGCCTGTCGCTGATTGCCGTGTTCATCCCGCTCTTGCTGATGGGCGGCATCATCGGCCGCCTGTTCCATGAGTTCGCCGTGACGGTGACGGTGACGATCATGGTCTCCGCGATCGTGTCGCTGACCTTGACGCCGATGATGTGCTCGCGCTTCCTCAAGGACGAGGCGCACACCAAGCACGGCCGGCTCTACCTCATGATGGAGCGCTTCTTCGACGGCATGCGCGACGGCTACGCCTATGGCCTGCGCTGGGTGCTGCGCCACCAGTTCTTCACCCTCATGGTGCTGTTCGCGACCCTCGGGCTGACCGTCTTTCTGTTCATCACCATCCCCAAGGGTTTCTTCCCGCAACAGGATACGGGCTTCATCCAGGGCGTGTCCGAAGCGTCCCAGGACATCTCGTTCCAGGGCATGATGGCGAAGCAGCAGGAGCTGATGAAGATCATCAGCCAGGATCCCGACGTCTACAGCTACAATTCCTCGGTCGGCTCGACCGGCGGCTCGCGCACCGGCAACAACGGCAACTTCTATATCACCCTGAAGCAGAAGCCGGAGCGCAAGGCCTCCGCTGACCAGATCATCGCGCGGCTCCGCCCGAAGCTGGCCCAAGTCCAAGGCATCGCGCTGTTCCTGCAGGCGTCCCAGGACATCAACGTCGGCGGCCGGTCGTCCAAGACCCAGTACCAGTATACGCTCCAGGACTCGAGCCTGGATGAGCTCAACCACTGGGCGCCGCTGCTGCAGCAGAAACTCGGCACGCTATCGATGCTGCGCGACGTCGCGACCGACCAGCAGACCAATGCCCCGACCGTGACCATGACGATCGACCGCACGACGGCGGCCCGCTTCGGCATCCAGCCGCAGGTCATCGACGACACGCTCTATGACGCGTTCGGCCAGCGCCAGGTCGCGCAGTACTTCACCCAGCTCAGCCAGTATCATGTCATCCTGGAGGTGCCGCCGGCGTTGCAGGGCGACCCGGCCGCCCTCGACAAGATCTATGTGAAGTCGCCGACAACCAACAGCCAGGTGCCGCTGTCGACCTTCGTCAAGCTCGACACGACCAAGACCAACTATCTGTCGATCGCGCATCAGGGCCAGTTTCCGGCCGTCACCTTGAGCTTCAACCTGGCCCAGGGCGCTTCGCTCGGCGAGGCGGTCAGCGCCATCCAGGAGGCCGAGGCGCAGATGAAGCTGCCGAGCACGATCATCGGCACCTTCCAGGGCAACGCCCAGGCGTTCCAGTCCTCGCTCTCGACCACGCCCTACCTGATCGCGGCGGCGCTGGTCGTCGTCTACATCATCCTGGGCGTGCTCTACGAGAGCTACATCCACCCGATCACCATCCTATCGACCCTGCCGTCCGCCGGCGTCGGCGCGATCCTGATCCTGATGGCGTTCCACTTCGACCTGAGCGTGATTGCGCTGATCGGCATCATCCTCCTGATCGGCATCGTCAAGAAGAACGCGATCATGATGATCGACTTCGCGCTTGAGGCCGAGCGCAACCGCGGCCTCAAGCCCGAAGAATCGATCTACGAGGCCTGCCTGATGCGCTTCCGGCCGATCATGATGACGACCATGGCGGCGATGCTCGGCGGCGTGCCGCTGATGTTCGGCAACGGCACCGGCGCCGAGATCCGTCAGCCCCTGGGCTTCTCGATCGTCGGCGGCCTGATCCTGTCGCAGATGCTGACGCTCTACACGACGCCGGTCGTCTATCTCTACATGGACCGGCTGAACAATTGGCTGGGCCGGTCGAGCCGGGCGAAGGAGCCCTCCCGCATCCAGCGCGCCCTCGCCGGCTCCCACGACTGAGTCAGGCGGGCTGACGGTTCCTCCCCTAATCCCCGCTCGTGATCGCGGCTCCGAGTGGGGAGCAGATCCTGCTCAGAGCACCAGAGACTTGAGGTCGACCCATATCGAGGACTTGGTCTGTCCGGCGATTCTGGCCAGGCCCTTGGTCAAGGTATCCATTTCTTTCCCCCACAGGTCGGCATCTTGCCCGTCGCGCTTTCCGTTGCCCGCCTTGAAGTGAGCCGACGTGATCTCTCCACGGCTATCCTTGTGCAGATGGAAATATGCCATGGTCGTATTTTCAGATTTGTCCTTACGGATGATTTTGATCATGTAGCCGTACACTGACGGCCCGCCGATATTACAACGAACGTTGACGAAATAATCAGGACTGCTGATGTACCCAGCGAGTTGCTGATAGCTGATCAGTCGATTTTTGGTCTCCACCCGTCGCGCGGCAGGCACGCGGGCGGGGGCGGCCGGCGGGGTTGCGGCACTTGGCGGAGGGACAACGACGGGGCGAGGAGCCACGACCGGTTGAGGCGCCACGACAGTGCGAGGAGCCACGACGGGTTGAGGCGCCACGACGGGGCGCGGAGCAGAAACGGGCAAAGGGGCTACGGCAGCAGCGATCGTGCGCGGAACCCCCGTTACGGCGGCGGCGGCAGTGCCGGGAACCGCCGCTGCAGCAGCCGCGACCGCAGCGGCGCGACGTTTGCGGCGAGCGGCAGCCATCTGCACAGATGCCGGGCCGAATGGATCGGCGCATCGCGGATTCTGCGAAACTGGCGGGGGCGGAATGGGCGGTAGCCGCCCCCGACCGGGCGCCGGCTTCGCTTGGACGGGTCGGGTCGGCGATGAACCCAAAAATCTTGTGGGCGGTGGTGGAACGGGCGGACGCTGCGCCATGACCGGGTCGGTCCTCATTCAATGTTCGCGCGGACAACCGGCATCACCTTCCAACCGGAATCTCCGCTAACACCCTAGATTCTCTCGGCGATATCCACAACAGCGCCCGCACGGACAGGTCTCTAGAGGCCGAGCTCGCTCAGGCCCGCGTGACCGTCGGGCCGACGTCCGGCCGGCCAGTGGAACTTGCGGGCGGCCGCCATGATCGGCAGGTCGTTGATGCTGGCGATGCGCCACCGCATCAGGCCATCGTCCTCGAACTCCCAGTTCTCGTTGCCGTACGAGCGGTACCATTGCCCGCTGTCGTCGTGCCACTCGTAGGCGAAGCGCACGGCGATGCGGTTGCCGGTGAAGGCCCAGAGTTCCTTGATCAGCCGATAGTCGAGCTCGCGCGCCCATTTCCGCGCAAGAAACGCCTCGATCGCCACGCGTCCCTCGATGAACTCTGCCCGGTTGCGCCAGACGCTGTTCGGCGTATAGGCGAGCGCCACCTTGGCGGGATCGCGGCTGTTCCAGCCGTCTTCGGCCAGGCGGACCTTCTCGGCGGCGGTTTCGGCAGTGAACGGTGGGACCGGCGGACGGCTCATGGATCGCTCCTCTTTAAGGAAGGCGAGGCGTCCGCCCTATCGCTCAGGCGCCCCGGCGGCGCAGCAACGGCAGCTTCGCCTTGCGGAACTCCATCATCTGCCAGGCGGCGAGGCCGGGCAAGCCGATCGCGAGGTCGGGCAGCCGCTTGACCAGCGACAGCGACAGCGCCGTCCCGGTCGACAGGCCGAACAGGCTGCCGAGCAGGATGAAGCCGCCCTCCTGGATACCGAGCGCGCCCGGAACCGCGAAGGCCGCGGAGCGGACCGCCTGCCCCAGGCTCTCCAGCACCAGCGCCTCTGCGAAGCTCGACCGCACGCCCATGCGATCGAGCGCCAGCCAGATCTCCAGGATGCCGGTCGACCAGCCAAGCAGGTGGACGACACAGGCCCAGGCGATGCGCCCTCTGGCGGCATAGATCTGGCGCAGGCCGGCCTGCAGGTCGATCGGCTCGTCCGGCACCAGGCCCGGCAAGAAGCGCTGGATCACCCCCATGCCGCGGTCGACCAGCGCGAACAGGCCCAGCCGCTGGGCCAGAAAGAAGCCGCCCACGGCCGGCACCGCGATGATCAGGCCGCCGCCGATCTCGCGCACGATCGGCGTGTCGCCGAACGCCAGCCAGAGGGCGGCCAGGCCCGAGACCGCGAACAGCCCCTGGGTCGCCGTCTGCAGCAGCAGGTCGACCAGGATCGAGGCCCCGGCAAGCCCGGCCGGCACGCCGGCCTGGGCCAGCAGCCGGCCGCCGACGATGTCGCCGCCGACCTGGACCGCCGGCAGCAGGGAATTGATCGCCTCGCGCACGATGCGCAGGCCGACATAGAGGCTCAATGGAAGGCGAACACAATGCCCGAGGGTCAGGCCCCAGGCGGTGCCCGCCAAGCTCAGGGCGACCAGCCGGATCAGCACGATCGCGAGCAGGCCCCAGCCGATCATCGCGACCCCGCGCAGGATATCGGCGAAATCGTTCGTCACCAGCACCGCCACGAAGGCGACGAGGCCGATCAGAAAAGCCAGCCACAAGGTCGAGCGGAGCACGCTTCACCTCATCCGACGGGGGCGCTGGCGGGTCGCGCCATGATGCGCTGCAATAGGATCCCGCCAATTATAGGCGGTCGGCAACGCCAAAATCCCCGGCCTCGATGACAAATATCCATTCTGGCCTGAAATGAAACCGCCGGGCCAGGGCGTAACCCGCCATGATCAAAGGAGATCCATCGTGAAGGCTGCCGGCTACCATATGCCGCGGCCGATCGCCCGGCTTGACGCCGCAGTGCAGCGACGGTCATCGTTGACCCATGTCACCCGACGCCCGCCGCTGCCGATGACGCCCCGCCATGCCCCTTGAGCTCTCGCGCCTCGACGAGGCGATGCTCGCCGGGCGGGACGGGCCGGCTGCGGCCATGGCGCTCAGAATCGTGGCGGATACCGCCCGCATGCTGGGCGCCGACCGGCTGATCGACATCGCCTCCGCCCATATCGACGGCTGCCTCTATCACGGCAACAGCGGCACACTGTTCGCCGAGCGCCTCAGGGCCGATGGCGGACGGGTCCGGGTCCCGACCACGCTCAATGTCGGCGCGCTCGACCTGGTCCATCCTGGCCGCGAGCGCCTGAGCGCCGACCAGGCACAGATGGCGCGCCGGCTGATGGCGGCCTATGCCGGGCTCGGCTGCCGCGAAAGCTGGACCTGCGCGCCCTATCAGGCCGGCCACCGCCCGGCGCTGGGCCAGGACGTCGCCTGGGGCGAATCGAATGCGGTCGTGTTCTGCAATTCGGTGCTGGGCGCGCGCACCAACCGCTATGGCGACTTCCTCGACATCTGCGCCGCGATCACCGGCCGCGCGCCGCGCGCCGGCCTGCACCTGTCGCAAAACCGGCGGGCCGAGATCCTGATCGACGCCTCGGGCCTGAAGCCCACCCTGGTCGCGGAGGATGCGTTCTATCCGGTATTGGGCGCCTGGCTCGGCGCCACGGTCGGCGACCGGATCGCCGCGATCGACGGACTGCCGCGCGGCCTCGCCGAGGACCGGCTGAAGGCGCTGGGCGCCGCCGCCGCGTCTACCGGCGCGGTCGGGCTGTTCCATGTCGTCGGCACGACGCCCGAGGCGCCGGACCGCGCAACCGCGTTCGGAGACGTGCCGCCCCATGAGACCATCCGTCTGACCCCGGCGATGCTGGAGGCGGCGCGCCGGCGGCTCTCGACCGGCACGCTGCCGGCGGATGGCCGGATCGACGCCGTCGCGATCGGCAGCCCACACCTGTCGGAGGCCGAAGTCGACGCGTTGCTCGCAGGCCTCGCCGGGCGCCGGGTAGCGATTCCGTTCTATGCCTGCACCGGCCGCCATGTGCTGGAGCGGATCGAGGGCGACGGCCGCCGCGCAGCACTCGATGCGGCCGGGGTGACCGTGATCGCCGACACCTGCATCGTGGTGACGCCGATTCTGACATCGTCTTCCGGTCTGCTCGTCACCAACTCAGGCAAATTCGCCCATTACACGCCGTCGACCACCGGCTGGGACGTGCTCTACGGCAGCCTTGCGGATTGCATCGAGAGCGCCGTCACCGGCCGCCTGGCGCTGGACGAGGCGATCTGGCGATGAGGGCGGAACCGATCCTGCCGGGCAGCGCCAGCGGCCCCATCCTGCGGCTCGACGGCCCCTTGAGCTTCTGGGGCGGCGTCGATCCGGCGACCGGCGCGCTGACCGACCCGCAGGCGCAGCACCGCGGCACGCGCATCGGCGGCTCGATCCTGATGGTGCCGGAGACGCGCGGGTCGAGCTCATCGAGCGCCGTCATGCTGGAGCTGCTGTCGGCCGGCTTGGCACCCGTGGCGATCGTCCTGGGCCGCCTCGATGCGATCCTCGGCCTCGGCATTCTGGTTGCACGCGAGATGGGTTGGCCTACCATCCCGCTGTTGGTGCTGCCGGCGGCCGATCAGGCCGGCTTTTCCGATGGCGAGCGGGTCGCCATCGCCGAGGATGGGACGATCGGACGGATATGAGCGACGCGGTCACGATCGCAGGCGGGCGGCTTGCGGCCCGCATCCGGGCGCAGGGGGCGGAGCTCACCTCGCTCACCCATGACGGGGCGGAGCGGATGTGGCAGGCCGATCCGGCCGTCTGGGGCTGGCACGCACCCAATCTATTCCCGATCGTCGGCGCCCTGCCCGGCGACCGGCTGACCCATCGGGGCCGGACCTACACACTGCCGTCCCACGGTTTCCTCCGTCACACAGCCTGCGAACTGATCGCCCGGGATGCCGTCAGCTGCACCTGGCGCCTGACCGAGAGTGCCGAGACCCTGGCCGTCTATCCCTTCCGCTTCGTGCTGGAGATCCGCTATGCGATCGAAGGAGACGCGCTCACCGGCCGGATCGCGCTCGAGAACCCCGGCGACGAGCCGCTGATTGCCAGCCTGGGCCTCCATCCCGCCTTCCAGTGGCCGCTCGTGCCCGGCCGGCCGCGCGAAGATTATCGGCTGGTCTTCGAACACGACGAGCCGGCGCCGATCCGGCGCATCGCCGGCAAGCTGCTGGCGCCGGAGCCGGAGCCGACGCCGGTTCGCGGCCGGGTGCTGGCGCTCCATGACGGGCTGTTCGCCAATGACGCCGTGATCATGGACCGGCCGGCATCGCGTGCGCTGACCTTCGGCGCACCTGGCGGCCCGGCGATCGCGATGGACTGGGACGGCCTGCCCCATCTCGGCATCTGGACCAAACCCGGCGCCGGCTACCTGTGCATCGAGCCCTGGCAGGGCCACGCGAGCCCGGCCGGATTCGAGGGCGAGTTCAAGGACAAGCCCGGCACGGTCAGCCTGGCCCCCGGCACCCGCCGGGAATGGCGCTATCGTATCCGCCCGCTCGACCGGTTTCCGGGCGATTGAGAAGAAGCTCCCCCTAAGAGAGGTGACAATGAACAAGAAACGCACCGCCCCTTACGGCACCTGGGACTCGCCGGTCACGACCGATCTGGTCGCCGGCAAGACGGTCGGCCTGAGCTCGCTCCAGGTCGACCAGGGCTCGCTCTATTGGCTCGAGGCGCGGCCGAACGAGAATGGCCGCTCGGCGCTGGTCCGGCGCGGCCCGGATGGAAGGATCGAGGATCTGACGCCGGCACCGCTCAATGTGGCCAGCCGGGTGCATGAATATGGCGGTGGCGCCTATCACGTGGCAAACGGGCGCGTCGTGTTCAGCGACAAGGTCACGGGTGCGGTCTGGCTGATCGACGGCGACGCGCCGGCCCGGCAGATCACGGCAGTCGAGGGCTGCCGCTATGCCGACTTCGCCTTCGATCCCACGCGCGGCCGGGTGCTGGCCGTGCGTGAGGATCATCGCCTGCAGCCGGGCAAGGTCGCGGCCGAACCCCGCGCGGCGATCGTGGCGCTCGACATCACCGGCCGCATGCCGCCGGACGAGAACGCCGGCCAGGTGCTGGTCGACGGGCATGATTTCCTGGCGGCGCCGCGCCTGTCGCCCGACGGCAAGACGCTGGTCTGGATAAGCTGGGACCATCCGGATATGCCGTGGGACGGCACGCGGCTGTGGCTGGCGCCGATCGACGAGAACCGGTCCGAGACGGTGCGGCTGGTCGCCGGCACCATCCCGGAAGCGATCGTGCAACCGACCTGGTCGCCGCACGGCGTGCTGCATTTTGCCTCGGACCGCAGCGGCTGGTGGAATCTCTATGCCGTGCGCGACGGCGCGATCCACCCGGTCGCCCCGGTCGCGGCCGAGATCGGCGGCCCGCACTGGGTGTTTGGCCAGCGCTATTTCAGCTTCCTGGCCGACGGCCGGATCGTCGCCGCCCTGGTCGATCGCGGCATCCGGCAGGCCGTGCTGATCGAAGGCCGGGAAATCACACCGCTCGAACTCGGGCCGGTACTGGAATGCCCGGTGCCGTGCGGCCGGGGCTTGGCCTATATCGCGACACCGACCGCCGCCCCGCCGGCGATCACGCGCATCGAGCTGCTGGGCGGCGCGGCGGAAAGCATCAAGGCAGCGGGTCCTGCCAGCCTCGAGGCCGAGGATGTCTCGGTCGGCGAGCCCTTCACCTTCCCGACCCGCGACGGCGGCGAGGGCTATGGCTTCTGGTACCCCCCGACCAATGCCGCCTTCATGGCACCGGATGACGAGAAGCCGCCGCTGATCGTCATCAGCCACGGCGGGCCGACCTCGATGAGCTCGAACGGCTTTTCCCTCGCGATCCAATGGTGGACCAGCCGGGGTATCGCTGTGGCCGACATCAATTACGGCGGGTCGACCGGCTACGGCCGCGACTATCGCCAGCGGCTCGAAGGGCGCTGGGGCCTGGTCGACGTGCAGGATTGCGCCACCGCGGTCGAATATCTGGCCGGCGAAGGGCTGGTCGACCGGGACCGGGTCGCCATCCGCGGCGGCAGCGCCGGCGGCTTCACCACTCTCGCCGCGCTGACCGGCACCAAACTGTTCAAGGCGGGCGCCAGCCATTACGGCGTCGCCGACCTGAAGCTCTTGGCGTCCGATACCCACAAGTTCGAATCGCGCTATCTCGACCGGCTGGTCGGTCCCCTGCCCCAGGCCGACGCGATCTATCGCGAGCGCTCGCCGATCCATCACCTCGACGGCCTGTCCTGCCCGGTCATCTTCTTCCAGGGGCTGGATGACAAGGTCGTGCCGCCGAACCAGGCCGCCGACATGGTCCGGGCCATGGCGGAGCGGGGCCTGGCCGTCGCCCATTACACGTTTGAGGGCGAAGGCCACGGCTTCCGCCAGGGCACGACGATCCGCCGGGTGCTGGAACTGGAACTGGGCTTCTACGGCCGCATCTTCGGCTTCGCTCCGCCCGGCCTGACGGAACGGGTCGCGATCCGGAACCTGGACTGAGGCGTGCATTTTCAACACTGTCCGTCATGGCCGGGCTTGACCCGGCCATCCACGTGCATCCAGCGAACAGGCCGGCAAGCATTCAGGCTCGGCAACTGCCGCGTGGATCCCCGGGTCACGCCCGGGGATGACGGAGTTAAGGTATTCCGCTACGACGACCAGTTCTGGGCGAAGTCGCCGTAGAGGGTCAGGCCGCCATCGACGAAGAAGGTCTGCCCGGTGACGTAGGACGCCTGGTCGGACGCCAGGAATGCGAACAGGTTGGCGACCTCCTCCGGCGTGCCGGCGCGGCCCATCGGGATGTGGCTCTCGACGCTGCGGCGCTTCGCCGGGTCGTCCTTCCAGGCAGCATTGATCGGCGTGACGATGGCGCCGGGCGCCACCGCGTTCACGCGGATGCCGCGGCCGGCATATTCGAGCGCGAGCGTGCGCGTCAGGTTGCCGATGGCGCCCTTGCTGGCGGAATATCCTAGATACCCCGGCTTCGGGATCACCTCATGCACCGAGCTGGTGCTGATGATCGAGCCTTGGGTGTCGGTCGCGAGGAAATGCCGGAGCGCCGCCCGCGCGCACAGGAACGTGCCGCGCAGGTTGACCGCCAGCACCCGCTCGAACTGGTCGAGCGTCATCGCGTCGGACGCCGCCTGGATCTGGATGCCGGCGTTGTTGACCAATACGTCGATCCCGCCGAACCGGGCGATCACGTCGGCGATCAGGCGCTCGACCGCGGCCTCGTCGGCGATGTCGGCGGCGAAGCCGCCATGGGCGCCGGCCGGGACTGCGGCCAGCAGGCCGAGCGTCTCGCCCATCTCCGGGCCGTCCTTGAGGTCATTGACCGCGACCCTGGCCCCTTCGGCCGCGAAGCGCACCGCGATCGCGCGACCGATGCCCTGGGCGCCGCCCGTGACCAGGATCCGCTTGCCCTCCAACCCGGTCATCGACCGCCCTCGCTTCTGTTCGCAACCTATGGCAACAGCCGTGGTCTGGGCCCGGTTCCGCCTGCGCGGTCGGCCCGGCCGAACTTCGTGAGCCCGCCCGGTACCGGCGCCAGCAGGACGATGCCGAGGATCAGGGCCCAGATGCTGTAGGCCAGCATCAGCGTCGCGACACCGACCCAGGCGAGCGCCAGCAACAGCTCGGCCGCCCCCAGGATGACCCGGCCCCTGTGGCGCAGGCGGAAGTCGCCGCGTTTCGCCGGCACGGCATATTGCAGGTCGAGCATGCCGACCGACAGGCCCGCGCCGGCCGAACAGGCGGCAAGCGTCAGGCCGAGCCAGACGCCGCCCGGCCCGGTACCGGCGACGAACGCCAACGGCAGCACGAACGTGGCGACCGGCAGGTACGCCGCCTGCAGTTTGGCGCCGAGGATCGCGCGCGGCCTGAGCGGCGCCGAGGCGAGCAGGTCCGGCACCTCCTCGCCGACCACGGCAAGCCAGACCAGGCCGCCGCTGATCACGCCCGCCGCCGCCACCAGGATCAGCCAAGCGAGCGAGCCGAAACCCATCTGATGGCGGAACAGCAGGAAGCCCATCGGCAGGATCGCCACCACTTGCTGCGACATCTGGGTCAGCAGCCAGGGATCCCGGGCCAGAAGACGCAATTCCTTCGCCCGCAGGATGGCGAGCGTGCCGCCGCGAAAGCGCCGTGCTCGCGACCGCCGGCGCGTCGTTGCCGTCGCCCCGCCGGCTGCCGTGACGGCGCCGGTGAAGCGCCGGGCGAAGCTCCAAACCACGAGCGCGAACAGGCCGCCGCCTGCGGCCAGCAGCACGGCGAGCGGCCCCGCCTCGCCCATCGCCGCTCGACCGGGCAGCCACAACAGCCCGTCGAGCGGCCCGGTCGCGCGGGCCGAGGCGGCGAGACGCTGGAACAACGCCTGTTTCTCCGCGGCCGACAGCAGGTTCGGTCCCTGGAACACGACGGCGAAGCCGATGCCCGTCGAAACACCAATGATCTGCGCCACCAGCCGGGTCCGGCGCGGGCCGACCAGGCGGAACAGGGCCAGCGTCAGCGCGATGCCGAGCCCCGTCGCGAATAGCGCCAGCGCCGGAACCCAGAGATAGGCGGCGAAGGCACCGGCATAGCCGAACAGGATGAAGCCGTTGGCGATCGGCCAGAGCAGGAAGCCGCTGCCGGCGACGAGGCTGGCCGCCATGGCGCCCGCGCGGACCCAGAGAATGGTGCGCCGCGACAGGGGCGAAGACAGGAGCAGGTCCATGTCACCGCGCTCGTAGAGCGCCTGGGTCGCCGTAACCAGCGTGGTCGACAACATGAACAGGAGCGTGCTGAGCAGCAGGATGGTCAGGATCGTCAGGGTCAGGGCCTTCGGCTGGCCCGGCAAGTGCGAAACGCCGAGCGCCGTCATCAAGCCGAGCAGATGCAGCAGCGCCGAGGTGATGCCCAGGATCGGCGCGTTCATCCAGCTCGGATTGGTGCGGAGCCGGAGCCGCAATTCGTGCTGCAGCAGCCACAGGAACGAGCCTGGCGGCAAGGCCGCGAGCGCCCGGACGAGCCGGCGCTTCACCCCGCGGCTTCCCTGGCCGCGACTAGGCTGAGAAAGACATCCTCGAGCGAAGCCTGCGCGCCGCCGGCCTTGGCGCGCAGCTCGTCGAGCGTGCCATCGACGATGAGCGCGCCCGACCGGATGATGCCGATCCGGTCGACGAGCCGCTCGGCGACCTCGAGGATATGGGTCGTCAGGATGATGGTGCAGCCGGCCCGCGCGCGCTCCAGCAGCAGATCCTTGACCTGACGCGCGATGGCGGCGTCGAGGCCGGTCAGCGGTTCGTCGAGGATCAGCAGCCGCGGATCGTGGATGAGCGCGCCGGCCAGGGCCGCCTTTTGCTTCATGCCGCGCGAGAAGCCTTCGCAACGCTCGTCGCGGTGATCCCACAGCTCGAGCCGTTCCAGAAGGTCGCGCGCCCGGCCCTCGGCTTCCTGCGCGGCCATGCCCCAGAGCCCGGCGACAAACTCGAGATACTCGAGCGGCGTCAGCTTGTCGTAGAGCATCGGCTCGTCGGGCAGCCAGGAAATCAGCCGCTTTGCTGCCACCGGATCGGCCAGCGCGTCGCGGCCGAAGATCTCGACGCTGCCGGCATCGGGCCGCAGCAGTCCGGCGATCATGCGCAAGCTGGTGGTCTTGCCGGCGCCGTTCGGGCCCAGCAGCCCATAGAATTCACCGGCCCGGACCGTGAGATCCAGGCCGGTCACCGCCGGCTTGTCGAAGCTCTTCTTGAGGCCTCGGACGCGAAGGGCCACGCGCTCTTCCATGCCGACGCCTTCCGTTCGAGGATTGGGCTTTCAGGGATTCGGGCTCAGCTGGGCGAGCGCCTCGCCGAAGCCGGCGAGCTCGATCGGCAGGCCCATCTTCTGGCCGTTGGCCAGCTCATAGCTAACCCGGACCAGCTTGCTCTTGATCAGGCTGTCGCGGCCGCCGGCATCGATCGTCATGAAGGTGCGGCAGCCGTCGGCCAGGCAGGTCTCGACCTGCAGGGTATTGGCCTGCCCGTCATCGATCTGGAAGCCGACGCCCGTCGGCAGCTTGATGCCGAGCGGCAGGGTCAGCGCCATGCCCAGGCTGGTCTGGCCCGGCAGATAGCCCACCGCGACCGACAGCGCGCGCAGGCTGGCATTCTTCGACTTGTCGGTGATGACCACGTTCTGGATGACGACGCAGGTCTGCTTGCCGTCGGCCCCGGTATCGCAGGATTTGCCCCAGAGTGCCGCCTTGTCGGTCGGATCGGACTTGGCCGCATCGCCGGGCGCCGCGGTGGTCTTCGCCGGTGCCTTCGTGGTGTCCTTGGCCGCCGCCGTCATCCGGTAGGCCTCGAACCCGACGCCGCCCACGACCAGCAGGCCCACCGCCAGAATCACGCGCAATTTGAACGAACTCATCCAGCCACTCTCGATCGGGGGCGCTCCCGGAAGGGGTTCGCCCGAACTTGCTTCGGCAGCGGGCGACTTTATCCTTCCCGGCCCCGCCCGACCATAGGGCTTCGCGCGAAATCACCGCCTCACGGGCTAGGCAGCCTTCATCCTCCGGCTCGCTTGGCGGCGAAGCAGCTGTGCCACGACCAGGAGCGCGATCGAGAGCATCATCATCAAGGTCGCGGCGGCAGTGATCGCCGGGCTCAACTGCTCGCGCAGGCCCGTGAACATGACGAGCGGCAGGGTCCGCTGATTGGCGCTGGCGAGGAACTGCACGACCACGACCTCGTCGAATGAGGTGACGAAGGCAAAGGCGGCGCCGGAGAGCACGCCGGGCAGGATCAGCGGCAGCATGACGCGGAAGAAGGAGACAAGCGGCTTGGCGCCGGAGATCGAGGCCGCGCGCAGCAAGTTGCGGTCGAAGCCGGTCAGGCTCGCACTGACGGTCACGACGACGAAGGGGCTGGCAAGCGCGGTATGGGCCAGGATGATGCCGGTATAGGTGCTGGCGAGGCCGACCCGGGCATAGAAGATATAGGCACCGACCGCCGTGATCACGACCGGCACGATGAGCGGCGACAGCAGCAGCGGCATGATCAGCTTGCGGGCCGGCAGCTTGTCGCTGGCGAGCGCGATCGACGTCAGCGTCCCGAGGGCCGTTGCAAGCAGCGTGGCGCCGAAGGCCACGAGCAGGCTGTTGCCGATCGCCGACCGCCACCGGTCCGAGCCAAGCACGATCTCGTACCAGCGGGTCGACAGCCCGGCGAGCGGGAAGGTGAAGAAGGAGCCGCTGTTGAAGGAGAGCGGCACCGGCACGAAGATCGGCACGATGAGGAACACGACAGTGAGGCCGCACCAGAACCACAGAAGCCCGAAGCGGATTCTTTCACCGACGGTGGGGTATGGAGATAGCAGCATGGCTCACATCAACTTCAGACGGTCGAGACCGAGAAGACGGGCGAACAGGCCGTAGAGCCCGATAGTCAGCGCCAGCAGGATGAAGCTCAGCGCCGCCGCCATTTCCCAGTTGAGCTCGACATTGACGTAGTTGGCGATGAAATTGCTGATCAGTTGGTCGCTGGCGCCGCCAATCAGCGCCGGCGTGATGTAGTAGCCGAGGCACAGGATAAAGGTGAGCAGGCACCCCGCCATGACGCCGGGCACCGCCTGCGGCAGGTAGACCCGCAGGAACGCCGTCAGCGGCCGCGCGCCGAGCGAGGCGGCGGCACGCATCTGGGCCGGCTGGATCGTGCGCATCACGCTATAGATCGGCAGCAGCGTGAACGGCAGCTGGATATGCGTCATCGCGATGATGAGGCCGGTTCGCGAATACATGAGCTCGAGCCGGTCTTGAGCCAGACCGAGCCACACGGCGAGCTCGTTCAGCAATCCGTATTTCTGCAACAGCACGGTCCAGGCTGCCGTACGCACGAGGATCGAGGTCCAGAACGGCAGCAGTACGACAATGAGCAGGATCGCGCCGTAGCGCGCCGGCAGGCTGCAGATCAGATAGGCGAAGGGAAAGGCGAGCAGCAACGTCGCCACGGTGACGAGGGCCGCCACCAGGAACGTGCGCTCGAAGATGCGCAGGAATATCGCCTGATCCGCCGGCGCAAAGCCGAGGCTGCCATCGGCATTCCAGCGCAGATCGACGGCGCTCAAGAGATAGAAGCTCGTGATCTTGTGCGTCCCGAGCTTGACCGCCGCCCAGGTATCGCGTTCGGTCCAGAAGGCATCGGCCTTGATCGCGGCCACGGACGAAGCCGGGGTCGCGGCGACATCACCGGTCGCAAGTGCACGGGCGGCACGGAGCACGTGGCTGCGCGCGCCCGGCAGGCGGCTGTTCAGGCTCTTGGCGAGCTCGTACAGCTGATTGCCGGCCTGGTCAGTCCTGAGGTCGGTGGCCAGCGCCGCGAAGGCGGCATCGTCGGGGACATCCGCGCCATTCCATTGGCGCAACGTCTCGGAGGTGCGCGGCAGCGCATCGGCAATGGTCGGGTCATAGACCGCACGGCCCAGCAACAGCACGATCGGAATGCCGAAGCTGAGCAGCAGCAGCACCAGCAGCGGGGCGGCAAGCAGCAATGCCCTGAGCCGGTCGCGGCGATTGGCCCGCCTGAGATCGGCCGCGAGCTTGGCATCGAACCCCGCGGCCTCGTCAGCCGGCCGCTCTCGGAAGAGATGCAGCCAGCCTACCCCTTGCATTGTCCTGGCCATGGCATGCTCACTGCGCCAGCCAGGCGTTGAAGCGTTTGACCAGGTCCTCGCCGTGGTCGCCCCAGAATTCCGTGTCCGCCACGAGATGCGCCTGCATGTGCTCGGGCGAGGTCGGCAGCTTCGCGGCGACCTCGGTCGGCACGCTCGGGCCGGCATCGGCGCGCACCGGACCATAGGGAATGTACTTGCCGAGCTGCGCATTGACCTCGGGCTCGGCGATATAGGCCAGGTACTTGTAAGCGATGTCCCGGCCCTTGGCCCCCTTCGGGATCGAGATCATGTCGTATTCGAGGATCTGGTCCTTCCAGACGATGGTGAACGGCTTGTGCTCGGTATCGACCGCGTTCTGGATGCGGCCGTTCCACGCCGTCGTCATCACGACCTCGCGCGCTGCCAGGAGCTGCGGCGGCTGCGCGCCGGCCTCCCACCAGACGACGTCCTTCTTGATGGTGTCGAGCTTCTTGAAGGCGCGTGTCACGCCCTCGGGTGTCGCCAGCACCTTGTAGACCTCGGCGATCGGCACGCCGTCCGCCATCAGGGCCCATTCGAGGTTCTGGGCCGGGAACTTGCGGAGCGCGCGCTTGCCCGGGAACCGCTGGGTGTCGAAGATGTCGAGGACCGAGGTCGGCGCCTGTTTCAACACGGTCGAATCATAGGCCAGGACGTCACCATAGACGTCGAGCCCGACGCCGCAGTCGAGCGCTGAGCCCGGCAGGAATTTGGTCCGATCGGCGATCTTCGAATAATCGAGGCGCTCGAGCACCCCGGTATCGCACCCTTGCAGCACGGTCGCCGTCTCGACCGTGACGAGATCGACCGGCACGTCGCCGGTCTCGACCATCGCGCGGATCTTGCCGAGATCGCCCAGATATTCCTGCTCGTTGACCTTGATGCCCTGTTTCTTGGCGAAGGGCTCGAACCAGGCTTGGCGCAACGCCGCCTGCCAGGCGCCGCCGGTTGCCATGATGGTCAATTCCTCGGCCGCCGCGGCCGGCGGCACGAGCGGTTGCACGAAACCGATGGAGGCGGCTGCCGCAGCCGATGCCAGCAGTCCCGTCGTGCTCAGTCCTTTCATGAAACCCTCCGCTGTTGCTCGGTTGCCGCCGCGCCATGGCCGTCGCCGTCGGCGGGTATCATGGGAAAGGCGCGGCAGTCGGCGGGCGCCCAGCTGACCATGACCGGATCCCCGTTCGCCGCGGCCACGTCGGGGCCGAGCTTCAATGTCAGGGACTGGCCGTTGCCGAGGCTGCCGAGCAGCCGCTGGTGGTCGCCGAGATAGATCCGGCCACTGACGGTGGCGCTGAGGCAATTGCCATCATGCTGCCCGTTCGTGACCAGCCGGATGCGCTCCGGCCTGACCGTGACCGCAGCCCGCTGCCCTTCCGTCTCGATGCCGACGGCGAGCGCCGTCACATGGAGCCCGTCGCCGAGCGCCACCCGGCACTCGCCGCCCGAGATCCGCTCGACGACACCGTTCAGCGTGTTGTTTTCGCCGATGAAGCTGGCCACGAACGGGTCCGCCGGCTCGTTGTAGAGCGCATCCGGCGTTCCGATCTGGGCGAGCGCGCCGTCGTGGAACACGGCCACGCGGTCCGACATGGTGAGCGCCTCGCTCTGGTCGTGCGTCACATAGACGATCGTCACGTCGAGTATCTCGTGGAGCTGCATGAGCTCGATCTGCATATGCTCGCGCAGCTTCTTGTCGAGCGCGCCCAGCGGTTCGTCCATCAGGACGAGGCTTGGTTCGAAGACCAGCGCCCGCGCGAGCGCCACGCGCTGTTGCTGGCCGCCGGAGAGCTGGGTCGGGGAGCGTTCGCCGAACTGCTTGAGGCGCACCATGTCGAGCGCCTTGTCCACACGCCGGCGGATCTCCTCCTTCGGGCATTTGCGCACCGACAGCGGAAAGGCGACGTTGTCCGCGACCGTCATGTGCGGGAACAGCGCGTAGCTCTGGAACACCATGCCGATGTTGCGCTCGTACGGCGGCAGGGCGTCGGCGGACCGGCCGTCGAGCGTGATCGTGCCGCGCGTCGGCCGCTCGAAGCCGGCGAGCATGTTCAGCGTCGTTGTCTTGCCCGAGCCCGAAGGGCCGAGAAAGGTCAGGAACTCGCCGCGGGCGATGCTGAGGTCGAGATGCTTAACCGCGAGCGTGCGGCCGTCATAGGATTTCTCGACACCAGCGAACTCGACGAAGCCTTTTGCTTGCGCGTCCATCTCTTGCCTCGCCTATGCGTTTGGGCGCGCCGAGCCTCCACCCCCGAGAGGGGCGGGCGCCCGAGCGGCCGCGAATTTCGATGGGGCTTGGCCGCCTCTGCGGCTGCCGGCGTAGCTGTCCCTCACGCGCACTAGACCCTCCTGTTCGACGGATCTCGGCTACCAACGGGCGTGCTGACAAAACCGCATCTGCGGCAATGAATGGGAAACTTGTATGATCACACAATGCGACCATAATGCGGACGGTACCACCATCCAAATCGGTCGGTCAATGGGATTGCTGCAGCATTATCGACCGATCGACGCTCATAACGGCGTAAGGTTGCCACACAACTCAGCCATTGAGTGGGATTGTCCGACCCGTTGTGCTATGGTACATGAATCCAATACGCTGACCGGATTTCGGTTATGAGTGGCACTTGATGCTCGAGGATCTGCAGCTTTCCGCGGATGAGGTGGGCGACCAGCCGATCTATCGCCGCCTGGCCGATGCCATCGCCGAGCGCATCGCCCGGGGGCAATTAACGGTCGGCGACCGACTGCCGCCGCAGCGCGAAATCGCGAACGCTTTGGGCATCAACGTGACGACCGTCACGCGCGCCTTCTCGACGCTGCAGCGGCGCGGACTCGTCGAGGCGCGCCCAGGGCGAGGCACTGTCGTCGTCGGGCCGGATGGCAGCGCCGGCGGCTTCAAATCGGCACCCAGCGACGAAACCGGGTTCATCGATCTCTCGGTCAATCGACCGGCGACATCCGCCTATCTCGACGCCCTTGCCGGGCTGCTGCCGCGCCTGGTCAAGGACCGCCGCTATGCCGCACTGCAAGACTATCACCCGTCCGAGGGACCGCTCTGGGCCCGTGCGGCCGTCGCCGAGTGGCTGGCATCCGTCGCCGGCGGCGGCGACCCGGGGCGCGTGGTGCTGGCCGAAGGCGCCCAGCACGGCCTTTCCTGCGTGCTGTCCGCCGTCGCCGAGCGCGGCGACGTGGTGCTCGCGGACGCGATCACCTATCAGGGCATCAACCCGCTCTGCCACGCGCAGGGGCTCGACCTGCGCGGCGTGGCCATGGACCGCGGCGGCATGCAGCCGGAGGCGTTCGACGCGGCCTGCGCGCAATGGCGGCCGCGCGCCGTCTTCCTGGTGCCGAGCCTGCACAACCCGACGGCGATCACGCTTTCGGAGGAGCGTCGGCGTGCGCTGGTCGCCGTGGCGCGCCGTCACAACGTCATCATCATCGAGGACGACGTCTATCGCCCCCTGCTCGACCAGCCCCTGCCCTCCTTTGCCAGCATCGAGCCCGAACTGACCGTCTATGTGAGCGGCCTGTCGAAATGCCTGGCGCCGGGCCTCCGGTTCGGCTTCGTCGTCGGGCCGCGTGCCATCATGGGCCATGTCGCGGCGGCGCTGCGCATCAATTGCTGGAGCATTAGCCCGTTGACCGCGCTGATCGGCACGGTGCTGCTCGAGGAGGGCCTGGCCCAGCCCCTGATCGAGCGCCAGAAGGAGGAATTGCGCCAGCGCCAGGCGCTGGTGGCCCAGGTGCTGGCGCGCTTCGATCTCCAGACGCACGAGACCTCGACCCATGCCTGGCTGCATCTGCCCGAGCAGTGGCGGGGAGCCGCGTTCGCCCGGACCTGCCGCCAGCGCGGCGTCGGTGTTCTGCCGGGCGACGCCTTCGCAATCGGCCGCGAGCCGGTCCCCCATGCCGTGCGGATCAATGTCGCCGCAGCCCGATCGCGGGAGGATCTGCGGCGCGGCCTGGAGGTGCTCGCCGAGCTGATGGATTACGCCCACCTGCATCTCCCCGGCATGGTCTAGGGGGGAGGCCGCACCATGACCCACACGCCCGCCATCGATGTCGCTGTCGTCGGGGCCGGCGTCGTGGGCCTGGCGACCGCACTCCACCTGACCGACGCCGGGCGCGAGGTCGCGCTCATCGATCCGAACGAGCCGGGTTCGGGCGCCTCCTATGGCAATGCCGGAACGCTCGCCGATTACGGCTGCGTGCCGGTCGGCAATCCGGGCGTACTGCGCAAGCTGCCGAGACTGCTCTTCGATGGCGACAGCCCGTTCTCGCTACGCTGGGCGGCGCTGTCGGCGCTGGCGCCCTGGCTCATCCGCTTCCTGCGCCAGTCGGGGCCGGGCCGTGCCCGCGCCAATGCTGTGGCCCTGGCCGACCTCTTGGGCGAGGCCCTGCCCGCCTGGCAGGAGCTCGCCGCTGAGGCAAACGTCGCGGCGCTGTTCCGCCAGAACGGCTGTCTCTATCTGTTCCGCGGCGCCGGCGATTTCGACGACAAGGCCTTGGATCACCGGCTGCGGGCCGAGCTCGGCATGCGTCAGCAGGTCCTGAACCCCGCCGAGGTCGCGGCGCTCGAGCCGGCGCTGCCGCCGATTGCCGGGCATGGTGTGTTCTTCCCCGATGCCGTCCATGTCACCGACCCCGCAGCACTGACGCAGGCGCTGCATCGCGTGCTCGAAGGCCGCGGCACCGCTCTCCATCGCGTTGCCGTGAGCCTGCTCGAGGCCGAGCCCGATGGCCGGATCCGCCTCGAAGGCCCGGGATTGTCGCTCCTCGCTAGAAACGTTGTGATCGCGGCTGGGGCCTGGTCACGGCCGCTCGCCCGCCAGGCCGGCGACAGGATCCCGCTCGACACCGAGCGCGGCTACCATCTGGAGTTCGCGACGCCGTCGCCGCTCCTGTCGCGCCCGGTCTGCCCGGTCGAGCTCGGCTTTTATCTGACGCCGATACAGGGCCGCCTGCGCGTGGCCGGCACCGTGGAACTGGGCGGCCTGCGCGCGCCTCCCAATCGGCGGCGCCTCGCCCTGCTCGAGCGCGGCGCACGCCAGCTCTTCCCGCATCTCGGCGCGCCGAGCGGCGAATGGCTCGGCTTCCGGCCGTCGATGCCCGACTCCCTGCCGGTGATCGGCCGCTCGCGGGCCACGCCGAACCTGGTCTATGCCTTCGGGCACGGCCACCTCGGCCTGACGCTCGCGGCGGTCACCGGCCGGCTCGTCGCCGGCCTCATGAACGGGCGGGCGAATTCCGATCGGTTGGCGCCCTTCGCCGCCGGCCGCTTCCATGCCTGACCGCGGCAACCGGGAACCGAAGAGGCATCAGACAGGGGCTCGAGTGACATGGCCTATGCGACGACGATAGCGGGGCACGGCTACAGCTTTTCCGATCTCAAGACGCTGCTCGCCAAGGCCAGCCCGGCGCGCTCGGGCGATTATCTCGCCGGGGTCGCGGCGACCGATGACGCGGAGCGGGCCGCCGCCCAGATGGCACTCGCCGACGTGCCGCTCGCGGCCTTTCTCGAGGACCTGGTCGTTCCCTACGACGAGGACGAGGTGACCCGGCTCATCCTCGATGGTCACGATGCGGCCGCCTTCGCGCCCGTCAGCCACCTGACCGTGGGCGATTTCCGCAACTGGCTGCTGTCGGACGCCGCGGATGAGCAATCCCTGGCCGCGCTGGCGCCCGGCCTCACGCCGGAGATGGTTGCCGGCGTATCGAAGATCATGCGGGTGCAGGATCTGATCCTGGTGGGTCAGAAATGCCGCGTCGTCACTCGATTCCGCAACACCATCGGCCTTGCGGGGCGACTCTCGACGCGCCTCCAGCCCAATCACCCGACCGACGATCCCGCCGGCATTGCCGCCAGCCTGCTCGATGGCCTGCTCTATGCCAGCGGCGATGCCGTGCTGGGCATCAACCCGGTGACCGACAGCGTGGCGCACGTCACGACGCTGCTCCAGATGCTGGACGAGATCATCCAGCGCTATGCCATCCCGAGCCAATCCTGCGTACTGACCCACGTGACGAATACGATGCAGGCGATGGCGCGCGGCGCGCCGGTGGATCTCGTCTTCCAATCCATAGCCGGGACGCAAGCCGCCAACGAAAGCTTCGGCGTCAATCTTGCCCTGCTGGAGGAGGCGCGACAGGCGGCGCTCGCGCTCAAGCGCGGCACGCTCGGCGATAATGTGATGTATTTCGAGACCGGACAGGGCAGCGCGCTCTCGGCCAACGCCCATCATGGCGTGGACCAGCAGACTTGCGAGGCGCGGGCCTATGCGGTGGCGCGCCAGTTCAAGCCGCTGCTCGTCAACACGGTGGTCGGATTCATCGGCCCCGAATATCTCTATGACGGCAAGCAGATCATTCGCGCCGGCCTCGAGGATCATTTCTGCGGCAAGCTGCTCGGCGTCCCGATGGGTTGCGACATCTGCTATACGAACCATGCCGAGGCGGACCAGAACGACATGGACACGTTGCTGACGCTGCTCGCCGTTGCCGGCTGCAGCTTCATCATGGGCATCCCGGGATCAGACGATGTCATGCTGAACTATCAGAGCACTTCGTTCCACGATGCCCTCTACGTCCGCCGCGCGCTCGGACTGCGGCCGGCGCCCGAGTTCGAGGCCTGGCTGCAGGAAACCGGCATCTTCACCGAGGGCGAGCGTGCGCGCCTGAGCGAAGCCCTGCCACAGCGGTTTCGGCGCGCGCTCGCTCACCTGCCCGCGTGAGGTCTGGCATGGATCGCTCAAAACCGCCTTCGGTCGTCGACAACCCATGGCAAGGCCTGCGCCGGTACACGCCGGCCCGCATCGCGCTGGGCCGGGCCGGGATCAGCCTGCCGACGCGGCCGCAGCTGGAATTCCAGTGCGCGCATGCGCAGGCACGCGATGCGGTGCACCTCGCCCTCGACCTGGCCGCGCTCGAGGGCGAACTCACGCGTGCGGGCCATGAGGTGATCACGCTGCACAGCGCCGCCGCTGACCGCCAAACCTATCTGCAGCGACCGGACCTCGGCCGACGGCTGGACGATACTTCGCGCCACCGGCTGGAAGATAGGCGTCGCGCCGACGCGGCCCGCGACGGCGGACAGCAGGGATACGACGTGGCGTTCGTCATCGCCGACGGCCTCTCGGCCCTGGCGATCCACCGGAATGCCGCGCCCTTCCTGGGCGCGATGCTGGCGGAACTCAAGGGCGAGGCCTGGCAACTGGCGCCGATCGTGCTCGTCGCGCAGGGACGCGTCGCGATCGGCGACGAGATCGGCGAGCTTCTGGGCGCGCGCATGGTGGCGGTGCTGATCGGCGAGCGCCCCGGCCTAAGCGCTCCCGACAGCCTCGGCATCTATTTCACATACGCGCCGCGGCCCGGGCTGACGGACGCAAGCCGCAACTGCATTTCCAACGTCCGCGAGGGCGGCCTCAGCCTCGACGTCGCCAGCCACAAGCTCCACTACCTGATGCGCGAGGCGCGGCAGCGCAAATTGTCCGGCGTGATGCTCAAAGACGAAGCCGCGGCGCCGCGCACCATGACGGTCCACAGGAATTTCCTGACCGATTGCTGAGCCTCTTCCGTTACCGGAAGGACAGTTGCACCTTGCAGCATTCGGTCGGCCGGTGCTCGAAGACATCGAATGCAGTCTCGAACTCCAGGAAGCCGAACCGATGGGTGATCAGCCGCTCCGGGCGGAGGCGTCCGGCGGCGAACCAGTCCAGCACCTTCGCGAACTTCCGGCTGTTGAGCCGGGAGGCGTGGATCGAGAGCTCCTTGCTGGTGATCTTCTGCTGCACGATCGTGCTGGGGTCGGCGGAGAAGCCCATGATGCCGATGCGGGCAGCCGGCGAGGCGATTTCGATCGCCTCGGCCAGGATGGCCGGATGGCAGGCCGCGTCGATGATCAGCGTCGGCCGCAGCCCGGCCGAGGCGAGCATCGCCGATAACGCCTCCCGCCCGGTATTGATCACGCGATCGGCGCCATTCGCGAGTGCTGCGTCAAGCCGTTCGTCGATGCGATCACAGACGATCAGGTGCTTGACGCCGTAGACGCCCTTCAGCACCTGCACGACCGTCAGTCCGATTGGGCCGGCGCCATAGACCAGCGCCACGTCCTCGGCGAAGACCCCCGTCAGATCAGTGATGTTGGCCGCGACGGAAAAGGGCTCGACCAGCGGCGCCTGCTCGTCCGACACGCCGTCGGGAACCGCCAGCGCATTGGCGGCCGGAACGCAGCAAAATTCCGCGAAGCCGCCATCACGGTGCACGCCCAGCACCTGCAGTTCCGTGCAGACGTTGGGTCGCCCGACCGAGCAGGGATAGCAGCGGCCGCAGCTGATGACCGGATCGACGACAACCCGCGTGCCCGGCGCCAGGTCGCTGCCGGCACCAACCGCGTCGATCCGGCCGAAGAACTCGTGCCCGATGATCCGGGGATACTGCGCGAACGGGTTGCTTCCATGCAGGATATGGACATCCGATCCGCAGATCCCCGCCCGCTCCACGCGAACGCGCACCTCGCCGGGGCCGGGCTCCGGCATTGCCCGCTCCTGCACCGTCAGCGTTCCCGGCCGCTCCACGACGAGGCTCTTCATCCCGCTTCTCCCGAATCGCCAATGCTATCCCAGGCCCCAGCCCGGCCGGCTTCGAAGGTATGGACAAACGAACTAGGATACAAGACCGAAGTTAGCACCGGGCAGCCCATCATTGCTCCAGCAGGCCGACTTGCTCGATACCTCAGCACATTACCGCGAAATCCGAACAAAATTCGCCCGCACAGTTACGGTAGCATCACAAGAGCAGCCATAAGAGGCCTTGCGCTCTTGTATCCCAGATAGTAGGGTGGCGCCGCTTGTAAAATTCCAAGCCGCCCTCGAGAGCGGCAGCTGCGATGTGAGGAACGCCAGAGTGTCCATGCCCCGTCCGGCCTAGCCGCACGGGTCGCCGGGCCCATCGGACAGCGCCCCTCCCTGACAGCTTCGCCTCGACGGTTTTCCGCGGCGATTACGAGGGAGGAGACAGTCGATGAGCATTACTCGGCGGCAATTCGGCGCATCGGTCCTGGCGGCCGGGCTCGTCGCGACGAGCTTTGGAATCCGGCGCGCGTCCGCGGCGGCGAAGTTCCGCCTGCGCTACGGCACGGCCTTTCCGAACAGCCATCCCGGCGCGAAGCGGATCATGGAAGCCGCCGAGGCGATCAAGAAGTCGACCGATGGCCTGGTCGAGCTTCAGGTCTATCCAAGCAGCCAGTTGGGCGGCGAAGCCGACATGTTCTCGCAGACCCGTTCGGGCGCGCTCGACTTCATGTCCACCTCCGGCGTCAACCAGACCGTCGTGCCGGTCGGCGGCATCAATGCCGTCGCCTTCGCCTTCCAGAGCTACGACCAGGTCTGGGCGGCCATGGACGGCGATCTCGGCAATCATGTCCGCGCCGCATTCGGCAAGGCGGGCCTGCATGTCATGCCGAAATGCCTGGACAACGGCTATCGCAATATCACGTCCTCGGCGAAGCCGATCGTCACGCCGGAGGACCTGAAGGGCTTCAAGATCCGCGTCCCGGGCAACCCGCTGTGGGTCACGCTGTTCAAGACGCTGGGCGCGTCACCGACGCCGGTCGACTTCGGCGAGCTCTACGCCGCCCTCCAGACCAGGATCGTCGATGGCGAGGAGAACCCGCTGGCACTGATCCAGAGCGCCAAGCTCTATGAAGTGCAGAAATATATCTCGCTGACCGGGCACATCTGGGACGGCCACTACATCTTCGCCAATGGCGAGAAGTGGGACGGCCTGCCCCCGGACGTACAGAAGGCGATCACTGACGCGCTCAGTCAGGCGGCCGATCAGGAGCGGCAGGACATTCAGCAGTTCAACGAACAGGCGTCGGCGGAAATGACGAAGGCCGGGATCGTCATCAACAAGGTCGACACCAAGCCGTTCCGCGATGCGCTGCGCAATGGCGGCTATTACGGCGACTGGAAGGGCAAGTTCGGTCCGGAAGCCTGGGCACTCCTCGAGAAATACGCAGGTCCCCTCTAAAGCAGCCCGAACCGGCCTTCGTCACCTGAGGAGATGACTATGGAAATCGCAGCCACGGTGCCCGCCCCATCCGGCCTCTTCGCCCGGTTCGACCGGATGCTCGGGGCGACGATCGAGGCCGCGGCCGCTCTCCTGGTGGTGGCGGAAGCCGCTCTGCTTGGCTGGGCGACCACGGCGCGCTATCTCTTCAGCCAGCCCCTGGCCTGGTCGGACGAGCTGGCGGCCGTGCTGTTCGTGTGGCTGTCGATGCTCGGGGCCGTGGTGGCGCTCAGGCGTGGCGAGCATATGCGGCTCACCACCTTCGTCCGCAACATGTCGCCGGCTTGGCGCGCCCGCGCCGATGCGCTCGGCCTTGTGTTGGTTTGCGCGGTGCTGGCGGCCCTCGTGCCGCCCAGCCTCAAGCACATGCAGAACCACATGGCCGGCGCGACGCCGGTTCTGGAAATCAGCGAGGCCTGGCGGGAATCGGCGCTGCTGGTCGGCGTGGTGCTGATGCTCGTGACCGCTGTCGACAAGCTGGTGCAATATTCGACGGCCCTGCAGGTCGCCGGCTCGCTCGCCTTCATGACGGCGCTCGGCGGCATCCTCTATCTGGCGATGCCGTTCTTCGACGATCTCGGCAACTTCAACCTGCTGATCTTCTTCCTGGGGCTCTTGAGCTTCTGCATGGTTCTCGGCATACCGATCGCCTTGTCCTTCGTGCTGGCGACGGTTGCCTATCTGCACTTCACCAGCACCATCCCGCTGTCCATCGTACCGGCGCGGATCAGCGCCGGCATGTCGAACCTGGTGCTGCTGGCCGTGCCCATGTTCGTGCTGCTCGGCGCGTTGATCGAGGTCGCGGGCCTTGCCCGGGCGATGATCGCCTTCCTGGTATCCTTGGTCGGACATCTGCGGGGCGGCCTGCAATATGTCCTGCTTGGCGCCATGTATCTCGTTTCCGGCATTTCCGGCGCCAAGGCCGCGGACATGGCGGCGATCGCGCCGGCGCTATTCCCGGAAATGCTGAAGCGCGGCAACCGTCATGGCGATCTGGTCTCGCTGCTGTCGGCCTCCGCCGTCATGTCCGAGACCATCCCGCCCTCGATCGTGCTGATCACGGTCGGGTCGGTGACCGGCGTTTCGATCGCGGCCCTGTTCACCGGGGGCCTGCTGCCCGCGGTGGTCGGCATGCTCGCGATGTCCGTCGTGGTCTTCTTCCAGACCCGGAAGGAAGACATGAGCACCGCCCGCCGGGTCGATCTCCGGACCCGGGCAAAGCTCCTCGTGCTGGCGGTGCCCGGCCTGGGCCTGCCGATCGTGATCCGCACCGCTGTGGTCGAGGGCGTCGCCACGGCGACCGAGGTCGCCACCATCGGCGTCATCTACACCGTCCTCGTCGGCATCTTCGTCTATCGCCAGTTCGATTGGCGGCGGGTCTATCCGATCCTGGTCGACACGGCGTCGCTCTCGGGCGCCATCCTGCTCGTGGTCGGCGCCGCGACCGGCATGGCCTGGGCGCTCACCCAGTCCGGCTTCTCGCAGGATCTGGTGACGGCGATGGCGGCCGTGCCGGGTGGGCAGTGGGGCTTCGTCGCCATCTCCGCCGTGATGTTCGTCGTCCTGGGCAGCGTGCTCGAAGGCGTGCCGGCCATCGTGCTGTTCGGCCCGCTGCTGTTCCCGATCGCCCGGCTGATGCACATCAACGAGGTCTATTACGCGATCGTCGCCGTCTTCTCCATGGGGCTCGGCCTGTTCACGCCGCCGTTCGGCGTCGGGTTCTATCTCGCCTGCGCCATCGGCCGCGCCTCGCCCGACGATGTGATCGGCCATGTCTGGCCTCACCTGGGCGCGCTGGTCGTGGCGCTGATCCTGATCATCGCCATTCCCTGGATCTCGATCGGCTTCCTTTGATGGCATAATCGGATGGATGATCGCCCGCAGACAAACGCGCACCCCACACCCGATGGAGCCGAACCGCCTTGGCCATGAATGATACCGATCGACAGAGCGGTCGTTTGGCAGATCAGGTCTATGAGCGCCTGTTGAGCGACATTGTCCGCGGCATCCTGCCCCCCGGCACGCCGATGGCCGAGCTCGACCTGTGCCAACGGCTCGGCGTCAGCCGCACGCCGGTGCGCGAGGCGCTCATCAAGCTGGCCGAGGCCAATCTCGTCCGCATCCTGCCGCAGCGCGGCAGCTTCGTGGCGCCGATCTCGTTCGAGGCCTTCCGCAGCGCGCAGTTCATCCGCGAGCATCTCGAATGCGCGCTGCTCGGCGAAGCGGTTCGCTACATCGATGCGACGTCGCTGCGCGAACTGACGGAGATCATCGAGCGCCAGGAGGAAGCGGCGGCCGCCGGCCAGAGCGAGGCCTTCTACGAGCATGACGAGGCATTCCACGACGCCATCGCGCGGCTTAGCCGTTACGACGACGTCTGGACGGTGATTCGCCAGACCAAGATCCACTTCGATCGCGTCCGCCATCTGACGCTCGTGCTCGACGCCGACCACATCCCGCTGCTGATCGAACAGCATCGCGAAATCCTGCAGGGGCTCGCGAACTGCAATGAAGGCCAGGCCGTCGCCGCCATGCGCCGCCACCTGCGGGAAGTGTTTCGCCGCGCGAACGCGGTCATCGCCCAGCAGGAAAGCCTCACCAGGCTGCGCGCACAGGCGGTCGCTGGCTGAGATCAAGCGCGGTGAACAAAGCCCGACCGAATAAGGCAGGCCCCGTTACCATCGTCGGGAATTGACAGTCCGGCCCAAAGAGGCCGAGCCTGTTTCCCCGTGGAATGGGCTCACCGTCGCGTTGGCCGGCGCGAGTCGAGAACCCGCCGGCCAATCCGCCCCCCTCCGTTCGCTACCCTTAGGGGGCCAAGGGCTCGCTCCGAAGCCTGTGCTTGGGGAGGGTATCATGCGGTACATCGTGAAGTTCAGAGTCCCGATCGAGGCGGGAAATGCCGCGCTCTGCGCCCCCGAATTTGGGGAAAAGATGCGAGAGCTCTTGACCGAGATGAAGGCGGAAGCCGCCTATTTCACGGCCATGAACGGCCAGCGCGGCGGCTATATCGTGCTCAATGTGAACGAGGCCTCGGAAATTCCCGCGATCGCCGAGCCCCTGTTCCTGTGGTTGCATGCGGACGTCGAATTCCTGCCGGTCATGGCGCCGGAGGATTTGGCGAAGGCCGCACCGGCCATCACCGCCGCCGCGAAGAAGTGGGGATAGATGGCGACGGGCAAACCCGGCCCGCCGCCAGCCACCGCTGAAGTAATCGTACGCGCTGCGCTCGTGCCGACCAGGGTGCGAGAGCAGCTTCCGTCCGGGCCTCATCGCCCGGCATGTCCATAGGAACTCAGGCGGCCGGGGACGTCCGCTCCAGGGCGCTCCAATCGAACTCGCGCGCCCAGTCGCCAAAGCTGTGCCAGCGGACTTCCGGAAAATCCCTGTGCAGGGCGGCGATATCGACGTCGTAGCCGACGCTGTCGAACCATTCGAACATGAGGGCCACGTCCTCACTTTGACGGCGAGCCGCGGCGATCGGGATTTCCTGATAGCTGATGGGGCGGCCGATGGCGTGCGACAGGATTTTCACCTGCTCCTCGCCGGACAACTCGTCCCCGGCGAAATCGAACCGCTTGCCGAACACCTGCTCGCGCCGCTCGACCAAGGCAGCGACGAAAGCCCCGATGTCGGCCAAGGACACCAGCTGGAGCAGGCGCTTGGGCGGCATCGCGAACGCATGCGTGCCTTGGCTGAGCGCACCGATCGACCACGGCGCGACGATGTTCTCCATGAAGGCGACCGGCGCGCTGATCGTGTAGGGGATGCCGAGCCCGGCGATATGTTTCTCGACGACATACTTGCTGTCGAAATGCGGAATGCCGGTCTTCTTGTTTGCATCCGCGACGGAGGAATAGATCAAATGGCCGACCTTAGCGGCCTTCGCCGCATCGGCGGCAATGATCCCCTGGCGGATCTCCTCCTCGACACCGGCCTCGTAGCTGTTGCCCATCAGGAACATGGTGTCGACGGCGCCGGCGGCCCTCAGAGTGGCAGCAGCGTCATTGAGATCGCCAACGACGACCTCGGCGCCCTCCGACTTCAACTCTCGCGCAGCATCGCTATCGGGCTTACGGGTCAGCGCCTTGACGCTATGCCCCCTGGACAGCAGGGCGCGAGCAACTGCGCCCCCCTGCTGGCCGGTAGCGCCGGTAACCAGAACGCTTCGTTTGGTGGCCATGGGTCTGCTCCTTGTGGTTTCGCATGGAGCAGAGTTGGGCTTTGCGGCATTGGTCCATAATGGACTATAATTGGGAAACATCATCCCAATGATGGCTACAATGCTCGATCTAAACGATATCGTGGTGTTCGCTCGCGTCATCGAGGCCGGCAGCTTCACCGCCGCCGCGCGCCTGCTGGGCATGCCCAAGACCACGGTCAGTCGCCGCATTGCCGCGCTTGAGCGTGAGGTCGGGGTCCGTTTGCTTCAGCGCACGACACGCAGCCTCAATGCGACGGACGCCGGACGTCTCTATTACGCGGAGAGCAGCCGGGCATTGCGAACAATCGAAGATGCGAACCTGCGACTCGCGGAAGCGAGAGTGGAGCCTTCGGGCACGATCCGGATCTCGGCTCCGGTCGGCTTTGGCGGTTACTTTCTGTCCAGCGCGGTTTTCGATTTTCTGGCGATTTATCCGAAAACCAAAGTCGAGTTGCGCCTGACCGACGACAAACTCAACCTCGTCGAGAACGGTATCGACCTGTCATTCCGCACCGGAATCCTTCCAGATTCCACACTGATCGCCCGCAAGCTCGGCTCTGCGCATAGAATTCTGTGCGCCAGCCCGAATTATCTCGCGCGCCATGGCGTGCCGGCCGTGCCGGCGGACCTCGCGCGCCATCACTGCGTCATCGCAGGCCCGTCGACAGCCAATGCGCACTGGATGCTGGAAGGTTCGCATGGCCAGGAAACGGTCACGGTGTCCGGACGCTTCGCCGCCAACGAAATGCAGGTGGTCATTGCCGCTGCGATTGCCGGCCACGGCATCGCCCAATTACCCCACCGGGCCGCCGCGGCGGCAATGGAGGACGGGCGGTTGCGCCGTGTTCTCGACGGTTACACGACACCGGTCGGCGGCCTCTATGTCGTATACCCGAGCAGCCGGCACCTTTCACCCCTGGTCAAGGCATTCATCGAGTTGGCGGCGGAGCGATGGAGCGCCGCCGGAACCGGCGAGAATGACGAGGCCGTGGTCGTATCGAACCAGGGCAGATGAGTTGGCTCTGAACAGTCACCACATCGATGAAGCCGGCAGTCACCGGCCGGGCGAAGAATGCCCGGCCGGCGCCCCTCGAGGTCAGGCCGACAGCACGCTGTTGTAGACTGTGCCGGCGATCGTCACGTTGCTCAGGGTCAAGCCCTGGACGTTGAAAAGATAGATCGGCGCCGCCGTGTTCACCGGCGTGCCGAAATTGCAGTTGGTGATCGTCACGTTCTCGACCGGCACGACGGTCGGCGGCGGGCTGGTCAGGCCGTCATAGTCGGCCGCGACCGGGCCTTGGACGATGATCGCCTGGTAGCAGCTGGCGGTGGCGCCCGGCGGCGCCGTCACCGTCACGTTCGTGATGGTGATGTCCTTGACCGTCGGCGGCCGGATGCGGACGTTGTCGGAACCCGGCGAATAGTCGCAGTCGAAGGTGATCACGCCGCCCTGGTTGGTCGAGACCGTATTGGCCGGCACCGGGCTGCCGGCGAGCGGCTTGTAGAAGCTGGGCGTAAGGTTGATGCCGTTCGGCAGGGTCACGTCGCGGACATGGAGATTCTCAACCGTGCCGCCGCGATTGAGGTTGGTCTTGACCCGGATCGCGATGTTGAGCGGGTTGGTCGCGAAGTTCTGGTTCTGCATGCTGAGCTTCTCGGCGAAGATGTTCTTCACCCCGGCCGACATCTCGCTGCCGAGCGTGATGCCGCCATGGCCGCTGTTCATGGTGCAGTTGCGGATGACGTGGTTCTGCGCCGGCCCGTATTCGATGTCGTTGTCCTTGCCCGATTTGATCGCGATGCAATCGTCGCCGGTATTGAAGGTGACCTGGTCGACCAGCACCTGATCGCAAGCCTCGGGATCGAACCCGTCATTGTTCGGCCCGACGCTGTTCGCATAGACATTGCGGATGACCACGTCGCGGCAGGCGATCGGGTGATGCTGCCAGAACGGCGTGTTGGTCACCTGGTAGCCCTCGAGCCACACGTTGCGGCAATTCAAGAACTCGATCATGCACGGCGGTAATTGATGGCCGATGCCGAAGACCCGGGCGGCGAGCGGAATGTTCGCCTCGGACAGCGCCGGCAGGTAGGAACTGTCCTTGGTATAGGCGCTGCCGGTGCCGCCGGCGGCCGAGCCGAATTCGATCAGGTTGACCTCGGCGGTCGAGAGCGCCGGGTTCAGCGGGCCAAGCGGCAGGTTGAGCGGATTGGCGGTGCCTTCCGACGGCTGGCCCGCGACGAAGCCGGCGGTGCCGACGCTGCCCTTCCAGGTCCACCAGCAATTGGTCGCATTGTAGAGCGTACCGGCCTGGCCGTTGAGGATGCTGGTCCAGTCTTCGCCGGTGAGCGCGATGTTCTCCTGGTCCTTGGCATAAACCATGGCCGAGAAGTTGAAGCAGTCGTTGGCCTGCCAGCGCGACTGCACCAGCTTGCCGTTGGTGCCGAAATCATAGGAGCCGTATTTGGCATAGTCGGCCGGGTTGGGGCTGAACCAGATCTGCGCGCCGCTGGCCAGATGGAACTCGACGTTGCTCAGCAAGGTGACCGGCCCGGCGCAATACCAGTTGCCCGCCGGCACCACGACCCGGCCGCCGCCGGCCCGGTGGCAGGCGGCGATCGCGGCGGCGAAGGCGGCATGGCAATCGAACGAACCGGTCGCCGGCGCCAGGCCCGGGCCGGATGTGGTCGCCGAGAGGTAGAGGAACGGGATTGTGACGATCTGGCACGGCGTCGCGCCATAGGCGGTGACGCGGAACTGGCGGAACGCCCGGCCGAGGAACGCGGGCAGAGCGCGCTGCGCTTCCAGCCGGTCAGCGATGGCGCGGGCCTGGCGCCAGGGATCGTCCGCATCATGCGCCCAGGCCGGCATCTTCAGCCCCAGCGCCGCCGCCCCGGCAGCCGTTCCGGCCAGCATGGCACGGCGGGAAAGGATCAACCGCTCATCCGTCATCGTCAGGCACTCCCCGGATTTTCTTGGGATTGTGGAAGATGCGTGCCTGCCGACTTTCTGAAACACTACCATATCAGTTTTGATCGAGCGAGCAGCACGACGGGTGGCCCGGGCCGGTTGGCCCGTGACCTTTGACCGCAGTCCGAGGGTCAGGAGTTGGCGCCGAACCGGTAGCCGTTGCGGACCGGGGCACGCCGCCGGCCGGCGCGCCGTGGCGGGGGCGGCGCCACCGGCCCGGCCGGATGATCCGCGTCGCCGCCGGGCAGGAAGAAGGCCGGAACCCGCGCCTTGAGCTCGTCCAGGATCCTCAGCACCTCGCGCAGGTGTCGCTGCATCGCAGCGCCGGCGGCCAGAGCATCGTGCGCGGCCAGGGCCACGAGGATCATCTCGTGCTGAGCGATCGCAACGGCCGGGCGGCCTGGGTCCGGCAAGGACAGCCGCCGCACCCGGTCGATCTGCGTCTTGGCCTGGTCGATCGCGGTCCAGACGCTCGGGTGACCGGACTGCAGCGCCAGGGTGCGGTGGAATTCGTCGTCAAGCCCATGGAAACCCGCAAGATCGCCGGCCGCCACCGCGCGCTTCTGCGCCGCGATCAGGGCATCGAGCCCGGCCAGATCCTCCGCCGTCACCCGGCGGGCCAGATCGGCGACCACGCCGCATTCCAGCAGCTCGCGGATATATTGCGCGTCGACCACGCCGGCATAGGACAGCGGCGCCACGAACGAGCCGGCCTGGGGCAGGATGGTGACCAGCCCCTCGTCGGCGAGCTTGCTCAGCGCCTCGCGCACCGGCGTCCGGCTGACCCCCAAGAGCTCGGCCAGATCCTTCTCGGACAGGCCGCGGCCGGGGGCGAGCCGCGCCCCGACGATCGCCTGGCGCAGCACGCCATAGACCTGCAGCTTGATCGACCGATCCCGATCGATCGTCCAGTCGTCAAGCCAATCCTGTTCGCTTTCGTCTGTCATCCGCGAATATAAGCATATTCGGCAGCTTTTTAGGGGGACGCCGTGATTGGGTCGAGCCCGAAACTTTTAACCGTCGGCGCCGCACCGGGCGAAGTGAGGAATGCGATGAACGCCTTGGCCGCCGCCGGCTCCTTGGAACTGGCCGAGATGCCGGCCGCATAGAGCGTCATCTTCTGCACCTCGGGCGGCAGCGGGCCGACCAGGTCGATGCCCGGCACCGGCATCAGCTCGCTCAGCTGCTGGAAGCCCAGCTCCGCCTCACCCCGCGCCACGATCTCGCCCACGGGCGTCGCCGGGATCATATGGCTCTTAGCAGCGATCTGGTCGGCGACGCCTAACTTCTTGAAGCCCTCGGTCGAGAGGTAGACGCCGCTGGCGCTGTCGGAATAGGCGATCGACTTGGCGGCAAGCAACGCGCGCTTCAGCCCGTCCACGGTCGAGATGTCGGGCTTGGGCGCGCCGGCCTTGACCGCCATGCCGATGTAGGAGCGCGCGATTTCGACCCGGCTGGCCGGCACCACCTTGCCCTGCTTCACCAGATCGTCGAGCGCCGAGGCGACCATGATCAGCACGTCGACCTGTTCGCCCCGCTCCAGCCGCAGCGGGATCGCGTCATGGGTCGTGCCCATCGACGGGCCCCAGGCGATCTCCAGATGATCGTGCGTCTGCTGCTCGAACTGCGGCGCCAGCGCCTTGTAGGGGGCCGCGAACCCGCCCGAGCTCATCACCTTGACCTCGGCGGCGCCGGCCGTGGCCGCGGTCAGCAGACCGGCCAAGGCAAAACCGAGCACGCGCAACTTTATCGACCGCATGGCATTCCCCATCACCCGCAAGCCCGTGCTCGCCGGAGGCGCGAGCTTAACCCGGCTTGCGCCACCGGGTGCAAGCCCCTCGCGCCGGCCGCGCCTGCGGATTTTTTTATGCATCCAAATTTCGCCACACTTGTTAAAGCCCGGCGCATTGCCATGACGTTCGAAGGAGGCAGGGCCATGACATGGTTGGAAATCGGTCTCCTGTGGATCGTCCTGTCCATCGGCCTGCCGATCCTCCTCGGCTTGCGCCACACGCAGTTGAAGGAATACCGCCAGCGGCTGCGGGCGGCGCGGGCGCGGTTCCATCGCTTTCACATCGCACATAGCCTGCCGCCGCTGACCCACTGAAGCGGCCCGGCCCGGGGCGGAGGCTTCAGGGACCGTCGAGCCGCTCCAGGAGCTGCATCAGCAGCGCACGGCTGCGCCTCAATTCGTCGACATGGGCGGCCGACAGTTCCAGGAGGATCGTCTCGGCCTTGGGTGTCAGGCCGACAACGACGCGCCGCCGGTCTTCCTCTACTTCCGACCGATCGACCAGATCCGCCTGCACGAGCCGGCCGACGAGTTCGACGGCGCTGTGATGGCGGATGAGCAGATGGTCGGCCAGATCGCCGATCGTCATCGGCCGGCCGGCGCCATGCCCCTTGATCGCCAGGATCGCCTGATGCTGCTGGGCGGTAAGCCCGCTCGCGCGCGCAGCATTTTCACTGAACGCCAGAAAGCGGCGCAAGGCATGCCGGAAGGCCGCCAATGTCTCGTAATCTTCTTCGCTGATCGACCTTGTGCCGGTCATCGACACGCTCCCTTCGACTCGATCTCTTGATATATATCGTATCACGATATATCTACGTCGTCCGTTTCAGATCTCCGGACGACGACCATGCGCCAGACGGCCCCGCAAGCTCCATCACCATTACGACACCGCGAAGTGCCGGGCGACTTCACGGCCGACCGCCAAGTCCTGGTCCTGATCGGCATGGCGCTTGCGGTCGGCAGCGCCGGCGCGGCATGGGTGCTGCTGAAGCTGATCGCGCTGACGACGAACCTGGTCTGGGCCGGACGCTTCAGTACCGCGAATTTCTCGATGGCAACGGCCGTCCCCGGCGTCTGGATGGTCGCGGCACCGGCGCTCGGCGGGCTGGCGATCGGGCTCATGGCCCGCTTCGGGTCGGAGAAAATTCGCGGCCACGGCATTCCCGAGGCGATCGAGGCGATCCTGATCGGCAGCAGCCGCATGCAGCCGAAAGTGGCGGTTCTGAAACCGCTGTCGTCCGCCATCTCGATCGGCACCGGCGGTCCGTTCGGTGCCGAGGGGCCGATCATCATGACCGGCGGAGCCCTCGGCTCGCTCTTCGCCCAATGTTTCCATCTGACGGCGGCGGAACGAAAGACCCTGCTGGTCGCCGGTGCGGCCGCCGGCATGACGGCGATCTTCGGCACGCCAATCGCCGCGGTGCTGCTGGCGGTCGAGCTGCTGCTATTCGAATGGAAGCCGCGCAGCTTCATCCCGGTAGCCGCGGCCGCCGTCGTGTCGGCCGCGTGGCGGCCGCTGCTGTTCGGGCATGGCCCGCTGTTCCCCTTCGCCGCCGCCGTCGACCTGCCCTGGTGGGGGCTGGCGGCCTGCGTCGGGGTCGGCATCGTCGCGGGGCTGCAATCGGGTGCCATGACGCGGCTGCTCTATGCGGCCGAGGATCTGTTCGACCATCTTCCGCTGCATTGGATGTGGTGGCCACTGCTCGGCGGCCTGCTGGTCGGGCTGGGTGGCTGCCTCGAGCCGCGGGCGCTCGGCGTCGGATACGACATCATCGGCGACCTGCTGTCCGGCCATATGGTGCTCGGCGAAGTCGGCAGGCTGCTGGCCGTGAAGTCCGCCATCTGGATCCTGGCGCTCGCCTCGGGCACCTCCGGCGGAGTCCTTGCGCCGATCTTGATCCTCGGCGGCCTGGCCGGCTGGCTGGAGGGACAGTTCCTGCCGGGCGGCGCCTCGTTCTGGGCACTGCTCGGCATGGCGGCGATGATGGGCGGCACCATGCGCTCGCCGCTGACGGCGGTGCTGTTCGCAGTCGAATTGACCGGCAATCTCGGAACACTGCTGCCGTTGCTGGCGGCGACCTGCTCGGCCCACGCCGTCACCGTGCTGCTGCTCAAGCGCTCGATCCTCACCGAGAAGATCGCCCGCCGCGGCCAGCACATCACGCGGGAATACAGCATCGACCCGTTCGAGCTCATTCGGGTCAAGGACGTCATGGTGACGGCCGTCGATACCCTGCCGGCGACGATGACGATCGAGGCCGCCGCCGAGTTTTTCGCCTCGCCGGAACGCCGGCACAAATCCTATCCGGTGCTGGCGGGCGACGGCCGGCTCGTCGGGATGGCGACGCGATCGGATGCGCTCCGCTGGCGGATGGACAGGCGGCACGGGTCGGACACGCTCTATGATGCGCTCTCGGACACGGCCGTCTCGGTCGGCTATCCCGACGAGGTCCTGGGGCGCCTCGCCGATCTGATGGTGGTGGAGGACCTGGGGCGCATTCCAATCGTCGATCCGGGCGATCACCGTGTGGTCGGGCTGGTCGCGCGGAAGGACCTGCTTCGCATCCGCTCGGGCGTCCTGGCGTCGGAGACCGATCGCCAGGCCTTCTTCCGCCCTGCGGATGCCCAGGCTTCCAGCCGCTGAGGACAGGCCCGTGCCCTGCCCCGCACCGGGCCGCGATACAATGTCGCGATGGGCGCTGCCGCTTGGCCATCAGGCGTCCCTTTCGGCCCGCAGCCGGGTCAAACCATTGCTCTGGAAAGGGCCGATCGTGTCTAGATTTCGACACGCGACGCCGATGGCGCGATAGCCCGGACGTACTCCAATAAATATGCAGATTTACGCATGGATTTACTCGGAGTTTCGCCCGCTTCTCCCGACCGAACACCGGCAATATCGCGCGCTACGACGCATATCGAACCAATACTCATCGCAATCACCCGCGGTGGGTGGAGCGCATCGCGAACACAACTATAAAGTGATTAGGTATCTTTGCCATTTCATTGATCACCCTCCCAGACGGGTATAATTTTCGGCGAAAATTCACAAACAAAAGAGGCAAACAAGGGGAAAAAATCTGGGAGGAAATCGTGATAAAACGACGCTCCACGAGCCATCTCCGGCCCCTGGCCGGATGCCTTGCAGTCAGTTTGATCACACTCGTCGGCCTTGCGCCGACGGCCGATGCCCGCGTCACCAGCATCGTACTCGGCGCCCCCACTCAACCCTATGGCACGACCAGCTTCGGCACGACCGGCGCCTATGAGGAACTCGACGGCACCGCCAACGGCGAACTCGATCCGCGCGATCCGCTGAACGCCGTCATCCAGGATATCCAGCTCGCGCCGCGCAATGCGCACGGCATGGTCGAATATTCGACCAAAATTTCGATCCTCAAGCCGGTCGACGAAAGCAAGGGCAATCACACGCTGCTGTTCGAGATCGTGAACCGCGGCAACAAGCTCGACCCCGGCTTCTATAATGTCGGGGCGACGACGACAAACCCGGCCGGCGACGGCTTCCTGGAAGAACAGGGCTTTACCCTGGTCTGGGCGGGCTGGCAGTCGGATCTGTCGCAGCTGTCGACCCTCGTCACCATGACACCGGTCATCCCGCACTTCCCGGGCGGCAAGACCATCACCGGCGTCGTGCGCGCCGAGTTCATCCTCAGCACCGCGGCGACGACCCAGAACATCCTCGCCGATTCCAGTTCCAACACGCCCGGCTACGCGACCGTCACGCTCGACAATTCGCACGACACGATGACGATGCGCGTCCATCAGAATGATCCGAAGGTCACGATCCCCAACAGCGACTGGGCCTATGCGGATTGCACCAGCGTGCCGTTCCCGGGCACGCCGAACCCGCAGAAGGTCTGCCTCAAGAACGGCTTCGACACCAACCACATCTACGAGCTGATCTATACGGCCAAAGATCCGATCGTGATGGGGCTGGGTCTCGCTGCGATCCGCGACGTCACCGCCTTCCTGCACCATGCCAAGAAGGATGACACCGGCACGGCGAATCCGCTCGCCGGCGCGATCAAATACACGCTGCTGAACGGCATCTCGCAGAGCGGCCGGCTGCTGCGCACCTTCCTCGATCTGGGCTTCAACGAGGACGAATTTCACCGCCAGGTCTATGACGGGATGCAGCCGCACATCGGCTCCGTCCGCAATTACATGAACGTCCGCTTCGCCCAGCCCGGCCGCCTGGCCGGCACCCAGCACACCGAGAAGCAATACCCCGGCCCGGACGGCCCGCTGACCTACGAGCCGAGCTTCGACCCGCTGACTGGCCAATACCGTGGCCTGCTCGATCGCTGCCGCATGTCCGAGACCTGCCCCAAAATCGTCCATACCATGAGCGACATCGAATATTGGGAAGCGTCCGGGGCCGGCGATACGACCGATCCATCGGGTCAGCGTGACGAGCACCTGCCGCAGAACGTCAGGATCTACGAGTTCTCCAGCACGCAGCACGGCGGCTTCTCGCCGGTCGCGGCGCTGCCGACCTCGACCGGCATCTGCCAGCAGCTGCCGAACACCAATTCCTACACCTACAACATCCGCGCGCTTCTGGCGGCGCTCCAGAGCTGGGTCGCAAACGGCACCGAGCCGCCGCGGAGCCGGCATTCCTCGCTGGAACGCCATACCTTGGTTCCGCTCAACCAGTTCGTCTTCCCGACCATTCCGACGGTCGTGGACCCGCATCCCCTGTTCAATACCCGTACCGTGTATTTCCGCGGCTTCTTCTACGATTCTGACGATCTCAGCGGGATCATCTCGGTCGAACCGCCGATCCCGTTCCGGCGTTATCCGGCCCTGGTGCCGCAGGTCAATTCCGACGGCAACGACATCGACGGCCTGCGCTCGGTCACGCTCCGCGCGCCGCTCGGCACCTACACCGGCTGGAATGTCCGCGCCGCGGGCTTCAGCGAGGGCGATGCCTGCGACCTGACCGGCAGCTGGATCCCGTTCGCGCTCACCAAGGCGCAGCGGCTGGCAGCGCATGACCACCGGCCGTCGCTGCAGGAACGTTACGGCAATCTCGCCGGCTATACCGCGGCGGCGACCGCGGCCGCCAACCACCTGGCCAGCCGGGGCCTGCTCCTCGCCTCAGACGTCGCCGCGGCGATCACGAGCGCCACGAACCAGGCCCATGCGGCGGGATTGAACTGACCACCGCCGAGGGCGTGCCGCCGGCGCGCCCTCGCTCCTTCGATCGACGCCCCCGCGGGGCGTCGATCATCTCAGCCGATCAACCCCTTCGTCCCGACCGCCGCCCGCGGCGTTCCGCCACAAGCGCCGCCGCGCCCGCGCCGACGATTCGCGGTACTTTCATAAGTGTTCGTGGCGAACAGAACCAGATTGGTGAGATCACGAAGGATGTCATAATCAATATTCATTTATGACAATGTTGACGGGCCAATCCTCACGAAACTAGGATCGACTTGATCGGATCGACGAACTCGCCACAGCTTCGTCCGCTCGGCGACGATTCCTCGATGGTCCCCGATCCAAGCTCATTTTTGCTGTCGATATCATGCTGCCGCGACGCCCAAGGCGATACGGCCAAAGCGCCCGGCGATTGATCTCCCCCTTACAGAAGGATGAGAGTCATGACGGAAAGCCCTGCACCTTCGACCGCTGATGCCGCCCCGCCGCCGGACCTTGCACCCTTCGGGTTCGACCCCCAGAGCCTGATCGAGACTCAGCAACGGCAGATCGACGCCTTCGGCCGCGCGACCGAGATCATCTCCTCCACTTTTTCCGCCGTCATCGCCAAGCAGTTCGAACTGCTGCAGAAGGAGGCGGAGCAGTTCGCGAGCGAGATGAAGCTGCTGCTGGAAGTCCGCGACCCTGCCGACGTCGTGCCCAAGCAGGTCGCCACCGCGCGGAACGCCTTCGACGAGACGCTGGCCGATCTGCGGGCAATCAACGACATCACGCGCGCCGGCACCCTCGAGTTGTTCGACGTCTTCCGGAACCTGCCGCGGGACACGAACCTGCCGCCGGCCCCGCCAGTCGAAGCCCACAAGCTGCCAACGCGGCCGTCTCGCGCGGCCTGAGCAGCCCGGAGTCCAGCGGAACGGGGGATTCCGCCACCTACCGGATCAAAGCCCGGGAGCCGACAGGCTTTCGGGCTCCATTTTTTTGAGACACGTTCCGCTCACGTGTCGGGCGCCCGGACGAAGCACATGATGCCGGCAAGCTTGGTCCAGCACACGACGGCGCGGCCGACCGGGTTGTCGGCGCGCTGCAATACCTTCTCGGGCGGCACCGGCAGCCATTTGTTGTCGATGAAGACCTCGTAGCCGCCCGACGTTTCCCGGGAGTCGACGGCGCGACAGTCGGCGACCGAACAGCAGAGCAATCCCGTGCTGGGCTGGCGCAGGCTTTGGAACCAGGGAGCGAGGGTCGGATCGGCGTCCGGCGGCGGCGCTGCATAAGCATGAGCGGCGAGGAGCAAGGCCGTGACGATGCTGAGGCGTATCATCCACCGTCCCCTCGCGAATGCAGCTGGAACCTACGATAGCACGGCCAGAGAGAATTCGAAGGCCACGGGCATGATCTGCCGACGGGCGGCGACCCGGGCAAGGCCGCCCGATCGGTTTCGGCTCCGGGCTCGAGTCCTCGACGTGATCACTACGAGGATCCCTTCACCCATTTCCTGACGAGACTGTCGATCGACCAGGGGCCCGCCCCGCCCAGGATCAGGGCGACAAGGCAGACGAAATAGAGGAGGTCCGTCTCGTAGCCCGGCTGGCCGAAATGGGGCCCGGCGGCGGTCACGGCCTCCAGCTTGATCGAACTGAACCCGTTTGGGAGATGGACGGTGACGATGGCGACGAGGAGCACCGCAGCCATCGGTATACTGGCGACGGGTATGAACGCACCCAGCAGCACGGCGGCACCGCCGAACAGTTCGACCAGGATGGTGGCCCAGGCTAGAAGCTCCGGCATCGGCACGCCCAGGGCCTGCAGGATATGGGAAAAGGAGTCCGAGCCCCGGGCGAGCTTCGCGTAGCCATGCTCCATGAAGCCGTAGCCGACCATCAGGCGAAGCGCGAGAGGCGCCCAGCGAGCCATTTGCGGACGACTCTCCGCTGCGAGGAAAGCGAGCACTTTCATTCTAATCTCCAGCCATATCCAAAGCGTGAGTGGCAGCGCTGTGCGGGTCTACCAAGCCAGCGCACGCCTTCCCCAGAGCGCGCCGAGACCGGCGACGATCAGCATGCCGGCGCTATACCAGATCGCCACGTACAACCCTCCGTCCTGCTTGCAGGCGAACCCGTAAGCGGCGGCACCAAGCGCACCCGCGAGCAGCCCGGCGGCCGCGCCCGCCATGATCGGACGTGTCGGCGCGCCGGTCCTGAGCGTGCCGACGATCATCGCAAGCGCTGGCAGCGAAACGAGGACGATCGATCCGATGCAGTTCGGGAAGGCCACGCCTGACAGCCCAAGGGTCCGGAGGCCCGATGCGTCCGTCGCACCGCCGAGGGCCAGCAAGGCCAACCCCGGCAGGAGTGCGACCAGCAGTCGCTCCATTTTGCCCTCGGGGCGAGCCGCCTCGCGCACCAGAAAGAAGCCGCCGCAGGCCAGGGCGAGCGTGCACGCGGATTTGTGATGGAACGGCGCACTCCGCACCGTCACCATCAGCTCGGGGCTGACGCCGTATAAAAGGAAGACCAAGGCGATGGCGATCGCGAGCGACTGAGCCGCGACAAAGAGCAGCCGGCGAAGAAGTGGGGGAGCAGTACGGCCCCGTCTCGTTGCGAGCTCATGCGCGAGATCTCGAATCAGACGATCGGTTTCTTTGACAGAGCTCATGCCTTGTCTCCGAAGAGTTTGGAAAGTTCCAGATTGGCCGCCGTGGTGAGACGCTGAAGGGCGCGGTGCAGCGTCACGCGCACGGCGCCTTCGCTGGTCTGGAGTTTCAGCGCGGTTGCGCGCACCGAAGCCCCCTCGATCGCGAGGGCGCGCACGACCTCGCGCTGGCCAAAGGGCAGGCCGTTTACGTGGCGGTCGAGATTGACCAGGGCGCGGTCGAAGTCTTCGGCAGGCACCTCGGACAGCATCGCCCATTGGTCCGGGGTGATGTCGCGCCGGCGACGAGCCGCGCGGCTGAGCCGCCTAACGGCATCGATCAGTTTGTGGCGGACGATCGCATGCAGCCAGGGCAGGAAGGGCCGGCCCTCGTCCCACGTGTGCCGCTTGGTGTGCAGACCGATCAGCACCTCCTGCACCAGGTCCTCCGTCTCATGAATATCCAGTCCAAGGCGCGCCAATCGTCGCCGAACCAGCCGACGCAACACATTCGCGATCTCACCCAGCATGTCCTCATAGGCCGCGGCGTCTCCCCGACGCCCGGCGCGCATGGCCTCAGCCCAGGTCTGTTCGTGGTTTTCCATGACTCTTCATTCGCCAGCGCGGCGCCGACGTTACGTCCCTCCAAAAAATTTCTACTCATCACGCACAATCACAAAGCCGTGAAACGGTTTCGCTGCGGCACGTCGCATCGAAAGACCTCAATGAAGCGACAATGCCGTTTCGACCGATCACGGAGTCTCTATATGAACAAGCTGACAATAGTTGTTGGATTTGCCTTCTCTAGGCTTTTTACTGCCAGAATCTTCAGAGCAGTTACCCTCGAGCATTTCGCGAATATCGCCGCGAGAACCACGGATGCTGTCAGCGTGACAAGACCGCGTCGCGTGGTGGCGACGATGGGGCTGCTCGCCATCGCGGCATCGGTGGCCGCCTGCAGCGACATGAATGTCAAGCCGGCGACCTCGGACCAGATCTTCAACGACCTGCACAGCAAGCCGGGCCCTCGATAGCGGTCTCCCGACCCAATCAAGACTAATCCACAAGGCCAGTCTGGCCGATCAGGAGAGGCGTCACGCTCTGTTGACTGCAGAGCTCGCCATTGGAGTTCTCTCAAGTGATACGTACTTCCCGAACGGGCCGTCCTCTCGCAACGGCCGCCGCTGGCCGTCGACTTGGCGCCAGAATGCCGCTCTATTCCTTGGGACTACTTGCAAGCGTGAGCGCAAGTCCCGCCATGGCCGACGAGCTGAGCGACGTAAAAGCCCAGTTGCAGACCCTCACCAAGAAGCTCAACGCGCTCGAGGCCAAGCAGGACGCACAGCAGCAGCAGATGGAGGCAAAGCCGGTCGCTGCTGCCGCCTCGACCGATAGCGTGCTCGACGCGTTGAAAGGCAGCTTCCCCCGATCATTCAGGATCCCGGGCACGGATACGTCGCTCCGGATCGGCGGCTATGTGAAGCTGGACGCCATCTATGATGCGGACGCCCCGCAAGGCGACGAGATCAGCCCGACGACGATCCCGCTTGCCGGCACCCCTGCCGCCCGGCGCCAGGGCTCCTTCCGCCTTGACGCGCGGCAGTCCCGCTTCGACATCGAGACCAGGACGCCGACCGAGTACGGGCAGCTCAAGACCTATATCGAAGGCGACTTCTACGGCAGCGGCGGCAACGAGTTCTCGTCCAATTCGACGACATTCCGCATACGGCATGCCTATGGCGAGCTCGGGCCGGTATTGGCGGGCCAGTACTGGTCGAATTTCATCGACCCGGAGAGCTACGCGGAGACGCTCGATTTCAACGGCCCCGCCGGGCAGGTTTTCGTTCGCCAAGGGCAAATCCGCTTCACCCAGCCGGTGGGGTCCGATACGACACTCTCGGTGGCGATCGAAAATCCCGAAGGCGATTTCTTCGCGTCCCCGAACGCCGCCAGCAACTCCGCCAGCGTGAACGCGGGCGCCGGCGGCACCACGGGCAACAATCTCGACGCGCTCCCCGATTTCACGGCGCGCCTGACGACCAAGAATTCGTGGGGTCAGTTCACCTTCTCGGCGCTGGCGAGAGAGATCCAGGCCAACGTCGCCTCAGGCCCTTTGACCGGCCGGAACGGCAGGGATTTTGGCTACGGCCTGTCGGCGCAAGGCGTCATCAACACGCATCTCGGGAAGGACAAGTTCTTCTATGAGATCAACGGCGGCACCGGCCTTGGTCGGTATCTCCAGGATGGCGTCGGCACCGCAGCCAATTTCGATGCTACGACCGGCCGGCTCGGCTCGGAAACGGCGTTCGGCGCCTACGGAGCCTATCAGCATTGGTGGCTCGACAATCTGCGCTCCTCCTTCATTTATGGCCATGACGAGCTCTATAGCGACATCAAGATCACCGGCCCGAGCGCCAACCGATCGATCGACACGGTGCACACCAATTTGATTTGGAGTCCCGTGCCGAACACCAACCTCGGCATCGAATATATCTATGGCAGGCGCGAAACCGTCGCGAATGCCCGTGGCGAACTCAATCGGATGCAAGTGAGCGCGCAGTTCAATTTCTGACGCCCCTCCCCCCAAACCGGCCCGTTCGGCCGCGCTCCTTACGCCCCATCGTGAGAAGCGTGACCGAACAAAAAAGAGGGCCGGCTCGTTCGGCTCCGCTGCGCGTCACATCCCTTCCAGGGCAGTGGGGCCGAACGTCAATTCCCGCTATCCTCGACGCCGGTGCGTGGACAGGCCATCGAATTTCGACCGGCCTCGCATTTCGCCTGGCGCCCCATTGAGCCGAACGTTGATCGGAAGCTCACCGGCCCGGCCTCTTAGTCGAGCGTCGCGCCGGTCAGCTGTTCGCTGAGCTGCCAGAGCCGGCCGGCGGCGACAGGATCGATCGCTCGTGGCCGCACGCCATGCAGCTCCACAGAGCCGTCGGAAGGAAGGGTGCGAGCGATCTCGCAGTCGGCGCAATAGACCCCGCCCATGCCGTCGAGTTGCGGGCTCGTGGCGCACCACACGCTGGTCGCGGCGCCCTGTTGCGGCGTCTTCTTGTTGTTCTCGGGATCGATGATCGGCTTGCCCGCCTCGTCGAGAACCTTGCTGGCATTGAGCTCTTCCTTCGACATATGGCGGACCAGGTCCGTCACGATGCCTCCCGGATGCACGGCGAAGGCGCGGACGCCTTGGCGCTGGCCGATCGAGTCGAGTGCCACGGCAAACAGCGAGTTGGCGGTCTTGGACTGCCCATAGGCGACCCAGGGGTCGTACGCGCGGCGCTCGAAATGGGGGTCATGAAAGTCGATCCCGGCGCGGCGGTGGGCATAGGAGGTGAGCGCTACGACGCGGGCGCCCCGAGCCCGAACCAGCGCGGGCCACAGCCGGCAAGCGAGCTGGAAATGCCCCAGATGGTTCGCTGCGAACTGGGATTCATACCCACGCGCGTCGCGCGCCAGCGGGGCGGCCATGACGCCGGCGTTATTCACCAGAATGTGCAGCGCGTCGTTCTCGGCGAGAAATCGCTGCGCGAAAGCATCGATCGAGGCCGGATCCAGCAGATCCATGGCCTCGAGTACCACCTCCGGCATCTCCGCCAGGTTCGCCTTCGCCTTTGCCATATCGCGCGTCGGCACGATGACGTTCGCGCCGGCAGATCGAAACGCGCGGACGGTCTCCACGCCGATTCCGGAATAGCCGCCCGTCACGATGACGGTTTTGCTGGTCAGATCGATGCCCTCGATGACCTCGGCGGCGGTCGTCGCGGCGCCGAAGCCCGAACCGATGGGCGCTTGTGCGGTGGGCATGAGTGTCTCCGATGTTGTTCGAGGCACTTTGGCCGTAGCCTTCCGTATTATGAATGCTTGAGAGCACGAATTTCCTGCGCGATAATACAAGCATGACGGCGGACCCGCTTTCAGACCTGCTCAATCTCGTCCGCGCCCGGTGCAGCCTCTCAGGCAAGCTTGTCGCCGGTGGCACATGGGCGCGCCGCTTCGCTAACCTCGACGCGATCAAATTCTGCGCCGCGATCGAGGGTCATTGCTGGTCTTATGTGGAGGGGATGCCGAAGCCGGTATGGTTCGAGCGGGGGGACGTTCTGGTCCTGAACGGCACCCGTTCGCTGGTGCTGGCGAGCGATCCGAGGCTTGTTTCAGGCGCCGTCACGACGCCGCACGTCCAGGACGGTGATGGCAATTACCGGCTCGGCCAGGGTGACGGCTTCACCATGCTCGGCGGCATGGTCCAGATCGACGCCCAACGCCAGCCCCTGCTCCTCGGTAGCTTGGGTCCGCTCATTCACGTCAACGGCAATGATCCGGCGGCGTCGAACCTTGGGTGGCTGCTCGAGCAGATTGTCGAGGAAATGGCGCCGCCATGCCGACCTGGTCATTCCCTCGTCGTAGCGGAGCTGGCCCAGCTTCTGTTCGTGCAGACGCTCCGCGCCCATCTTTCGCGTTCGTCCGAGGAGAAAGGCGGCTGGCTCCGGGGCCTCGGCGACAAGCGGCTCGCCCCTGCCCTTGCCGGCATGCATGCCGAGCCGGCGCGCGACTGGAGCCTCGACGATCTCGCGCGGGAGGCGGGCATGTCCCGCACATCCTTCGCGGTGCGCTTCCGGGACGTGATGGGCATGCCACCGCTGACCTATCTCACGAATTGGCGCATGCATCTGGCGGAGCGCGACCTGCGCGCCGGAACGGCGGTCGTCGAGGTCGCGAGTGCCATTGGCTACACATCGGAAAGCGCCTTCAGCCATGCGTTCAAGCGCACGATGGGCGTGGCGCCCGGACGCTATCGCAAAGCGTTCGGTAAAGATGCGTCGATGAGCGAGATCGACCGAGATGCGAAACCTGCCGACGACCTCTTCTGAGCTGCAACCGCTCGGAAACTGTCCCTCGGTTGAACGCAGCGATTGGTCGTGAGCAGCACCGCTCCGGCCTCCGTCAACTCCACGCCCCGCGCCAAGCGGAGCAAGAGTGCCGTCCTCGGCCATAGCGACGAAGTATCGGCATTGCCTGAGATCCGCGGCCGCCCATACCGATAAACTATCAAAGTCTACCGGCCCATATATTAGACCCGCGATCGGGTCGATATTAGATCTTGGCCATCAGGACGACGCCGCGAGCCCCGGCTCGACTGACCGCCGACAAAGAACTCGAATGCAGTCCGGGCCCACCAACACAGACTATTGGAGGTCCACGCAATGCAGTTTCTAGTTTCCAGCTTACGCGACTACCCCGAGATCGCCCTCTTCCTGACCCTCGCTGTCGGGTTTTGGTTCGGCAACGTCAAGATCGGCACGTTCAGCCTGGGCGCCGTCACCAGCACGCTCGTCGCCGGGCTGCTGATCGGGCAGTTCGGCATCCACATCCCGCCGATCGTCGCGGACACGTTCTTCACGATGTTCCTCTTCGCCGTCGGCTACAGCGCCGGGCCCCAATTCTTCCCGGCCCTGAAGAAAGACGGGGTGCCGCAAGTCATCTTCGCCCTCGTCGTCTGCGGCTCTGGCCTGCTCAGCGCCTATGTGGCGGCGAAGCTCTTGGGCTATGGCCCCGGCCTCGCGGCGGGCCTGCTCGCCGGCGGCTACACCAACTCCGGCACGCTCGGCGTCGCCGCCGCCAACATGAAGGAACTGGGTCTCGATCCGGCGCAGACGGCGTCCCAGTCGGGCCTGGCGGCGATCGCCTATGCGGTCTCCTATCCGTTCGGTGCCGCCGCATCGGCCTGGTTCCTGTCCTCCCTCGCGCCCAAGCTGCTGGGCATCGATCTGCCCGGCGCCTGCAAGACGTTTGCAGCAACCCAGGGTGGGCGGAAGCCGGAACCGGGCGTCGGCTCGGCCTACCGTCCGGTGCTGACGCGGGCTTTCCGGGTCGAGAGCGCCGAGCTGGTCGGGCGAACGCCGCGGGAGCTGAACGCCACGCTCGAAGGTGCCTTCATCACCCGCTACCGCGATAACGACCGCCTGCTCGAACCGGATTGCGACGTCGCCATTCGGCGGGGCGTGGCGCTGGCGATCGCCGGATCGCCCCAGGCCCTCCAGCTTATGGAGCAGAAGGTCGGCCCCGAAGTGGACGATGCCGAACTGCTGGCCTACGCGACCGAAGAGACGGACCTGGTCGTGACGAGCAAGAAGGCGGCGAACCGGACCGTCGGCGAGCTCGAGCGTGACGGCCTCGCCCAGTTCGGCCGTCCGCTGTTCCTGCTCCGCGTGTCACGCGGCGGCCAGGATCTCACCCCGACGCCGGACCTCGTGCTGCAGCGCTGGGACGTGCTGACGGTTCGTGGCCCGCGCAAACAGGTGGAGCAGCTCGGCAAGGATCTGGGCTACGTCGATCGGGCGACCTCCCAGTCCGACATCGCCTTCATGGCGGCCGGCGTCGTCATCGGCAGCCTCGTCGGTGCCATCACCGTGCATGTCGGCGGCATTCCCTTGAGCCTCAGCCCCAGCGTCGGCACCCTCGTCGCCGGCCTGGTCTTCGGCTACCTGCGGTCGGTCTATCGCACCTTCGGGCGCATCCCCGAGCCCGCGGTGTGGGTGTTCAACAATGTGGGCCTGAACGGCTTCATCGCGGTCGTCGGCCTCAATGCAGGACCCGGCCTGGTATCCGGCCTGGAGAGCAACGGCATCAGCCTGTTCCTTGCCGGCGTCGCAGTGACCCTGGTGCCGCTGATCGTCGCCGTCCTCCTCGGCCGGTACGTCTTCAAGTTCCATCCCGCCGTTCTGTTCGGCGCCTGCGCCGGCGCCCGCTCGAGCAGCGCCGCCTTGGGCGCGGTGCAGGAAGCGGCAAAGAGCGCCGTGCCGGTGATCGGCTACACCGTGCCCTACGCCGTGAGCCGGCTCGTGCTCGCGGTCTTCGGGGTCCTGGTCCTGCTCATCTTGAAATGAGCCGCAACGGCCATACGAACGGCTGTGAACAACCGTGAACGCCTACGGACCCGCCGGCAGTACCCGCGCCGGTCCCCATCCCCCCGACAGGGGAACGATTACTTACCCAAATGGAGACATGAAATGACTGAGTTCCGCACCGAAACCGACAGCCTTGGTGAAGTCCAGGTCCCGGCCGACAAGCTGTGGGGCCCGCAAACCCAGCGCTCGCTCGAGCATTTCTCGATCGGCCACGACTTGATCCCCCGCGAGATGATCACCGCCTATGCGACGCTGAAGAAGGCAGCGGCCCATGCGAACCACGCCGGCAAGCGGCTCGATCCCAAGATCCACGCGCTCATCGTCCAGGTGTGCGACGAGATCCTGGCCGGCCAGCACCACGACATGTTCCCGCTCCACGTCTGGATGACCGGCAGCGGCACCCAGTTCAACATGAACGTGAACGAGGTGATCTCGAACCGCTGCTGCCAACTCGCCGACACGGCGGTCGGCAGCAAGGCGCCGGTGCATCCGAACGATCACGTCAACATGTCGCAATCGTCGAACGACAGCTTCCCGTCGGCGATGTATGTCGCGGCGGCGGTCGGCGTGAAGGCGCGGCTGATCCCGGCCGTCCAGGCGCTCCACGACGCCATCGCCGCCAAGGCCGCGGACTGGGCCGACATCGTCAAGATCGGCCGCACCCACATGCAGGACGCGACGCCGCTCACCCTCGGCCAGGAATGGTCCGGCTATGCCGGCATGCTGGCGGAGAACCTCGAGCATCTCGACGACGCGCTCAAAGCCGTCTATCGCCTGGCGCTCGGCGGCACCGCGGTCGGCACCGGCATCAATGCCGCCCCCGGCTTCGCGGAAGCCGCCACGGCCGAGATCGCCAAGCTCACCGGCCTGCCGTTCGTGAGTGCGCCCAACAAATTCACGGTGCAGGGCGCGCATGATGCGCTGGTGCAACTGTCGGGCACGCTCAGGACGCTCGCCGTCTCGCTCTACAAGATCGGCAACGACATCCGGCTCTTGGCCTGCGGGCCCAGGGCCGGCTTCGCCGAGCTCTTGATCCCGGAGAACGAGCCCGGCTCCTCGATCATGCCGGGCAAGGTCAACCCGACCCAGGCCGAGGCCTTGACCATGCTCGCGGTCCAGGTCATGGCGAATGACGTGGCGGTCGGCTTCGGCGGCGCCGGCGGCTATCTCGAGATGAACGTCTACAAGCCGCTGATCATCCAGAACATCGCCCAGTCGATTACTTTGCTGACCGATGGCTGCACGAATTTCCGCAAGTTCCTGGTCGAAGGCACCCGGCCGAACGTCAAGAAGATTGCGGAGTATGTCGAGCGCTCGCTGATGCTCGTCACCGCACTCGCCCCAGTGATCGGCTACGACAAGGCGTCGAAGATCGCCCATCACGCGATGGATCACGACCTGACGCTCAAGGAGGCGGCCCTGCAGCTCGGCTTCGTCACCGAAGAGGAGTTCGACCGGGTGGTCGACCCGAAGAAGATGGTCAAACCCTACGTCGCCGCTGCGAACTGAACCGAGCTTCCCTTCCACGCGCGCGGCCGTTCCTCCGGAGCGGCCGAGCCTTTCTCATGGTTGTCCCTCCGCCGCCTCTGATGGACGCCGAGATGATCAAAATGAAAAAGCGGCGCATAATGAACCCGTCACCCGATGGCGCGCCGAGCGTGCTATCGGGTGACGGGTTCCGCCGCAGCGGCAGGGTTTTCCCATATCGTGAACACCGCGGCACAAGCGTCCGGAACGCCCACCGCAAACACGCGGCTGTGGGCCACATGGGTAGCGGCGCGGCCATGCCTGCTGTTCGGCCTGCGGCTTTGGGCATCGGTCAGCCTGGCGCTCGCGCTCTCCTTCTGGCTGCAGCTCGACAACGCCTATTGGTCGGCGACGAGCGCCAGCATCGTGTGCCAGCCGAGCCTCGGCGCCTCGCTGCGCAAGGGCCGGTTTCGCGCGATCGGCACGATCACAGGCGCCGTTGCGATCGTCGGGCTGACGGCGTTGTATCCGCAAAGCCGGATCGGCCTGCTCGCCGGCCTCACCCTCTGGTGCGCGCTCTGCGCGTTCGCGGCCACCATCCTGCGCAATTTCGCCTCCTATGCCGCAGCCCTCGCCGGGGTGACGTCGGCCGTCGTCTTCGCTGGCGCGGCCGGCGATCCGGACAGCACATTCACCGTCGCGGTTACGCGCGCGACCGAGATCGGCATCGGCATCGTCGCCGCCGGGCTGGTCCTGGCCGTGACGGACTTCGGCAAGGCCCGCCAGCGCCTGGCACAGGAACTGGGCGACGCCGCCCGCCGGGTCGCCGCGGGCCTGCTCAAGACGCTCGAGTCCGGCCTGGACGCACCCGCGACGCGGCGGGAGCGTCTCGCGACCATCCGGCACGCGGCCGGGCTGGACACGGTGATCGACGAAGTGACGGGCGAGGCCGCGGGCGATCTGCGCACCCGCTCTCGCGCGCTCCAGGCGGCGGTCGAGGGGCTGTTCACGGCGCTCTCCGCCTGGCGGGGCGTCGCCAACCACCTGCAGACGCTGCCGCCCGGCACAAGGGTCGAGGGCGCCGAGGCCGTACGGACGACCGTCGCCGCCGTCGCCGCCGGCGCCTGGATCGACAGCCCGGAAGCCGTGCGGCGGACCTGCGAGACCGAGGCCCGGGACCTGCTGGCGCGGGCGGCACCCGATGTCGAGGCCCGCCTCATGATGGACGGGGTCGCCCATGCGCTGGGTGGCCTCGCCCGGACGGCGAACGGCCTGGTCCTGGTCACCAGGCACGGGACCGCGACGCCGGACCACGGCCTGAGGCGGCTCTACGTTCCCGACGTCCTGCCGGCGGTCATCAATGCGCTACGCGCCATCATCGCGCTGCTGCTGGCGGAATTCTTCTGGATCGAGTCCGATTGGTCGAGCGGACCCCTGATGATTACCTTCACCGCCGTCGGCGTGACCATCTTCGCCCCGCGGGCCGAGGAGGCCTATCACCTGGCCGCCGGCTACGCGCTCGGCACGGTCGCGACGGCTGCGCTCGCGGCGGTGGTGAACTTCGCCGTCCTGCCGGCGCTCGACGGTTTCGTCGGCCTCGCCCTGGTCCTGGCCGCGGTCATGGTGCCGCTCGGCACCCTGTTCGCGATGAAGTGGCGGGCGTCCTGGCAGCAGTCGGCCTTGCTCGCCCTCGTCACCAACTTCTTCCCGATGCTCGGGCCCGAGAACCAGCAGGTCTACTCTCCGGAGGCTTTCTACAACTCCGCGCTCGCGATCGTCGTGGGCACCATCGCGGCCTCGATGGCGCTCTGCCTCATCCCGCCGCTGCCGGCCGCATGGCGGCGCGACCGGCTCTTGGACCTGACGCTTAGGGACTTGCGGCGCCTCGCCGTCCGGACCCGCCGCCCGGATCGGAGAGGCTGGATCGGGCTGGTCTGCCGGCGCGTGGCCGCGCTGCCGGCCGAGGCGAGCCTCGAGGACGGCGCGCGGCTGGTGGCGGCGCTCTCCGCCGGCACCGCGATCATCGATCTGAAGCAGGCGCGGGCACGGCTGGCCGAACCGGCGGCGCTCGATCGGGCGCTCGCGGCCCTTGCCAGGGCGGATCTTGCCGGCACGCGCGCCGGTCTCGACCGGCTCGACGCGCACGCACCGGACGGCGGGGACGCCGATCCGGCCTTCGCCATGCGGGTGCGCGCCGCCGCGGCCGTGATCGGCGAGGCCCTGGCCCGGCATCCGGGCTTCTTCGGATCGGCCGTTTTTTCCAGCCAGGACCACGCTCCTGCTGTCGTTACGGGAGGGCGGCATGAGGTACATTGAGGTGGACATCTTCGGCGTCTACGTAGCGCCGTTCATGCCGATGATGGTGGCGGCGTGGCTGGTCACGCTGCCGCTGCGGCTGCTGTTCGACCGGTTCGGCCTCACGCGCGGCGTCTGGCATCCGGCCCTGTTCAACGCCGCACTCTACGTAGCCGTGCTGTCGCTGATCGTTCTTGCCGTGGGGAACCGCTAGCCATGACCGAGCTCACGGGCCCGCAGGAGACCCCGGCCGCCGCGGCGGCGCCCGGGCCGAGCCAACGGTTCCGGGCCGCCCGGATCCTGCCGCCGCTGCTGACCCTGGTCATGCTTGCCGCCGCCGGCGTGCTCGCCTGGGCCATGTGGCACGCCTACATGGGCACGCCCTGGACCCGCGACGGCACGGTGCGCGCCTATGTCATCCGGCAGACGCCCGAGGTGTCGGGCCGGATCGTCAACCTGCCGGTGATCGCCGACCAATATGTCCACAAGGGCGATCTCTTGATGGAGATCGATCCGACCGACTACCAGATCGCGGTCGACAACGCCGAGGCCGTAGTCGCCCAGGCCAAGGCCAATGTCGCGAACAAGAAGACGGAGGCGTCGCGCCGGCTGCAACTGAACTCGCTCGCCGTCTCGCAGGAGGAGCAGCAGACCTTCGTCTCCCAGGCCCAGATCGCCGAGGGCGCCTATAACCAGGACCTGGCCCTGCTCGCCCAGGCCAAGACCAACCTGGCGCGTACCCGCATCGTCTCGCCGGTTAACGGCCATGTCACGAACCTGACCGTCCAGGTCGGCGACTACGCGGTCGCCGGGCAGCGCGCCCTGTCGATCGTCAATACTGACAGTTTCTGGATCGAGGGCTATTTCGAGGAAGACGTGCTGGACACGATCCATATCGGCGCCCCCGCCCGCGCCTCGCTGATGGGCCGCAAGGGCGTGCTGACCGGCCATGTCATCGGCATCGCCCGCGGCATCGAGGTGGCGAACGCCCAGTCCGACCCGGCCGGCCTCGCGACGGTGAACCCGATCTTCACCTGGATCCGTCTCGCTCAGCGCGTGCCGGTCCGCATCGCGATCGATCACGCCCCGCCGGACGTGACGCTCGTCGTCGGCCTGACAGCCACGGTCGAGATCCTACCGCCGACAGCGACCAAGCCGTCACCCGAACCCACCCGTTGACGTCGATGCACCACGGATCATTGGGGGATTTGCCGCCGAAAACCGCGGCGTCACGACATGAGTGGCACGCCGATCGGCCGCGGGTAAGCGTCCGGCCAGCCCCGTGAGCATGGCTTCGGCAGCGGGTCAGCCTCTGCTGCGAGCGCCTCGCACGCAGGCCACGGCTACGCTCAAGAGCGTCGAGATTGCGAAGATCAGCCCAGCTATTAGGGGTATCACAACGAGGCCCGCGATCATCCCGGCGCCCCAGTAAATCGCCTTCGGTCCCTCGCCCGAGAAGGCAAAAAAGCCCACCATGACGGACTCCCAGAGGAGCGTAACCACTCCGATCCCCCATAGAAGCCAGTATGGTAGAACTGTCATCCTCATAGGCAGCTCAGCTCTTCCAAGGCATCAACTCGCCCATCCGGTTTATGGAATGCCCCTCTGCGATTCGAATGAGTACATCGCGCAGATAGGCTTCCGGGTCAATTCCGTTGAGCTTCGCCGTTTATGCCGAAGGCCGAACTATGCCGAGCGGCGCAGTTATTCATAGCATTATCAACGATCTTCGTCCGCTCGGTTCGGCATAAATAGTCCTCTGTCTCCGCCTTCAACAGCGGAGAAGAGAATGGTGACGACAGAGGACTATTTGCGCAGAAGCGTGCTGTTCCAGCGGCTGCAGCGCGGACCCCATCGACCGCTTGTCGATCTCTACGCGGGGCGCCTCCTCGCAGATGGGCTCGCGCCGCACGGCGTGTGGCGGTCGCTCAACATATTCAGCGGCCTCGTGAACTGGCTTGCCAGCAGCGACCTGCGGCTGGCCGATCTGGATGAGGACATGGCGGAGCGGTATCTCCGCCGTCGAGCTGGGGCGCAGACCATACAGCCGGGCGACCGGGCAGCGCTGAAGCGTTTGCTGTCGACGCTACGCCAAGCTGGCGCCATCGCACCGGCGGCCGCCACGGCCGTCACGGCGCATGGGGCGATCTTCGACGCATTCAGCGACTACCTGCGCAGAGAACGCGGCCTCGTGGCGGCCTCCATCCTGCGTCACCTGCCGGTCGTTCGCCTGTTCCTACGTGAGGTTTGCCCGGACGGCACCGGTGACCTCGGGAGGATCGGCCCAAGCGACGTCGTCCGTTTCATCGAGCGTCATGCGGGCGATGGGAGTCCCGGATGGGGCAAGGCGATGTGCTGGGCACTGCGCTCGTTTCTCCGGTATCTCCACCATAAGGGCCTGAACCCTCAACCCTTGGCCACTTGCGTGCCGTCCATCAGGAGATGGCGGTTTGTGGGCCTGCCATCCTATCTCTCCGCGGCGCAAGTTCAGGCCGTCCTGGACGCTTGCGACCGAACGACCACGCTCGGTCGAAGGGACTACGCGATCCTCCTGATGCTGGCGAAGCTCGGCCTGCGCGCCAGCGAGGTGGCGACGCTCACCGTGGACGATATCGACTGGCGAGCAGGCGAGATGCGCATTCACGCCAAGGGCCGCCAGCAAGCAAGGATGCCGATGCCTCCGGACGTTGGTGCTGCGATCGTCGCTTATCTGTGCGACGGCCGCCCGTCCTCGTTGTGTCGGCGCGTGTTTCTCCGCACGCTGGCTCCCCGCATCGGCTTTGCGTCCGGGTGCGCCGTCACGATGATCGCCAAGACCGCGCTCGATCGCGCCGGTATCCGCGGTTGCGCGCACCGGGGCGCGCATCTTTTCCGGCACAGCCTCGCCACCGAGCTTCTCCGTTCAGGCGCGACCCTGTCGCAGATCGGCCAGTTGCTGCGGCACCAGAGCCATGACGTCACGCGGATCTACGCGAAGGTGGATCTCGCGGCGCTGAGTCCGCTCAGCTTGCCGTGGCCGGGAGGCGCGCAATGACCGACCTGCGATCCGAACTCGGCCGGTATTTGGGGATGCGCCAGGGGCTGGGGTACAAGTACCAGCACCAGGCGCGGCGGCTCGCCGATTTCGTCTCCTTCATGGAGGCACACCGCGCAGCGACCATTACGACGAAGCTCGCCATGGCTTGGGCGACCTTGCCGCCAGACCGGCATGCCTCCTGGGCTCTACGGTTGACCGACGTCCGTGGCTTTGCCCGCCACCTCGCCAACATCGATCCGCAGACAGAGGTGCCGCCAGTCGGGATGCTGCCGCGGTTGAAGCGCGCAAAGCCCTATATCTACAGCGATACGGAGATAGACCGATTGCTGGCCGCTGCCCTGGCTCTCCCGCCAGCCGACGGGCTACGCCGATGGACCTATCATCATCTGTTCGGGCTGCTCGCCGTGACAGGTCTGCGCCTGTCCGAGGCAATCAACCTCCAGCGCGATGACGTCGACCTGGAGGAAGGCATGCTGACGGTTCGGGAGACCAAATTCGGCAAGTCCCGCGTGGTGCCCTTGCATCCGACGACCCGCGCGGCACTGCACAGCTACGCCGCGCGACGGGAGGTTCATCTCGGGTCACGTTGCGGCCCGCATTTCTTCGTCGCCGAGCGCGGCGGCCGATTGCTGCACCAGTATGTCCATCGGGTCTTCTGGCGCCTGTCCCGCGAGATCGGTCTCCGGAGCGCGGGCGATTGCTCTGGCCCGCGCGTGCATGACCTCCGGCATCGCTTCGCCGTTCGAACGCTCCTGACGTGGCATCGCGAAGGGATGGATGTCGAGCGGCTGCTTCCCGTCCTCTCCACCTATCTCGGCCACACCTGCGTGCGCGACACCTACTGGTATCTCTCGGCCTGCCCGGACTTGATGCAAGCCGCGGCGCAACGGCTCGACCGGCAATGGACGGTCAAGCCATGAAGCCGAACGCCAATATCGCCACGCTCATCGAGCGCTATTTCACCGAGCGGCTGATCCGTCAGCGCAATGTCAGCGCCAACACGATCGCGTCCTACAGGGACACGTTCCGGCTGCTGTTCATGTTTGCCATGAAGCGGCTTCACAAGCCGCCGTCGGCCCTGGCGCTCGATGATCTGGACGCGCAGCTCATCGGCGCCTTTCTCGAAGACCTCGAAGCGAACCGCGGCGCCGGGGTCAGGACGCGCAATTTGCGCCTGACCGCCATTCGCTCGTTCTTCCGGTTCGCGTCGTTCGAGGAGCCAGCCCACAGCGCCCATATTCAGCGCGTCCTTGCGATACCCAGCAAGCGACACGACAAGCGCCAGCTGCATTTCCTGACCCGACCTGAGATCGAGGCGCTCCTGGCCGTTCCCGATCGAACCACGTGGCTCGGTCGACGCGACCACGCGTTGCTGCTGCTCGCGGTACAGACGGGCTTGCGCGTCTCCGAGCTGACCAGTCTCGACCGGGACGCCGTCCATCTCGGGCGCGGCGCCCACGTTCGATGTATCGGCAAAGGCCGAAAGGAGCGATGCACGCCGCTGACGACGCATGCTCGCAACGCCTTGCTGGCGTGGGTCAGGGAACCGCCCCGACACGGCGCGACCGCGTTGTTTCCCAACCTGCACGGCGGCAGGCTCAGCGCCGATAGTGTGCAATCGCTGCTGGCCAAGCATGTCCAGGCCGCCAGCACGACCTGCCCGTCCTTGGTGTCCAAGCGGGTGACCCCTCACGTGCTGAGGCACAGCGCCGCGATGGAATTGCTGCAGGCGGGCGTCGATTGCTCGGTGATCGCGTTGTGGCTCGGCCATGAATCGATCGAGACGACCCAGGCTTACCTCCACGCCCACATCGCCTTGAAAGAAGCAGCCCTGGCGAAGCTGGAGCCCTATGCACGCGGAAAGCCGAGCCGCTACCAGCCGGGCGACCGGCTGCTCGCGTTCCTCGAAGCGTTGTAGGCCGCAAGACTATGCCGAATGTCGCCGGGACAGGGGCCGCTCGACGCCTTGCAACTCTGCCCTTGCCGCGGCTACCCTCCCGGCCATTCGGCATAGTTCGGCCTTCGGCATAAACGGCG
>Ga0209166_10000312_pt1 | contig 58161 bp, 50 predicted proteins | sample Coa_R1_3_FD_187151 | JGI IMG/M metagenome (GOLD analysis project Ga0209166, IMG submission 187151) | Surface soil microbial communities from Centralia Pennsylvania, which are recovering from an underground coalmine fire - Coalmine... | ecosystem: Environmental > Terrestrial > Soil >...
GGGCTGAAGAGCGTGTGTGAGAACTAGGTTTTCGTGTCAGATATTGCGATCACAATGCTTGGCAAATGCAATATGTTGTGGTCAACCAAGCCGATTTTTGGGTTCTCACGCACGCTCTGAAGCCCAATCATAAAGGCACTATACGCACGGCTGAAAGCCGAGCTCTTCCACGGTAGTGAATACAGTAATTGTGGAATCGCTATAAGAGCTTGGAGCTGCTTTTTTGTAGCTAGCGGCTGAGAGCCTGGAGCTGCTTTTTTGCTGTCAGCTTTTCTAGTTCCGGGTAAGAGGTTGGGGCGAGCAGCTTGCGCTCGGGGGGCTGGGTATGGGTTTGAATTGCCTGCACCATCATCTCCAGCGCAACATCCGCGGTCGAGGGATTGATAATGGAGGCAGTCAGCAAGCCTTGGCGAATCCACACGGGGCCGGTATCGGGACAACAGACCGAGCCGAGATAAGGCAGCCGCATCCACGAATCGAGTTCGCCGGCAGGCACCTCATCTTGAAAGGCCTGCCGCGCGCCTATAGCCATCTCGTCGTTCTGTGCGGCGATCAGGTTCACCGGTGCATCGTGCGCGGTGCGCAACCGCAGCCAGCGCGTCACCGCTTTGTGCGCGCCCTGCTGGGTCCAATCTGCCGTCAAGGTTTTCAATTGAATGTTGGCGGCTTTCCCCGCCAGCAGGGAACTTAAACGCTCTTCCGTATTGGGATGTCCGCTGGGACCAAGCAGGCACAGCGCCAGTCCGCCCTGCGGAAGCAGCGCCGCTATTTGCTTTGCCTGGATTCGCCCTACCTCTTTGTGGTCGATCCGGACGGAGAACACCGGCGCCTGATAGCTGCGGCGCAGCTCTTCAATATAAGTGACTTCACGGCTTAGCACCGCCCAGCCAATGCCGGCTGCCGCAGCCGAGCGCGCCACCTGCTGCATGGTGGTCCCCACCGGAGCGCAGAGGATTCCGTCAGGCCTTAAACTCTGTGGAGACTGGATAACCTTGAGCAACTGTTCGCTCTGCTCAATTGCGTCGTTCCCGGCGTAGACGATTTCCACGTCTACACCCAGGCGGCCTGCCGCCTCCGCGACGGCGGCCGCGTTCTGCCGCTGATAGCTGCTCTCTCGCCTTCGCAACGAAACCAGGAACTTGAGTTTTTTCACGCCACTCCTTCGTCACCGTCTCAGGACGCAAACCCCATTGTGGCATTCATTTCCATTTTTGCAACAAATTACGGAAGTAACCTGGTGCAGTTCTCAGTTCTTGGTTCTCAGTTCTCAGTCAAGGAATAAATCCGAGCCTTTTCGCTGGCCTCCCAAGGGGTCTACAACACTTCGTTGCGCAGCGTTTCCTCACCATCCAGTTTGGAGCTAAGCTAAAGCTAAGGAGGGGACTCATGACTACAACCCGCGCCGAGATGGTGACACAAGCTGAAAAGGGACAGGCCTTTCGCGCTCTTCACCAGCGTGACGGCGCATTCATCATTCCCAATCCGTGGGATGTGGGCACGGCGCGCCTGCTGGCACACCTGGGCTTCGAGGCGCTGGCCACCACCAGCATGGGCTACGCCTTCTCTCTGGGACGGCGCGACAACACGCTGGACCGCGAGGAGACACTGGCGAACGCCTCCGCGATCGCTTCAGCCACTCGCCTGCCAGTCAGCGCAGATCTTGAGAATGGCTTTGGCGACGCGCCTGAAACAGTTGCCGAAACCATCAGACGTGCGGCGGCTGCGGGAGTTGTTGGGGGCTCAATCGAAGATGCCACCGGGCGCGCGGACGCTCCGATCTATGAAATGGAGCATGCGATCGAGCGCGTCCGCGCGGCGGTAGCAGCGGCTCGCGCCCTTCCGTTTCCTTTTACCCTGACGGCACGTGCGGAAAATTACCTGCACGGCCGGCCAGACCTCAAAGACACCATCAAGCGGCTGCAGGGCTATCAGGAAGCGGGCGCCGACGTTCTGTATGCCCCCGGTCTGGCCACCAGGGACGACATCGCCGCCGCCGTCAGATCTGTGGATCGTCCGGTGAACGTGGTGATGGGGCTGCAAGGCGTTCAACTGAGCCTGGCTGACCTGGCAGCGATTGGCGTCAAGCGCGTGAGCGTGGGCAGCGCACTCTGCCGCACCGCCCTGGGCGCTTTTCTTCGCGCCGCCCGCGAAATGCGGGAGCACGGTACCTTTGCTTTCGCAGGTGACGCCGTGAGCCCGAGGGAGATGAGCGCCATTTTCAAGGCATGAAGAAGCACTTAGCAGTTAGCAAGGCATTTAGCCACCAACGGGCCTCTTAGATTAGTAAAGCATGAGCATTACCATGGTAACTTCACTTCAGAAGGAAGATATTGGTAGACTGCTTTTGCCAAAAAACATTATGCGTTGCCCTGAATGCACTGCTATTGGCAGGCCCCAAGAAATGCGTGAAGAAGAATGTGGGCATTATGTTTGCCCAAAGTGCAAGCACGAGGTGCGGGAAAACGACCCGATTTTCATCTGTTCCTGCCGGCACTGCACAGCTTCTCCCGTCCATTGAAAGACAGTTTCGAGTTTCCAGTTTCCAAGAAATCAAAGACAACAGCAAAGGCCACAGCCGAGGACGGCTGTGCCACACGAGCTGTCTCGAGTCTCCCGTTCACGCCGTCTTGTAAAATCGATCTCATGCCCTGTGGGGCTGTGAGGTAATCCCAATGCTGCGAAAATTCCTGGCTTTGCTGGCCCTTGCCGGATTGTTGGCCCACCCTGCTGTTGGCTTCGACAGTTACTGGCACTCGGTGTGCGTGCAAAAAGCGGGGGCACAGCTCGGCTTCACCGAAGATGCCGCGAAGATCATGCAACTGGGCAACTTCTCGCCCGATTTCTTCGGGCCGGTGGCCGATTACGCTTCCGGCCACCTGAACAAGAGCGAGATCGACGCCCTGAATCAATACCAGGCAAACAACGCGCAGGTGCGCGGGGCGGCGGTCTTTCTCCACTTTGACAATTTGAACAACGACTTCCAGCGCAATTCCGATTTCGATTATCTCTTCACCCACCTGCTCGAGAACACGCAGCGCCTGCTCGCCAGCTATAACAAGCTTCATCTCGATGACCGCACGCGCAAGGTGCTCATCCTGATTACTCTTGGCGCTTCGCTGCATTGCGTGCAGGATTTCTACAGCCATTCCGACTGGGTGCACAATGACTTCGACAAAACCGACGTGAAGACCGTCAAGCTGAGTGGCGGCGGCCTGCGCGCGCCCACCTGGTTCGAATTTCGCAGCAAGCACAATAATCCTGACGCCTGGCCCTTCCGCGTGCAATCGGGGCTTTATCCTCCTGTCGCGGGCGTGCGCAATACGCATACTCACATGAACCACGACAACTCGCGCCTGATGTATGTAGAACCTGAAAACGGGCAGCCCTTGCGTTCGCAGGCCGAGTATCACAATGCCGGACCGGTGCCCGCGCGCGGCGATGACGCCTCAAATCTAGCGCACCAGCAGTTGGCGGTGAATACGGCCATGGCGGCAAGCGTGGAATGGATCCAGAAGGTCGAAGAGAATGCAGACGCCAAGGCAGCGATTGAGCCGGCCAGAGGCTGGAACCTGAAGACCCACGATCCCCACCTGTATAAGGAATTACAAGCCGGCATCATTACCGAGACGGCGCTGTCATGCGCGGCCGGCAAGTGGGATGGCGATAATCCACCTGGCGATCGCGGCACGCTCTGCCGCTCCGTTCTCGAGCGGCAGGTGAACTCGGTGGGCAATACCACCGGGTCGCAGTTGAAATCTGAGATTATCGGGCTGGCCACCAACCTGCTTATGCCCTTTGCCCTCAAGTTCACCGGCGTGTTCTGGGACGTTCACAGCCAGTACCATGTTCTTGAAGGTTTGTCGCAAGACATCGGTTCAGGCGGCGGGCATTACGGCTTCGCGAAAAAGTGATAAGACAGTTTCGAGTTTCAAGTTTCGAGTTTCGAGCAAATCAAAGACAGCAGCAAAAAGCTCACAGCCGGGAACGGCTGTGCCACACAAGTTACTGCTGTGCCACACGGACTTACTGTCCGGGATGGCTCAGGTAAGCGACGCCTACGTTCATCTGGTGATGGAGAGCGTTGGGCAGGGAGACGGCCACGGCGAGTCCGAGCAGGGCGTGGGCGACGCCGAGCCAATAGATATTGCGGTAGCGGCGGAAGACTTCCGTGAGCACCAGCCCCATGGTCGCTGTGAACACCAGCAAGATCCAGTTGGGCAGGTGGACCATGCCGAACAGCAGTGCGGTGGCGAACACAGCCCTGGCGCCGCTCTTGAGCAGGCGCTCAAAGCGGATAAAGAAAAAAGACTGGGCGATGAACTGCTGCACCAGGGCCCAAATGGCATAGACACCGCTATGGAAAAGCGGCTTGGGCATCCAGGGGAAGGGGTGCAGCGTGCCGGTGAGCGCGCCCGCAGCTACGATGGCTGCGGCCAGCAAGGCGCTGCAAGCGGCGATCCAGGCGGAATTTTTTAGTCCCATGCGCCCCAGGCCGAGTTCAGCGGCGGTCTTCGAAATAGGACTGGTGAGGGTGGCTACAACGATCCAAATTGCGGCCGCAATCGAGAAGATGGCGGCGTATTTTGAGGTCCACAGGGCAATCACGATCAGCGAGAATACTCCCGCGACGTCAATAAACTCCCGGTTAACTTTTACTTTCACAAATTGCACTCTTGCTCACCGCCATACTTGGCCGAAACCAATTGTTAAAGGACTGTTAAAACCAAGCATACCCTTAGATGGCTGGATTTCAATCAAAGATTGCGGAAAAATTTGAAAAAAGTGTAAAGCACGGAAAGCAGGCGGCAAAAAGCAAAGGGCAACTCCGGTTGCTTTATATCTTCAAGGTTAGGTCACAAAGAAGCAAGCGTCGTCCCTTCGGGACTGAAATCATTCGGCATCGATACCCAGCGCTGGAAGCGCTGGGCTAGAATACGCCGCCCCCCTTGGGGCTGGTGTGTCGTTTCATCATTGCTCTCGTGCACTTATGAACAATCCAGACTCCGGGGCTTGCGCTCTTTTTCCAACCCACCCACCGCTTTGGCTGTAGGCTAACTTCTCTTCGCGCCTAGTCGGCGTATTTGACCGAGCAGCCGTAAGGGCGCGTTGCTGCCTCGGCGACCGGCTTGCCTGACATGGCCTGCTCCAGGGCCTGGGAAACGTAGTTCGTGGCGCCCGTGATGTCCGCTGTATCAGTGGTAGGCATGTTGTCAATGGCCCCGTTATAGATAAGCTTTCCGCTGGGATCAATGATGAACATGTGCGGCGTTGTCTTGGCGGCATACAGGTGTCCGAGATCACCTTTGGGATCGAGCAGCACCGCGGTGGGGGCGGCATTCACCTTCTTCACATAATCGTTTTCCTCCGCGGCAGTCACGTAGCCCTGGGCTCCGGGCGCGGAAGAAACTACGGTAAACCAAACCACGCCCTTTTGGGTCCATTCTTTCTGTAGCTTCTGCATGTTGCCGCTCTCGTAGTGCTTGCGGGTATAAGGACAGCTCTGATTGGTCCATTCCAGGACAACAAATTTGCCCCTGTAGCCGGAAAGCTTCTGCACCTTTCCGTTGCTGTCGGTGGCGGTGAAATCAGGCGCCGATTCGCCGACCTTGGCGGCAAATGCACTGACTGAAAACAGCAGTAAACCCAGGATCAAAGCGATGGAATAGCGTTTCATGGAGGTCTCCTTATACTCTAAAATGCTACCAAAATCCGGTTGGATTGTGGGGAGCGGCTATTTCGCTTGGAATTGAGTTGCTACGGGAGCGTTGATTTCGAAAGGCTTGCCATCGAGCACAACAACTCCGCGCAGGCTGGGGATTGGCTTCAGCAGTTGCTCTGATTTCTTTAGCTCAATACGAACTCCAGTGGGAGTGGAATGAACCTGCTCCGGAGCGGCGTTTTCTATTTGCTCGGCTTCGAGGGGAAAGAAAACCGCGCTGTTCACCGGCTTCCCCGCGCGGATGGCCAAGACTAAATTATCTTTCTGCGCAACTGCCGATGCCTTCCAATTCTTCGGCGCCGGCAACGGCAGGCTGGCTTTGGTCTTAACAAATAAGTCGTGATCGGCTGAGGACTTTGGAGTCTCGCTTGAGACCGGCAGGGTCAACGCTACGTCTCCGTGGCCGGGGATGCAGACCTCGCGGCAAACGATCCACTTCACGGTAGCGGCAAGCTGGGCCGTTCCACCCGGTTTCAAATTTGCCGGTGGATGAATCGGAACCATGAGCAGCACTTGGTCTTCATATCCGTAATCCATCAGGCGGGAAATGGGCAGGCGCACCGGCGCAGGCCACTCGATGGAGCCCGCCTGGAATCCTTCGGGCAGCTTCCATTGCACTTTTGGAGGCTCGCCAGAGTCGCCCGGATTGATCCAATAGATGTGCCAGCCTTTTTCCAGGTTGAATTTCAAGCCAGCTTGAAAGTCTTGGCCGGGAGCAACCGCGGCGCTGTCGGCAATCAAATCCACGGTGAGGTGCGGAGCGGAAACCGGGGCGGCGGAGATTTGCGCGCACAGTAAAGTTAAAAGAACGAAAACAAAGACGACGATACGCAGGCGCGCATATGCAGGCTGCAGGGCGGTCATATTGGAAAATTATAACTGGCAGCAGAAGAATCGCCACCCAAGGGTGTGAGCGCTCAAGAGTCTGCCGGGGCTAAAGCCCAAATCTCTACGAGCCTCACCCCGGCTTAAAAGCCGGGGCTCCCACCGTGCGCCGCAAGCGGCGCATTTAGGACTCTTCGCTTCGCTCACCCATGGCGAGACGCTGGAGCTACTATGACAATGCTGCTCAGGCGGAGAAGCGACGCGGGCGGCGAGGTTCAAATATGTCGCTCAACTGAGGCTTGATTTTTGGGGGCAGAGGTTCTTGGGGTTGGTGTTCGGATTGATGTTGAGCCGCTGACAGGTAGCTCTCGACTGAATCTGGACGCGTGTCGTGCACTTGTGGAGGCAGCCACATATTCACCACCTGGCCCATCACCACGGCTTCATGAGGCGTCTTAAAGTACATGGCTTTGCGTTGCGAAAGCGGGTGGGGAAGAAGCGTGAGTTCGTTGCCCTGTTGCTCGCCCCAGCAGCAGCTATAGCCATACCGGTGCCGGACGAGGTAGAGTGGCCGCTCCCGCAGCGACCTCCACTCAAAACGCCGCACTTCCGCCTGCTGCTCATCAACTTCAACCAGCGATTCGGGAGGCAGAATGCTGCCCATGGTGTCGTCTTTCAAGCCGATCAACGCGTAACAATACCGGTCGGGACGAAGCCTGCCGCGCAGATCGGCGGGCACGCATTCCCACTGCTCAGGGGCCAGCAGCATGGTTTCGTCCGGGTCGATCTGGGCGTCGAAGTTCGAAGCGGGATCAGACTCATCTTTCCGCAGCTCAATCAGGGGCGAAGCGGTTGTTTGGTGTTCCGACAAAACTGCGGGGGGTAAAACTGCGGGGGGTAAAACTGCGGGCACAGGCTGATAACGCGCCGTTCCCTGCAGGTCAACATCAAAAAGCAGCAGCAGTTGCTCGTATGGGACCCTCAGGCACTGCGCAAGGCTAAGGAGCCTGCGAATATCCGGAACTGAGCCTTGCTCTATCTCTGCCAGGCTCTCCGGGGAGATGTAATACCCTGAGCATCCATTAGTCTCGGCAATGAGCCAAGTGGCCAGCTCGATGTCACCCGGCTTTAACAACCGGTCTTCTCGAAGCTGTTTGATCCGTTTTCCGGAATCCATGGGACTTCACCCTGCCGAAAAGACACTTATAAGGGCCTAATAAAATCACTGGGGGTAAGGGGGATATTATGGTATTGATTGTCTCTCAGTCCGGTGTACAGAGGAAAGCTTTTTCGATGTAAAAAGATTGTCAAAAACCCACTTTGGGACAGAAGCCATAATGAACTATTCGGGAATGCAAACAAAGCATTGTTCCCGTTTTGAATCTATAGCTTTTAGATTTGGTTTTGGACAACGCAAGAACCGCAGGGGCTGAAGCCCAACATATTTTCAACCACTTACGGCACGAGTACTCGTGCCCCGATACACGTCTCGAAACTGCCGTCCAGATCAATTGTGAAACAGATCCAGATATTCGATCAAACCGCAGCCAGCGGCTCGAAGAACCACAGGCTCACAATCCGTCCGATAATCTCAGCGTTCTTGCCGGGCGCAAAACGCCTGACCTGCATATGGGAGAGCGGGTGGGGGAGCAGGCTCACGGTCTCGCCATCCTGCTGGCACCAGCCGCAACCGTAGCCCTCAGCATGACGGACAACATAAATCGGACGCTCGCGCAGGCTCCTCCAGGCAAAGTTTTCAATCGCAGTTTGTCTGCGGTCAATTTCCACCAGGGAGCCGGGTGGAACCAGGTCGGCCATACTGTCATCATCCAATCCGATTACGGCATAGTGGTAGCGGGAGGGATTCAGGCGCTCCTGCAATGGAGCCGGCAAAAGATGCCAGACTGCGGAATCAGGCTGCAATAAGTTGGTCTGTTTTACGTCGAGGTGTGCGTCGAAATCCAGTTGAAAGGAAAAGCCGAGCTCCTTCACGTTGATGCGCACCAGCTCAGTCCGCACGGGATCGAGCCCGGCGCCGGGTCTGGCGTGTTGAAGATCAACGCCAAACGCCTGCATCACCTGTTCGTAGGGCATCCGCAGGCAAACCGCCAGGCTGAAGAGCTTGAAGATGCTGGGAGTGGCGCCGCGCTTAATCTCTGACCACGCGTCCTGGGAGATATAGTAATCAGAATTGCCTTTTTCATCGGCAATCGAGCGGCTTACGCGCTCGATATCCGCTACCTCGGGCAGACGTTCTCGATCCAGCTTCTTACTGAAGATCTCTGAATTTGTTGGCTCCATGGGAACCTCAACTGTACTCAGTACTCAGCGGCTATGAATGCCTACATCGAGAGAGGGGGTAAAAACGACGCAACTCTATCGCAGAAATCTGGCGGAAACAAGCCCTAAAATGGGAATTCCGAAGACTCCGTTTTGTCGTTTTGTGCCAGCGGCTAAGGAGATCCGGCTTGTACCAAAATCGCTTCCCTGAGCTTTTGCAGATTGCTCATGGTCTTGCGCCAGTCCTCGGGATTCTGCTTGGTTGCGTTGGGAGCGTCAGGATTGGCATAGAAAGCGAGTATGTTCTGTTTCAGATCAGGCGAGATATCGCGAAATTGCTTGTCGGCCAGTTGGCCGAGCAACTTTGCATAGGCCCGGTCGGTGAGCGTGTACTCGCCGGGTTTTGTCTGTTTTCCCGTATCGAAATCGTCGTTCTGGAGCTGCAGATGGCCTTGCCGTAAGTCCATGAGATACGCTCGATAACGGTCTACCGTGCTGTCTACGCTCTTGATATAACGATCTTCGGTTTCTTTGGTGGGAACCATGAAAGCGAGGGTCTTGAGAGAGCCGAATTTGGGCAGCAAGCGATACAAGAAGGCAAGAATCCTGGCCCCAAGTCCGGGCTTGTCATACTTCTTGCCCCACTCTCTTTCGTAGTCGGCGCGCTTGAGCCGGTACAAAAACTTCTTCTCGCTGAACGTGGGGTCTTCTTTTACCATGTCGGCCCGCTGGGTCAGAAGCGCCACGCGTGTCATCTCGGGGATCAACTTGCTGACCGCGTGGCGGTAGCTGCCAATGCTCAACTCCAGATCGGGAAACACATCCATAAGCTCGAGGCCGTAGGTTTTCTTGAAGGCGCGCTGCAAGACGGGCGTAGCCACCTCAAAGCCAATGAAGTCGTGGTAACTCTGGGGAGCGTAACGATGCTTGGCCACCTGTACCATATCAAAACCAAACTCAGTGCGGATGTGGGCCTTGGGATCTTCGGCATAGGTGACTTCATCGCCGTATTTTTTTCTAAGCTTGGGAAACTCACGCGCCACGGAAAAATTTATTGTGGGATGGCCAACGATATCGGCGACGTAGTGGGAGAGCGCCCCCAGAGCAAAAGCATACTCATTCGCGTCCTGGGCTTCGGCCAGCAGGACGATCACAAAATCACCGCTGCGCACGTAATGCGTCAGATCGCTGAAATATTTTTTGCCGGAGGGATAATATCCCATGTCCTGAATCAGGCAGCCGCCATAGGCGTAGGCATGCGCCTCCCGCAATTGGTCGGCGGTGAGCCCGGGATATTTCTCCAGCAAGAGCGGCTTAATCTGATCGTCCCAGACCAAATCTACAATTTCTTCGTGGGTAAGAACAGAATAACCACTGCAAAATACCGAAAAGAACAGGACAAAACAAACAGTAAGGAAATACAGACGGAGAGACCATAGGCGGCCTGGGAGCTGCATCCGCGCATTGTATTCAAAGGGCCGGAGCTGTGTCCAGAACTGAAGCGCCGCGGAAGATTAATTGTTGATTAAGACCTTATCTTGTTAATGTGGTTTCTAGAGCTATTTAGTTTTTTGTGTGCCGAGAGAAACAGTTGCATTCGGACAAAAAACGCAAGATCCTTCGCGCCAAAAGACGGCGTTCAGGATGACAAATGCAAACTGGATTGGCGGATCGTGAGCAAAGTAATGGTTAAAAACGGCTAAACAGAGCCGGGCACTGTTTTAGTCATGCATCGCAATAACATGCACGACACAACTATGATTGACGGAATCGTTATTCTTAACGTCAACCTGGACGAAATTGGCCGCCCGGTTCGAAAGCGTCACTGCTAATGGAGCAAAACTGCCATCGGTCTGCTCCACGGTAGCGGTGACGGTATAGTTGGCGTCGGCGAACGGAGTTGCCCAGAAAAGGCCAGTTCCATTACCGCCATTTGCACCTACCGATCCAAACACTACCCGCGCATGTTTGATCCCGCTGCCGTTGTTATTGACGCCAGAGTTCACTATCACTCCGTTGTTGATGGCCGCTCCGTTATTCATGGTCACTGCCCCGCCGGGAGCGATGCTCATCTCAGTAGTATTGTTTTCACGGAAAAAGATATTGCCCCCTGTGGGACGGTTGACCACGGTATCCGTGCCATTTCCCAACAGTGAAAAATTCGCGCAACCCGTCATCCCTGAGTTGCCGAAGCCGACTCCCGTAAAGGGAGCAGTGCAACCCGCATTGCCCAAATACACGTTTCCGCCATTTACCGTGAGCGTTTGATTCCCGGCGTTGTCAAAGCTAAAAATCGTCCCTCCTCCGTTTGTACCTGCCAACACACCGCCGCCGCCGTTGTTCCGAACCGAAAGGGTCGTAAAGGCGCTATTGCTTTGGAAGTTATTGAATACCCCAGTAAAGAAATTATTGCCGGCGAGTTGCGCGTAACCGCTGGGACCAAGGCCGCCAAGCTGGGCCGCATTTACACCGGTAACGTTTGCGCCGCTGACAGACAGAGTTGGCGCATTGGGTGTGCCACCAATGTTGATGGAATTATCAGCCGCGGTGACGCTGGTCGCCCGCTGCTCGGGTCCATACAGGTAAACGCTGTTGGATGGGGTTGAACTGGTAAATCCAACACGTCCAATCACCTGCGTGCCCATGGGGAAGGTGCCACCGGCATCATGGCATTCGCCTGCCGTGGTCGCGCTGATGGTCACATAGTTGCCCGCATGTTGATTGGCGACGTCGAAATTACACTGCGCCACACCCGCGATTGCAATCTGTGCCTGGCCGGTTGTGCCGCTTCCCGCGACGACGATGCCTAAAACTCCTCCAATGTCCCCCGGAGTGGTGACGATTGCGGCTCCGCTGATATCCAATTTGGCCAGCCGGTTTAGGGTTGTTCCAGTTGTGCCTTCGTTGAAGCGAGCAATAGCAATGGTGGAATTGGATCCCAGGTTCTGAATTCCGGTCAGATTGTTGCCGATATCCTGGCGAGCGTAGCTGGCCGCAGCGATACCACCGAGCTGTAGCGCATTTGTGGCTGTGGCAGCGGTGCCGCTGATGTTGATGTTATAAGTCCCGGTGAGAGCGGTCACAGGAACGGTTCCGCTGCTCAGGTTGCTGGCATTGAGGTTGCCGGTCACGGTGCCCGACGCGGTAAGGTTTCCTGTAATGCTCTGGTTGCCGGTGAAGGTGTTGCCGCCAAGGGTGGCAGCGGTTCCCGCGATCTTTGCCGGATTCAGGCTGCCATCGGCGATATTGGAATTGGTAACGCTATTGGCCCCGAGCTTGGCATTGGTGATTCCCCCACTCGCAACAGCTACCGTTGGCGCGGCCGCTGTGCCACCAACTGTAATGGAACTGTCACCTGCGGTTACACCGGTGACCGTACCCGCGTTGCTGCGCTCTTCGGCAGAGAACAACGCTACTTGATATGTCCCTGCGGCCCCGTTCGTGCTCAGCACCCGGCCGACCAACTGCACGCCGGTGGGATACGTCGAGCCCGCGTCATGGCAGTTGCCGCCGGTGATCGTGCTCTTGGTCACATAGTCGCCGGCCGTAGTAGCGCCGTCGAAGACGCAGTTAGCGGCGCCCAGAATCGCTACCTGCGCGCTGCCGCTGGTTCCGGCTCCGCTCACGACGATCCCAATGGTTCCGGTATTGGCATTCGCGCTCGCATTGACGGCTGTGGAAGGCGCGCCTATCAGTTCGGCCAATTGATTCAGGACGGTGCCTGCCAAGCCGTTATTGGGAACCGGCACGGTGAGCGCTCCGCCGGTCTGCACGTTGCTGTTGAAGCTGGCGGTTGTGCCGCTCAACCCGCCGGTTAATGTTCCGCCGCTGAGTTGCAAATAACGCGTGTCGTCCTGCGCGATCGTGTTGTACGAAGCAGCCGGATTGCCGCCCAGCGCAAGGGCATTATTCGCTGTGGTGGCTGTAGTTGCGGTGGTGGCTGTAGCTGCATTGCCGCTGATGTTTCCGCTAATGGTGTTGCTGAAGGTCTTGTTTCCCGCAATGGTCTGATTGCTGGCCAGGTCTACATATGTGCCCGACAGGCTGGGAACATCGCCTGCCTGAATGCCGCCGACCGTCCATGTCCCCGCCCCAGAGCTGCGCAGATACTGGCCGGTCGAAGCAGGCGCCGTCGTGATGCCCGTTCCGCCGTTGGCGATGGGCACAGTCCCGGTGAGGCTGATGCTGGGATTGCTGCCCCCGCTCGAAGCCAAAGGCGCTGATGCGCCCACACTCAGCACACCGGTGTTGCTCAAGGTCAGAGTGCCACCGAGTGCTAATGTTCCTCCTCCACTTAAACCCGAGCCCGTGTTCACGGTTGCCGAGGAGTTCTGCAACATGGCGTTGGTCACGCCGGCACTGGCAATGCTGAGGGTCGTGCTTCCACCCAGGGCTACACTGCCTCCGCCGCTGAGCCCGGCCCCTGCGGTCACCGTCAGCGAAGGATTGGTCAGCTTGCTGTTCGTGACACCGCCATTCGCGACCGCCACCGTGGGGGCTGAGGCTGTGCCACCGATTGCGATAGAGCCGTCGCTAGCAGTCACGCTGGCCACCGAGCCGGGGAATGTCTGCCCCGCAGCGAAGGTGATCTGGCCATTGTTGGCGACGCTCAAGCCGGTCTCGGCCAGAGGATTGTTGCCGGCAGAGAACAGCAGGTTCAACGTTCCCGAAGCATTGTTGGTGTTATTGCTCATGGGCTCGGTTTGCCAGCGGAAGCGTTGATTCACCGCCGCGCCGGCGCCGCTGTTGTAACTGGAAGCAGCCAAGTCCAGCGCGCTGGAATTGAATCCGCCCCCTGGGGTCGCATTGCCAAGGGGTGGATGCTGGGTTCCCGCCGCAAACAGATTGGTTGCCGTGAAAGTATTACTCGCCGCCAACTGTGGAACTACAGTCGTATCAATGGACAGCGTTCCCGAATTGGTAATCGGCCCACCTGTCAGACCTAACCCGCTGCCCACACTCGTAACCGTGCCCCCGCCGGTAATCGTAGCCGGCGTCCAATTGCTTCCGTTGAAACGAAGAACCTGGCCATTGGCAGGAGCCGTATTCGCCAGCGGTATGCCCTGCAAACCAACAACGGTGGCGCCTGACAAGCTCCCGCTTAAGTCGCCGCCTGCAGCCGGCAGCCCCGAAACGGGAAACGCCTGCCCTGGCGCGAAAGTGATGCGCCCATTGCTCGCAACTGAAAGTCCGGTCTCAGTAGGTGTGAAGTTGTTCGCCGTGCCTGAGAACAGGAGGTTGAAGCTGCCTGCAGGATTAGCGGTATTGTTTCCCACTGGCTCAGTCTGCCAGCGGAAGAGCTGTGCTTGCGCCGTGCCTGTACCACTGTTGAATACCGACGCCGTCCAATCGTGTGGATTGGAGTTGGCCCCGGTTCCGGCATTGGCTGTTCCGGCGGCGGCGAGCACTAAGCCGCCACTCAGCGTGCCGCCACTCAGTTGCAGGTAGCGCAAGTCGTTCTGCGCTGTGGTTTTGTAAGATGCCGCCGGGTTGCCGCCCAGCGCCAAGGCATTGTTCGCTGTGATATTCGTCAGGGCTGAGCCGTCACCATTGAACGATTGCGCGCTGACTCCGCCGCTGAAGCTGCCTGTGGTTCCGCTCAGGCCTCCGGTCAGTGTGCCGCCGTTCAGTTGCAGATAGCGCGCGTTGGTGAAAGTGTTATCCAGGTTCAGCGTGGTGGTTCCACCCAGGGCCACGCTTCCTCCGCCTGTCAGTCCCGGCCCGGCGCTCACCGTCAGCGCAGGATTAGCAAGCATTGTGTTGGTTACCCCGGCGTTGGCGATATTCAAGGAAAGAACGCTCCCGAGTGACAACGATCCGCCTCCGGCCAGCCCCGATCCGCCAAGCGTGTTGATGGTTACGGAAGGATTGGCCAGCATGGCATTGCTCACACCGCCGTTTGCGATGCTGATTGTCCCGGTGCCGGTGATAGGACCGCCGCTCAGCCCCGCTCCAGTATTCACACTGGCAACAGTTCCCGTTCCGGGAAAGGTCTGCCCATTGGCAAACGTAATCGTGCCCGTGAGCGTGCCGCCGCTCAATTGCAGGTAACGCCCGTCGCTTGCTGTTGTATTCAGGGCGACGGTGGGATTGGTTGCTGTCCCGCCGATGGTGATAAAGCTGTTGCCAGGGGTGACGCTATTGACGCCACCCGTTCCGGGAAAGGCTTGGCCGTTGGCAAAGCTGATGATGCCATTGGGACTTATAGAGAGTCCGCCGATCGCCACTTGGGTGCCGTCATCGCTGATCAACGAATTGGTCAGCGTGAAGTTATCGGCAATGCGGGGGATGTGCTTAGGCGTGGCGCTGCTGCGGAAGATAATCTGGTAGAGCACGGGCCCCTCCAGCGGTTTATCTGCAGTCTTGACCCTTTGCCAGACAATGCCGGGCGCCGGCCGCAGGCTTGCCAGCAGAAATGGTTTTGCGGAAGCACGAGAGGCCATGGTGAACGGTGAGACCTGCACCTCAATTGGAGGAGCTACCAGACGGGACCGCATCTGTGCCACCGAAGGTGTGGTCAGGAGCAAGACCACAGTCAGCAACACGACAATGTTGGCCGGCTTCGAAAGCTTATGCCTGCACACATCTTTGTTTGCGTACATGCGGCGTGCGTACACGTCGAGATTCAGCGCATTCCGGCTCATAGTTCCCCCCAGCCTTTTCTATTGGCGTATGCCGATGTGATTGCAGTCCGCAATCCCGTACTGCTGAACTGCGGACTGCTTCCCCAGCAACAGCGTCCATTTCAAACGGAAACCTTATGTCCGGCAATTCCTTCACAAAAATCTTTCAAACATTTTTGGGAAACGGTGTAACTCATTGAAAATGCATAGCTTGAAGTAAATATCTGGCAGAGCTATCGGGTTTCCGTGCTAAAATCCGCATCTATCCGTTGGAAAATTTCCACATTCAATGGCGCCACAGACGCAAGAATCGTTGCAGGAAACCCTGCGCTTTGACGTGTATGAGGCCAATCTTCGCTCCGGCGAGTTGCGCAAACACGGGCTGCGGGTGCCGCTCGAAGAAAAGCCTTTTCAGGCGCTGGTCATCATGCTGCGGCATGCCAATGAGGTTGTTACGCGGGAAGAGCTGCGCCATCAACTCTGGCCGGCGGACGTCTTCATTGACTTCACCCACAGCCTGAACACAGTGATTGCCAAGGCCCGCCGCGCCCTGAATGACAGCGCAGAGAATCCACGCTTTATCGAGACGGTGGGCCGGCACGGTTATCGCTTTATTGCAAAAGTTGTCATCGAGATGCCCAAAGCGGCAACGCCGCCTGATCTCCAGATCATTGTCAAAACTGAGGGCGTGCCCGCGCGCCCATCTGGGATTGAGGTCGCACCAAGGCCTAATCCAGCTCCCGCAGGCTCGGCTAAAACCGGGTTTGCCAGGATCGCAAGCTTTAGAGCCGGCGTTGCGGTCGGGGCAACACTCATCGTGCTGGTCTTGTTGACGATTGGAGTTTCCAATCCCTGGGGCTGGCGCGACAGGCTCTTAGGCAGGCCTACACGCGCCATCCGCTCGCTGGCGGTCTTACCTCTGGAAAATCTCTCTGGTGATCCCTCGCAGGAATATTTTGCCGATGGCATGACGGACGAATTGACCACAGACCTGGCCCAGATCGGTTCGCTGCGCGTAATCTCCCGCACCTCGAGCATGCAATACAAATATGCGCACAAATCGCTGTCGCAGATTGCCCAGGAACTAAATGTGGACGCCGTTGTAGAGGGTTCGGTAGAACGCACGGGGAACCACGTAAAAATCCGCGCGCAGTTGATTGAAGGACCAACCGACCGCCACCTGTGGGCAGAGAGCTATGAATCCGATCTTCGCGACGTCCTTTCGCTGCAGGATAATGTGGCCCGCGACATCGCCCGCAAGATCCAGGTTGAGCTGGCTCCCACAGAGAAGCCGGCCCAAGCTGCAAATTTCCAAATTAACCCCGCCGCCTATGACGCTTATCTTCTGGGCCGCTACTATTGGGAACAGCGCAACGAGCAAGGACTGAAGAAGAGCATCGATTATTTCAATCAGGCCATCGCCATTGATCCTAACTATGCGCTTGCATACAGCGGATTGGCTGATTCATACCATGAGATCGGCAACTACGGAATCATGCCGGCAGATGAAGCGGTTGCGAAATCGGAGGCCATGGCGCACAAAGCGCTTTCCATCGACAACAATCTGGCAGAAGCGCACGCAGTTCTGGCAGACAGCTTCACTACGTATCACTGGGATTGGCCTGCCGCTGAACCGGAATACAAACGCGCCATCGCACTGAATCCCAACTATTCCACCGTCCGGCAATGGTACGCGGAGTATCTCAATGCCATGGGCAGGACGCAGGAAGCCCTCGCGGAAATCAAGCAGGCGCAAGAGGTAGACCCTGTTTCCCTGACTGCAAACGCAGTCATGGGGCGGGTTTTCTTCATGGCGCGGCAATACGATCAGGCCATCGCACAATGCAAAAAAACCATTGCGATGAATCCGTCTCATCCGCGCGCCTATGTTTACCTCGCGCGAGTCTACGAGCAGAAAAACATGTACCCGGAAGCCTGGAGCAATTACCACAAATCCCGTGTCCTGATGGGGTACGAACCCGACTCCCAGGCCGACCAGGCTCCGCTGAAAACTCTCGACGCTCGGTCTTTCTGGAAGCAGCGGCTGGCATGGGCGCAAACCGACCTCAAACATGGGCGCAATGCTTCCTTCGACCTCGCCGTCGCCTATACCAATTTGGGAGACAAAGACCGCGCCTTCCAGTGGCTGGAAAAATCTTACCAGGAACACTCCAGCTGGATGGCCGAATTGAAGATCAATCCCATGAACGATCCGCTGCGCTCCGACCCGAGGTTCCAAAGTCTTCTCAAGCGCATGAAATTGGAATGAGGAAGCTCGGCATTTATTCACCGAACACGAAACGCCCCAGCTCATCTCCCAGCTGCTTGACCTGTTTGGGGTCATTAGTTTCGCGGAACCGCTCGGCAAGTTCAAAGAAGACCTTTTCCTTCTGCTTGCGAGCTTCGAGTCCCATTTCAACCAGCTCCACCAAAACGCGATTGCCGCTAAGACGGCGCTTCTTGGCAATCGTCTCGATCTCCCTGTCAACTTGCGAAGGGAGCGTTACACTCCGCCGCACTTGTTTTGTTGTTGCCATGTCATGTATTTTACACCATTATGGTGCAAATTGGTGAGAGCAGACTTGAGCCGTTTGCGAGCGTAACCCGAGCGAAGGGAGGGCCCGCAGGCGAATCCGGCGCGAAGCGAGACCCCTGGAGCTTGAAGCTGAGAGCGTGGAGCTGATTTTGGTGGGCAGTGCAGGACTCGAACCTGCGACCTCCTGCTTGTAAGGCAGGCGCTCTAACCAACTGAGCTAACCGCCCAAATCCCGATGGGCAATTGTAAAGAGCAGTAACGTCAGTATAAGCGGGGCATCTGGGAACGGTCAAAAGGTTCAATCCAGCACAACGTCCAGACCTGAGACGGCTGTGTATTTTCCGCTCTCGGGCCCGAAATATTTTAGATTCAAGCTCTTGACTCCTCCTCGCCTCCGCGTCTCCGCGGTTACTCTTTAACTCGCCAACTATATTCGTCTCTGCAGGCATCTTTTCACCTCTCGGCGGAAACAAAGCTAAAGGACAAGCCATCCTGAGTAGTGCGCTTCGTTCCCTCGCGAGCGGGTGGCCGCAATCGGTTTGCATTCCGCACGGAGGCCCCATGAAAGCAATCCTTTTCGTTGACGACCACGAGGTATTGGCGCGTCTAAGCTGCGAAATCCTGGAAATGCAGGGCTATCGCGCGGTCTCGGCCTACAACGCGGCCGAGGCGCTGGAAAAATTTGACCAGGAAAATTTCGACATCCTGGTCACCGACTTCCGCATGGAAGGCATGAACGGCCTGGAACTGGCAAAAAAGATCCACGACAAAAGCCCACAGACCCCGGTGATCATTGTCACCGGCTATGGCCCGGTGGATGGCGGCCGCGAGGTGGCTGCCTGCCTGCAAAAAGAAGACCTGTTCCCGGCGCTGCTGGAAAAAATACGGTTTTTCCTGGGAGAAAGCCCAACCCGGCAGCGCAAACTTGAGGTTGTGAAAAAGTCTCCGGAGCAGCAGGTTTCCGGAAATCCCCGCTAAGCATTTTTAGAGTTTCGTGCTCTAGGAAAACGCGTTGATCGCCTTTTGTTCGCCTTCGTAGACTTCGAAGATGGTTGAGAGCTTTGTGATCTGCAGGATGTCGCCGACGCGTTGCGTGAGGTTGGCGAGTTTGATGTCTCCGCCGCTGGAACGGGCAGAAGTATAGAGCGCGACAAGAATTCCCAATCCGCCGCTGTCAATGTAGCTGACGCCGCCCAGGTTCAAGACAATTTTCTTCGACTGCGTCAAAAGAGATTTAATCTGGTCACGCAATTGCGAAGACTCTTCGCCGAAAACGATCCGGCCATTGCACAGCACGACTGTGACTCCATTCTCGTTGCGTGTCGTAAGCTTAAGCGCCACAGAATTCTCCTCCTTCGGTTGCCAATCTAGGCAGACTAACGCGTCCATTGCCGAATTGCAAGCGGAGGCGCCAGCCTCCCAGCAAGGGAATATCAAGACGATCTCCTATCACTTTGAAATGAAAAACGCGGACCGAACGGCCCGCGTTGCTTAGAGACGAGACTATTGACCGTTGGCGCTGCCTGCAGTGTCGGCAAAAGTAAACGCGAGTTTAGGAAGCTGGACTCCGGTCAGCTTGAGAGCGCCATTTTCGGTCTGCTCCGTGGAAATGCCACCCCCATAGAGGTCGCGTTGTTCGGAAACCCGTGCTGGTACTGTGACCAGGATCTTTTTGCCTTTGGATAACGTAACTTTCACGTCATTCCCCGTGCCGCTCCAGGCCAGATCGTATTCTCCGGGAGCAAGCAAGGCAGAACCCAGTTGGGTGGGCCTGTATACGGTGATGATAGCGTGGTTTTTATCACCCGCTACCGCTGCCATTGAGAAAACTACGATGAAAATTGCCGCCAATATGATTTTTTTCACGTGCTTCATGAAATTCTCCAGTTTACCTTTCTAAAGTTAAAAAATTTACCACCGCCGCTGTCGGCGACAGTGGAGCTACTTCGGCCAGAATTTAAGTGTATGTAAATAGCCTCGCACGACTGCTGCAGTCGTACAAGAAAAACAATTCTATTTGCCGCATCAATAAATTGGATTCAGGGTAGCTGGAAGAATTTCACACTTCCGGGCAAAGCGACCGGGATCCTTCAGGTCAGAAGACTGGCGCTCAGGACAAGAGGATGCGAGGCAAATCGCCGATGCTCTCCACGATGGCCCGGTGAGGATACCGATCGAATGCATCGCGCAGGTGCTTGCCGGTAAGCACAGCGATGAATGGAATACCGGCCTTTTCAGCCGCTTCTGCATCCACAATATGATCACCCACGTATACCGCACTCGTGGCGCTGCCCCCTAGCTGTTGAAGCGCCAGAAACAAACCCTCAGGATCGGGTTTTGTTTTGGCTACGTCGTCGGCCCCGACGATGACGTCGAAAAGATCTTCAAGGTTATTCGCGGCCAGAATGCTCTTAATTCGATAGTGAAGCTTGGTTGTAACAATTCCCGTACGTAGATCAACGGCCCGTAACGAGCGCATGACCGATGGAACAGAATCGTAAATCACCGTGAGAGAGTCCATTTTCAGGTCGGCTCGCTGGTGGAAATGGCGTGCAAATTCTTTTGCCAGTTCGGAATCGGTTTCGCCCGTCAAATTCCTGAATGTCTCCGCCAGGGATAGGCCAATGGTTTGCACTATGCTCTCCTCTGATGGAGCAGCAAAACCAAGCTCACCGAGCGCGCAGCATACGCAATCTACTATCCCGCGCGACGAGTCGGCGAGCGTGAAGTCGAAATCGAAAATTGCGGCTTTCGCCCCTGACATGATTCCTGTAAACACTATAATCGGCCGGCATTGATTTCCATGCTGCGGGTTGCTCCGCTTCGTGCGCAGCATGTTGGACTCAATATCGCAATTGCCGCTTCTGTTGATCCTGTCATCCGCGGCGAACTGGCAACCGGTTGCCGCCAAAGTGACTATTTTGTGACAATTCTGTGACAAATCGGATTGTCGCTCCTGACTATACTTGCAGTGTCTTTTGAGCGGACCTCCCCCATCTCTCGAAAGGGCGCCCCTTCGTCCATCCTCTGGAGGTCTCGCAGATACGGAGGAAGCAATGGCGAAATTCAGAACTCTTTTTCTCTTCAGCCCCGCGCTCGTATTATCTCTGCTCGCACTCGCAGGATGTGGCGCCATGAATACTGACATGATGAACTCCAATCGTATGCTCATGTCCATGACCGTCGCTCCGGCTGCGGCTAACGGGATGAATTTTGCGATGGGCCAGGTGCAATTCACCGCCATGGGCACTTTCAGCAGACCGCCTTCGCCGGCCCAGGTGACCTTTATGGCTCCTTTTTCGGGCGGTTGGAGTGTTTCTGACATGAACATTGCGACCATCAATCAGAATGGCATGGCACAGTGCATGCACACCGGCATGGTGACCGTTACCGCCCAGGCATCCACGAATTCAACTTCCATGCCCGGGGCCATGTCGACGGCTGTGAGCGCAACCGCGACCTTGACATGTCCGTAAACAGTTGCCTTTCCCGCAAGCTCTTCAGCCGTTCATAAAACTGGCGACAAGCAACCGGTAGCTGGCAACTTGTCCCGGATGAGAAAATGATGGCATGAGCCAGCCGCAGCGACCCCTGGACAACAAAGCCGTTGCCACCATCTTCTACGAAACCGCCGATCTCATGGAGATCAGAGGCGACGACTCGTTCCGCATTCGCTCTTACCGGCGCGCGGCCGAGGCCATCGAATCGCTGGGCGAGCCCATCGCCGGCCTGGTTGGCGACCAGAAGAAGTTGCTGGCCATTCCGGGGATCGGCAAGAGCATCGCCGGCCATCTGCAGCAACTATTCAAAGATGGCAAGCTCAATCCACATGCCGAGCTGCTGGAAAAATACCGGCCTACGATGCTCGATCTGCTGAAGATCCAGGGATTGGGGCCCAAGACGATTGCGCTCATCTGGGATGCATACAAGGTGAGCGATCTGGCCGGAGTGGAAGAGCTGGCGCGCGCCGGCAAGCTGCGCACCTTGCCGCGCATGGGGGAGAAGGCGGAGCAGAAAATCCTGAAAGGGATTGAAGAATATCGTCGTATCTCCGGGCGCTTTCATCTGGATGTGGCCGACGAAACCGCGCAGAAGATCATGCAATACCTGGAGGGAACAGCAGGCGTGGACAAGATCACTCCTGCCGGCTCGCTGCGGCGCGGACGTGAGACCATCGGCGATCTCGATCTGCTGGTCACCGGCAAGGCCGGCACGAGCGGAAAAGAGCGCGATGCGCTCATCGCCAAGATTACGGCCTTTCCCGGCATCCTGGAAGTCATCGCCCAGGGAGAAAATAAAGTCAGCTTCAAGCTGCGCAGCGGCATGCAGGTAGACGTGCGCCTGCTTCCTCCCGAATCATTCGGCGCCGCCATGCAATACTTCACCGGATCGAAATCGCACAACGTCACCCTGCGCCAGCGCGCCCTCAAGATGGGCTACACGCTCAACGAATACGGACTGGCTACCCTTGAAGGCAACAAGCGGGTGGCCGGAGAAACCGAGGAAGAAATTTATGCCAAGCTGGGCCTCGACCTTATTCCTCCGGAAATGCGCGAGAACTGCGGGGAAATTGACCTCGCCGCGGAGCACAAGCTGCCGGTGCTGGTTGTGCAGGAAGACATCCAAGGCGATGTGCATATGCACACGGTTGAAACCGATGGGCGCAACACTATTGAAGAGCTGGCGGAGACTGCCACGCAGCGCGGCTACAAATACATCGCCATCACCGACCACTCCAAGAACTTGGCCTTTGCCAACGGCCTCGATGACAAGCGGGCGGAAGCTCACATCCAAAAAATTCGCCGCGTCGCCAGCGGAATTAAAATCTTTACCGGGATAGAAGTAGACATTCTCGCCGACGGCAAGCTCGATCTCTCAGACGAAGTCCTCGCGCAAATGGATGTGGTCATCGCCAGCGTGCACTCACATTTTCAGCAGCCCCCGGAAGAGATGACTGAGCGCCTGCTCACGGCGTTGGGCAATAAGCACGTATCCATTTTGGGCCACCCGACCGGCCGCCTGCTGCTGCGCCGCGATGCCTACGCGTTCGACATGGAAGCCATCTTGAACGCAGCCGCCAAAAATAAAGTTGCCATGGAGCACAACGCCTATCCTGACCGCCTGGATTTGTGCGATATCCATCTGCGCATGGCGCGCGAGCGCGGAGTCAAGATCGTTATCAACACCGATACCCATCATGTCTCACACATGGAAAAGATCCGCTATGGCATCCTGCAGGCCCGCCGCGCCTGGCTCACTAAGAAAGATGTTCTCAACACGCTGCCGCCAGAACAGTTTGCCAGGGCGATGAAAAAACAATGGCCGGTGGCGTGACGCGGAGGCCCTCTCGAAATAGCTCTTACCGTATTGCAATCAGATGTATTAAAATGTGTTTATGGAGAACACACGAAGCACAACCCTCAGCATTCGCCTCAAACCGGCAACCAAGAAACGGTTGGCGAAGTTGGCCAAAGAGTCTGGCCGCAGCGCGAATTTTCTTATTTCAGATGCGGTAGAGTCCTATGTCGCCGACCAGGAAAGAATGCTGGCGGAGATCGCCCAGGCCGACAGGCAGGCCAAGTCGGGCCACTACATTAAGCACCAGGACATGAAGGCATGGCTCCTCTCCTGGGGCACCGACCATGAATTGCCGCCGCCGAAATGCGTTTGTGGTAAAAGTCACGACGATGAGATGCCGTGCCAATAGAGCCGCCCCAGGGCCCACAAAAACGGAGCGCGCAATCGGGCCAGATAGAAATCGTCTGGTCTCCGCTGGCGCGAGCACGGTTGCAGGAAATTCGGGCTTACGTGGAGTTAGATGAGCCCGAGGCAGCCGAGCGATTGGCCATGCGCATTGTCGCCATCGTTGAAGCTCTGAGGAATCATCCTAATCTGGGCCGGGCAGGAAGCGAGCCCGGGATACGCGAGTTAGTCATTGGCGGGACTCCTTACATTGTTCTTTATCGAATCCGAGGTAAACGCATTATCATCAGTACGGTCTGGCATGGAGAGCAGCGTAAAAACCGCTAGAGGGTTTAACAAGCTATGCCGTTTTAACTTTTAGTGTGCTTCTTGTGCCGCCCGGTCCGTTGTCATCTTGTCATGCTGAGCGCCGTTTTTTGGCGCGAAGCATCTGGCGTTTCTTTCGGACGCCATTGCTCTTTACCGGTACAGAAAAAACTAAAAAGGTCTAACTGCCGTTTTCCTCTCGTAAAGTCCTGGTGGCTTCTTGGAGGTCATCAGCGGCTCAATTGAAGTGTGTGCAGGGGAGCTTTGTTCTGTGCAACCGGAGACGGGAGATCGCCTTTCACAACCAGCCACAGAATATGGTTGAAGAGAGCATCGTTGACGCGGTCAGGCGCGCTCAAATCTATCCCCTCCGACATTTTCGCTGCGGCTGTCTTGGGCGGATTGACCTCGTTCATGTCAGCCTGAGGCTGAATGGCAGTGTAGGGAGAAGAATCTGGAACCTGGGCAAATACGTCTGCCATCGAGCGGCTGAAGTAGTCGAACTTTGACAAGCGGTCCAGACCGAGAATGTCTTCAATTGCCGCTACCACGTCGGTCGTATTCGCGAACCTGTGTATTGTTCCCGGATGGTTGTATGCCGATATCACCAGGAGCGGCGAACGGTGGCAATCCACGTGGTCGGGACCCGATTGTGAATCGTCCTCGAGAACGAAGACAACTGTGTTACGCCAATAAGGAGATTTCGAAAGGGTCTCGACGATCCGGCCCAGCGCCAGGTCGTTATCTGCCATGAACGCTCGCGGTGTGTGATAACCGGGCCGTCCACCTGCCGTATGATCGCTGGGCAGGTGCATGATTTCAAGCTGGGGCAGATTGCCGTCTTTCACAAATTGCTGAAACTCGGCGATCCAGGCATCGGCGCGGACCTGGTCCGTAGTTTTCAAATCAAAAGCCGGATAAGTTGGGCTGACGTCGGGGCCGAGCTCCCGTTGCGTCACCGGCCATCCCTCAGGCACTGCCACCATTTCTCCGTAGTCCCGGAAAGAAATCCCCTTCTTTGCGGCGATGCTCCACAGAAATCCATCGTTGGGCTCGTTGACCTCTTCGCCGTCAATGCCGCCACGACGGTCCGAGTACGCGGCAGGAATCAGTTTCTCACCAAAGTCGGTCACGTAGGCGGCGGTTGACCAGATGTGCCCTTGCGAACTGACTTCTGCGTTGGTGAAGAACCGGTCGAACAAACCGAAGCGGAGCGCCAATGCATGGTGATTCGGCGATATGTTTCGAGGAAAGAAGACAAGATTCGGATCTCCATCGCCTTCGCTCAAATCGCCAAGGACCTGGTCATAGGTCCGGTTCTCTTTGATGATGTAGATCACATGCTTGAATGGCGGATACCGCCTCGCAGCCGGCTTTTGCTGCCAGCCGTTTGCGACAGCGACGCGAGTTGAAAGCTCCACCAGTTGGGCTCGCTTGAACTCCTTCGGGCAAATGCGCAGGGTGCCGTTCAACTGGCCAAGATCGTAGCCCAACGGCCTCTTGATGCCTTCTCCGGGAATGGGTCCGTCAGGATTCGGCTTGCTTCCGTGTCCCTTTCCGGTAAGCACGAGGAGGCGAGCCCCGGAGTGCACAATAGCTGTAGGATACCAATCGGTAGGTATGCGGCCACGCAGTGAAGTCTTGTGATTGCGATCTGCTGGTTTGCCAGCCGAGACATCGAAGACCGCCACAGCGTTGTTGTCCGCTTCGGCAACGAAAAGGGTCGCCTCGTCGGGCGATAAGGCGAGTGCATTTGGCGTGCTTCCTTCTGCCGGACCTGCAGGAGCGGCATCATTCAAGGTGCGCAAGACTTTGCTTTGGCGCGTGTCAACAATTGCGATCTGGTCCGTTCCCGCCAAGGCAACGAACAAACGCGAGCCATCTTTGTTCGTCAGCAGGGCCGATGGATGGCGACCGGCTGTAATTCTCCTGTCATAAATTAAGGTCCCATCAGGCCGTGTCCGAAATACTGAAACGGTGTTTCCACCCCAGGCGGATACATAGACCTTGCCATTCGAAGCTGCTTCGACGGCATAAGGATAATGGTCTGTAGGAAAGCGCTGGACCACTTCCGAGGTTTCGGGGTTGACGACCGCCAGGCCGTCGCCCACGTTCTCAGCTACATAGATCAGCCGCCCATTTCGGGATACGGCAATACCCGCGGGATAACGCGATCCAGTCTTGTCTGGCTTTTGCTTTCCTAAAACGATCTTGTGCTCGAACGTTGCTTTTCCATCTGCCCAGGTATAACAAAAAACAGAATCGTCGTTTCCGCCCGACACATAAAAGCTATGACCGTCATTCGCAAATGCGATGCCATAAAAAGCTGCATCCTGCGGGAGGGTTTGCGTCACCCGCTGCGATTTCAAATCTACGACTTGTACGCCCTGCTCGCGCCATCCGCTCAGAACAACAACCAGCTTGTCCTTTTCCGGCGCCAGCGCCATGCCCAAGGGCATGCTGCCCAGGTCAACAAAGTCTCCGGCTGGATCCAGGCGAACTCCGGTCGCCAATGGCACAGTATAGTTTTGATCTGCAGCGGTGGCAGGGGCGACCGCAAACTTAAGCGCTGCCAAAACGCTTAAAACTGCGATGGATATAAGACTACGGTAGTAGCGTATCTTCATGTTTTGGTTCCGGCACAGACCTGTAACATCTTCGACGCTTGCGACTCCATAAGGTCATCTGCTAAATCTAGCTACTGGCAACCGGCAACTGGTAGCTGGCAACTGCTTTTCTCGTATAATCAAAAAATCAATGGCCTACCAGGTTTTAGCGCGTAAGTACCGTCCTCAGACTTTTGCCGATGTGATTGGGCAAGAGCATGTCACGCGCACGTTAAAGAACGCCATCGAGCAGCAGCGCATCGCCCACGGCTACATCTTCAGCGGACATCGCGGTATTGGCAAGACCACCGTGGCGCGCATTCTCGCCATGTGCCTGAATTGCCGGGGCGGCAAAGAAGACCGGTCGCAGGCTGAGCCTTGCGGGACGTGCGACTCCTGTACGGAGATACGCGCCGGCGGCGCCGTGGATGTAATTGAAATTGACGCTGCCACCAATCGCGGCATCGACGAGATCCGCGAGTTGAGGGACGCGGCGCGTTATCGTCCGGCGCGCGACCGCTACAAGATTTATATTCTCGATGAAGCCCACCAGATTACCGATGCAGCCTTCAATGCTCTGCTGAAGACGCTGGAAGAGCCGCCGCCGCACATCGTCTTCATGATGGCGACCACGCAACCTGAGGACATTCCCCAGACCATCCGTTCGCGCTGCCAGCATTTCAGCTTTCACGCCGTGCGCTTTGACGAAATCGTGAACCAGCTCACTGCTGTTGCCCAGCAGGAAAAAATCAAAGCTGACCGCGATGCCATAGCTTTGCTGGCCGAGGCTGGCGATGGTTCCATGCGCGATGCGCTCTCCATCATGGATCAGGCCATTGCCTGTTGCGGCGACACATTGACCGGCGAGCTGGTGCAGCAACTGGTGGGCGCGGTTCCGGGCGAGGTCCTGGAAAAGATGATGCAGGCAGTGGCGGCGAACTCCAGCCAGGAGGTTTTGCGGCTGGTAGACAAGCTGGTAACCGAAGGCCAAAGTCCCACGCACTTTGCCCGGCAAGTGGTGCGCTTCCTGCGCAATGCAATGGTGGCGAAAGTTGCGGGCAGCGATTCTGCCTTGCTGCAAATTTCTTCCGACGAACGCGCGCGCGTGGCCAGAACTGCAGAATTGTTTTCTGAAGAGGACCTCACCCGCTTTCTGCAAATCATGCTACGCACCTACGGCGACGTGAGCTACAAGTCCGAACAACGCTTCCACCTCGAACTGGGATTGTTGAAGCTGGTGCATGCGCAGCGTTTGCTGCCTCTGGAAGAGTTGTTGAGCGGGGCGGCGGTTGAAAATCGTGCTCAGCCGGGGCCGTCTGTCCCCGCTTCCCAAAAAGGAACCTCACAGTCGTGCCCTTCACCTTTCAGCCACGAAACAGGTGCGCCGGCGCGGAGCGCCCGCCCTTCTCCACTTGAGCAGGACCGCGTGCGCCAGGACCGTCTGCGCCAGGACGACGTGAGGAAGACTGGACCGGAGATGACAACCGGCGCTCCGGTCATGGTTGCCGGAGCGAATGCCCTGGCTGCTGCAGTGGCGGTTGCGCCGCCAGCGGAAGCGACCGCCGCCGAGCCACAGCCTTCGCCTGCTCCTACTTTGGAACGGGAACAGAAACCCGAAGCGCAATCGGCGGTAGATTTAGTGGACCGCATCCGCACCGCGGTACTGGAGGCGCTGGGAGAAAAACATCAGACGCTGGCCTTGAACCTTGAAAATGGCCGGTGGAGCATTGTTAGCAATGAGCTGGTGGTCCAGGTTGCGATTTCAGCCACATTCTTAGAGATGGCGATGACGAATGACGCACAACGCGCCGCGAATGCGGCCATCCATTCCGCCGCGGGAAGAATGTTGAAGCTGCGGCTGGAGAGCACGGCGCTAGGGAATGGCGGCAGCAACCCGCCGCCGGCGAGAAGCGTTGCATCTTCCGGACCGGCTGGATCGGCGCGCGGCCGCGCTGCCGATGATCCAGTGGTGCGGCACGTACAGGAAAAATTTGCCGCCGAAATTCGTACCGTGATCGATCATCGTGACAAGAGAAATTAGTACTGGGTCATAAATCGTTTTCGTAAGGGCACAGCTTGGTAGCCCATGCCTTTAGGCATGGGTGAGCGAAGCGAAAAGTGCCGCAAAGATCAAATAAATCTGGGGTTTTAGCCCCTGAGGCGATCAATATGGGCGGATTCAATCCCAAACAATTACAGGAGATGCTGGCGCAGGCCAAGCAGCAGGCTGAATCGCTGCAGGAAAAGATGCGCGAGACCGTGGTCGATGGATCGGCCGGCGGCGGCAGCGTCACGGTGAAGATGAACGGACAAAAACAGGTGCTGCGGGTGACCATTGATCCGGAGATGGTGAAGTCCGGCGATCTGGAGATGCTGCAGGACTTGATCACCGCCGCCATGAACGACGCCGGAAGAAAAGTGGACGAGGCCATGCAGTCCAAACTGGGCGGAATGCTGGGCGGCATGGGGCTGAGCGGGATGTTCTGACAGAGCGGCGGCCTGTCCTCAATCTGTGTTGATCTTTCAATCCGTGGCCGGATTTTTAGGTGAAAAATGTCGAAGTTTGCCGAGCCCATGGCTCGATTGATCGAAGAACTGAAGAAATTACCGGGCATCGGCAGCAAGAGCGCGCAGCGGCTGGCCTTCCACATCCTGCGGTCGAGTGAAGACGATGCGGCGGCGCTGGCGGCGGCCATCCACGATGTAAAAGAAAAATTGCGTCTGTGTTCGCTGTGCAACAACATTACCGACATTGATCCTTGCGTCTATTGCAGCAATCCTACACGCAACCAGCGGCTGGTGTGCGTGGTGGAAGAGCCCACCAACATTGCTGCCATCGAGAAGACGCGGCACTTTAATGGCGTCTATCACGTGCTGCACGGTTCGCTTTCGCCGCTGCACGGAATCGGCCCGGAGCATCTGCGCATCAACAACCTGCTGAAGCGCCTGGAGCGCGGCGAGGTGGACGAAGTCATCCTGGCCACCAACCCCACGGTGGAAGGCGAAGCCACGGCGGTGTATCTTACCCAACAGATCAAGCGCGAGCGCCTGCCCGCCAAAGTGACCCGCATTGCCATGGGAATTCCTGTCGGCAGCGATATTGAATATACCGACGAGGTCACGATGCTGAAGGCCATGGAAGGCCGGCGGGAGATTTGAATTCTGGTTGTTAGACACAACCCATGCCCGCCCGCATCGTCAAACGCGAAGAAGTGGCCCGAGTTTTGAACGACTGGGGTGGAGGCCGCATGTCATCGGAGGAGGTTCTCAAATGGGCAGATGCTGTTTATCCATCAGGCGACGCCGACTATGAAGATTGGGAGGGCGAGAACTCTGTAACGAATGAAGTGCTCGGGGCTCTCGACATGCTGGACGCGAATCTGGCTCTTCCTGAAGATGCGCCAATTTATCTTGAGTTTCTTGCAACACCACCGGGCCAGTTTGATGCGGGATATGCCAAGTTCCAGCAGCAGATCGGGGCAATTGATTACAATAGGCGCCGGGCGGATCTCAAAGACCAACCACTCTATGCGCCATTTCTTCGGACATAGACTAAATATTACAAACCTCTCCTCAGCCGTAAGGAAACCAGAGATGTCTAGGATTCGTAGGTCGCAAACCAATGTCGAGCAATTCGTGAAAAGGAAAATGAACGAACTGGCGCATGCCGATGATCTGCTCACTCTGCACGAAGTTCTGGACCTGGTTTGCCACGAGTTCGACGTGACTACGCTTGAAGCGGTCAAGCTCATCGGTCACGCCAAGCTGCATTTCGAGTGTTTTGATTAAGGCTTAATTTCAGGCAATATCTTCCGCAATTTCGCGGGACATCTGGAAACTGAGTGCTATCTCTTAGTCTATCCCCTTAGCTTCGCCAGCAAATCCTGGGGATGAACGGGTTTGGCCAAAATTTCGAATTCATGGCCCTGGGTGCGGGCAGTTTCCAGCAGATCGGCGGTGGCGGCCTGGCCGGAGAAAAGAAGGATCTTGCACCCGGGTAGGAACTCCCGAATCTTGATAGCGGCTTCGATGCCGTTCATGTCAGGCATGATGACATCGCTGATGATGAGCTCTGGCTTGTGGGCACGCGCACTTTCCACTGCGCCCTTGCCGGTGTAAACCGCGGTAGCGTCGTAGCCAGATTGGTTCAGGATAATTGCCAGGGTATCGGCAATCACGTGTTCATCATCAACCACCAGTACCTTGGGCTTGCTTTTCCCTTTGCTGGTATCAGCCATGTCATCTCCCGTGCTAACGCAAACCGAACTCATAGACGAACTTCCGATTATACAAACCTTTGATTATAAAGAACCGGGGCGGCCACAGGGAATTGCAAATCTACAATATCTGGCCGGCAGTGCGGCAAGATGTGCCAGAAGAAGCCTCGCCCGAAGAAGCGCGGGAGCCGGTGGCGCCGGCTTTTTCAACTTCTACGACAGCGTTGTAATCGGGCTCGGCTGAAACCGGGTCGTAGCGGCGTTCCAATAGCACATTCCCCTCCGGCCAGTAGCCTTGCAGATTTCCGGGATGAATATCGGCCAGGCGCACGCGGCCGCAAAACTCACCACAGGATGAACGCAGCATGATGGCCTCACCTTCGTTGAGCTGCAGCCGGGCAGCGTCCGCCGGGTTCATGAAAACGTCGTCGCGGCGCCGGGAACCAGTGAGCGGATCCGTCTGGCCGTAGGTCATGGAATTGAACTGCTTGCCGCGCCGTGTGCTGAAGTAGAACTTGCCTGCAGGCAGAGTAAGCGATGGAATTTCTACTATAAGAAAACTCGCGCGATGATCGGGCATGTTCTTGAATCCATCCTTGAATAACTGCGCGCCTCCCCACTGCACCCAGTCGCCTTCTTTCTCCAGAGTTTCGATGCCGGAATACATGGGCATGGCTGCCGCCATTTCCGCGCGGACTTCGGAATCATTTTTATAAGCAAACTGCTGCGCATGGGCGGGAAGCAAACGCTGGGCGATGAGGCAGGGAATTTTCCACTCCGGCAAGGCTTCGGGGATTTTATGTCCGGCAATCGGCGGGGAATAGCGGATGCGGCGCTCGGTGCTGGTAGAGGTACCGCCGGATTCGTAACGGGTTTGCGCCGGCAATAGTATGAGCACTTCACCCGCGTCGAGGGTAGAGTAGCTGTTAAGAACAATATCCTGGTGCACGCGCACCCGAACTTTTTGCAATGCCCGGAGAACGAAATTGCGGTCGGGCATGGTTTCCAGCAGGTTTCCGCCGATGGTGTAGAGTACATCGAGTTTGCCTGCGTACGCCGCTTCCAGCATCTGGCCGGTTTTGTATCCGCGCTGTGCTGAAATTTGTTTCCTCCATAATTTCGTGAAGCGGGCGGCATTTTCCGGATTGATATCGAAGCCGCCGGGAAATTTATCGGCATCCACGCCGCACTCGCCGCCGCCTTGCACGCCGCTGTGTCCGCGAATGGGCATGATGCCGCACTTTTCGCGGCCTATATTTCCCCGAATCATTGCCAGATCGGCAATAGCTTTTACGTTGTCTACTCCGAACGTATGCTGTGTGAGTCCCATGGAGTAGCACAGGACAGCACTCGAAGCCTTGCCATAAAGCTGCGCGAAGCGTTCGATCTCAGTTCGCGATATGCCAGCGGCGCTTTCAATCTCTTCCCATGTCAGCGCGCGCAGGTACGCGGCCAAAGCCTCGAACTGTGCGGTTTGCTCGGCGATGAATTTTTCATTGCTAAGTTTCTGCTCGATCAATACTTTCATGACGCCGTTGATGAATGCGATGTCGCCGCCAATGCGCACCTGAAAAAACTCATCCATCAATCTGGTCCCAAAGACCGCACTCGAAGCGACAGATGGCACCCAATAGCGTTCCAGCCCCGGTTCCCGGTATGGATTGACCACAACGATCTTTGTTCCTGCCTTCTTGGCGTAATGCAAATACTTGGTGGTTACCGGCTGATTGTTGGCCAGATCGGTGCCGAAAAGAACCAGCAGCTCGGTTCCAATAAAGTCAGAGAGCGAACAGTTGGGCGCGCCCACGCCGAATGCCTGCTTTAATCCGTAGACGCTGGCCGCGTGGCAAAGGCGCGAGCAAAGGTCCACGTTGTTTGTGCCCAGCATGCGCGGCAACTTCTGGAAGGTGTAATAAGCCTCGTTGGTGAGCCCGCGTGAGGTGGCAAAGAATCCCATGCGCTCGGCGGGAATGTCTTTGATCTCAGCAGCGATGCGGCCGAGGGCATGCTCCCATGTCACGCGTTTAAAGCCGCGATCACCGCGCTCCAGCACCATGGGATAAGGAATACGGCCGAGCTGGTTCAGTTGCTCATTCGACATGGTTCGCAGCCTGGCGATATCCGCAAAACGCTCGTCGCTTGCCGCCGGCATGGTATTCATGCGCAGCAGATTGAGCCGGGTCATACAAAGGTGAGTGCCGGAGATTACGTTGTCTTTCAATCCGTAAGGGCCAAGCGAGCAGCCATCGCAAACTCCATGCTTCAGTACACGCCAGGCGTAGCCCAGGTTGTCGCGATTCCTCCATAGCACGCGCGCCATATCGCGAAAATGGCGGGGCTTGGGAGAGGCGAGTCCAAAGGGAACAAAATTGCGCCAGGAAGAAGACACGGCAGACAGTTTAGTACAGCAAAGATGATTTCGGGGTGAGGCGCGAAGGCGAAATCGGAAACCATTTCAGTTTCCCAGAGCGCCATGTTACATTTACGGCGACTTTCTAATTTTAAAAACTCTAGGGAGCAAATATCCATGGAACCGCAGGAACTCCAGGAGCAGGCGGAACACGCGCATCACTCCGGCCAGAGAGGCATCGGACTTACCACCTCCATCGTCGCCGTGCTGCTGGCCATCGCCACTTTGCTGGGCCATCGCAGCCACACGGAAGAGGTCGTTTTGCGGACCGAAGCCAATGATCAGTGGGCCTATTATCAGGCCAAGAAGATCCGCTCTCACGTCTATGAAGCCGACGCACAGTTGGCCAAGCTTTCGGGCGAAGCTGGCAAAGATGTTGCCGCCGATATGACCAAGAAGAGCGCGAAATACGATAAGGATGCGGAAGAGATCCAGAATAAGGCCAACGAGCTTGATGGCGAACAGAAGCTGGTGGCGCGGCGGGCCAATTATTTTGACGTGTCAGAGCTGTTTCTGGAGGTTTCCATCATCTTCTGCTCGATTGCGTTGCTGACCGAGATGAAGGTCTTCTGGAAGCTTTCTTTCATCACCACGATCGCAGGTATTGGCGGAATTGTGGTTGGGTTTCTAGTTCGTTAGATGTTTTTCGGCCACCCTTGTTTTTGATTTTAGGCGCCCAGAGCAATCCGTTGGAGGGATCTAAAGGGCATAACTAAGGCGTCCGAAGAGGACGCCTTAGTATGAAGATGAGATGACCGGCTACGCCACTTCTTCGCCGATATCGTCATCGCGGTTGGGCACGACGTCGGACTCAGGCTCTTTAGGCATGCGGCGATCCTGGTACTCTTCCTCGGGCAAGTCCTGCTTCTCCCTTGATTTGCCGGGAGCCGGCATTCTGTTGACCACGTCACGGCCGGCATCCTTCAGTTTGCCAACGCCTTCCTGCATCTTGCCTTCGACCTGTTTTTCCAGGCCCCTGAGCTGGTCTTCTTTGCTGCCAGTCCATTCACCGGCTTTCTGTTGAACGCGGCCTTCCACTTTTTTCATTTTGCCTTTAACAGTGTGTTTGTTCATGATTGCCCTCGCTACAAAGGAATTAGGGGGACTGCCTTAAAACCTTCAGGTCCGTGTCAGACGACGGTGCGTCTGCCGGAGAGAAGCTGGAAAATCAGAGCGATCACGGCCAATACCAGGAGGATATGGATAAATCCACCGAGCGTGTAGCTGCTCACAACTCCGAGTAACCATAGAACCAAAAGAATTACAAAAATGGTCCACAACATCAGGCACCCCCAATGCTAATAGTCGGTAACCGAAGTCACCGTTTGTCACTGCTTGCGAAATGACATAATGAATTGGGTGCGAGTTGCCTCCGAGGGGTTGTGAGAAATCGAGTGTTGCCGGTTGTGCAGGAGAGAGCTGAATTCCATAGTCTGTAGGCAGCAGCTCGGAAGATGGTGAAATTTGAAGACCTCAGGGGCTAAAGCCCAAATTTTTAAAATGCTCTTACGGCACGGCTGAAGAGGTTGCGGAAAACTCGATTTACGTGAAATCTTTCGGAAGGGCACAGCTTTAGCTGTGCCGTAAGTCGTTGGAAGATAACACTTCCTTGCTGTCGGGGATGAGCTTTGTAGCTCACCCAAGGTGATGAAAACAATTGACCAGGTTTTGACTCAGCCCCGGCAGGGGCGGCGTATTATAGCCCAGCGCTTCCAGCGCTGGGTCGCTGCCAAGAATGATCACAGTCCCGTAAGGGACGACGCCTGCTGGGAGCCTCAAATGCGTTTTCGACCGTGCCGCAGGCATGCGCGCAGCGAAGCGGAGCGCACAGAATAAACGTTTTTTCCGCAGCCTCTGAAGCCGTGCCCTTTCGAAAGCTATGCGGGAACCAGTTCTACATTGGGAGTCAGATGAAAGTAGCCATACAAGGTGAATTAGGTTCGTTCAGCCATACGGCCGCGCGGCAACTCGCGCCGAAAATGCAGGTGTTGTCCTGCCCGGTTTCGCGCGAGGTGTTTGCGGCATTGAAGACGGGCAAGGCCCAGGCGGCCGCGATTCCCATAGAAAATTCCCTGGCCGGTTCGGTGGCTGAACATTTTGACCTGCTGCTGGAACACGATTTCTGGATCGAGGCCGAGCTGCGCCTGCGCATTGAACACAACCTGATCGCGGCGCGCGGGGTCAGGCTCAACCAGGTCAGGCGGGTGCTCTCTCATCCGGTGGCCCTCGATCAGTGCCGCAAATTTTTCCAGAAGCACAAGCAGATTCGTCCTGAGGCTTTTTACGATACCGCCGGCAGCGTGAAACACGTTGTAGAAAAGAATTTGCTCGATACTGCCGCCATTGCCGCAAGCAGGGCGGCGCAGCAATATGGAGGAACCATCCTGCGCTCGGGGCTGGAAGACAACAAACGAAACTTCACGCGTTTCTTCCTGATTCGCAAAGGCCGGCGCATCGCGCCCGGGGCCAACAAAACTTCCATTGCGTTTGCGGTCAAGAACATTTCCGGAGCGCTGTTCAAGGCATTGAGCGTGTTTGCATTGCGTGAGATCAGCCTGAGCAAGATCGAGTCACGCCCGGTGCCGGGGCGTCCGTGGGAGTACGTTTTTTATGCCGACCTTTTGTGCGGGAAAGAAGACAGGGCCGAGAAGGCGTTGGACCACCTGGCAGAGATTTCCGAGTTCGTGAAGGTGCTGGGAATTTATCCGGCGGCAAAATAGAGCGTTGAAATCCCTCAGGCAGCGTCCTAGTCAAAAAAGAGGCCGGGGCTAAAAAGTCTATGTGAGAACTTGAAGGGCGTCGTCCCTGCGGGACTAAGATCATTTTTTACGCACACCCAGCGCTTAAGCGCTGGGCTATAACACGCCACCCCTTCGGGGTTGTTCGTCTATCAGGTCTCACAATTTATCTCACACTCGGCCTAAGCCCAAGACTCTACGAGCCTCGCCGGCTTACAGGCCGGGCTCCCACCGTGCGCCGCAAGCAGCGCGATAGGCCACAATTAATTTGTAAAAATAGGTTCTGGATAAAAGCAGCAGCCCAATAGTAACTGGGGTAACATTGCCGCGTGCGCTTCAACTCAAGTACAATCGCTTCCTCTTTAGAGATGGGCGAAGAGAGTGGCATCTGCATCTTTTGCACCTTTGACTTCATCCATATCTCGAAAGGAAACCCAATGGCGGAACATAAAAGCAAAGTTGAAGGCAGCGCTCAAGCCAAACCGCCGCAGCAAGGCGAACGTTCTTACCCGGTATTGCCGGTGCGCGACACCGTTTTGTTCCCGCACGCGGTGCTGCCGCTGACCGTCGGCCGCGAGAGTTCGGTGCAGCTCATTAATTCCCTGGGAGAGGACAAGACAATTGTAGTTGCGGCCCAGCGCGAAGCGCGGGTCGATGTCCCCCAACCCACTGACCTATACAGCGTTGGCACCCTGGCTACCGTGCACAAGGTAGTGAAGATGCCGAACCAGAGCCTGTTTGTATTCACCGAAGGTCTGGAGCGGGTCCGTCTGCGTGAGTTCGTGCAGAACGCTCCCTTCATGCGGGCCGAGGTGGAAGTCATTCCCGAGCCGGCTGCGTCTGGCACGGCCGAGATCGAGGCGCTGCAGCGCAATGTGCTGACGTTGTTCCAGCAGATCGTGGCCGCTTCTCCTACGCTCTCCGACGAGCTGCAAACGGTTGCGATGAACATTGATGAGTCCGGACGCCTGGTGGACTTCATCGCGTCCTCTCTGCCGCTGCTTTCCACCAAGGAAAAACAGGACCTGCTCGAGGTTCAGGACGTGCGCGTGCGGCTGGAACGAATCCACCAGCATCTCGCCAAAGAGCTCGAGGTGCAGCAGCTACGCAACAAGATCCAATCCGAAGTGCAGGACCGGGTGCAGCAATCGCAGCGCGAGTTTTACCTGCGCGAACAGATGAAGGCCATCCAGAAGGAATTGGGCGAGCAGGATGAGACCCAGCGCGACGTTGAAGACCTGCGCCAGAAAATTGAAGCTTCAGGCATGCCGGAAGAAGTAAAGAAAGAGGCCATGAAAGAGCTGAACCGGCTGGCCCGCATCTCGCCCATGGCGGCGGACTACTCGGTTACGCGCAACTATATCGAGTGGCTGGCGGTACTGCCATGGAGCAAATCGAGTGGCGGGGAAGTGGACATTCTCAAAGCCAAAGAAATTCTCGACGTCGATCACTACGACCTGCAGAAGGTCAAGGACCGCATTCTCGACTATCTCTCCGTACGCCGGCTGAAGCCCAGCATGAAGGGGCCGATCCTTTGCTTTGTCGGGCCGCCGGGAGTTGGCAAAACTTCTCTGGGAAGATCGATTGCACGCGCTCTTGGCCGCAAGTTCCAGCGCATGTCGCTGGGCGGATTGCACGACGAAGCTGAACTGCGCGGACATCGCCGGACGTACATCGGCGCATTGCCGGGGCAGATTATTCAAGGCATTCGCCGGGCTGAGACCAACGATCCGGTGTTCATGCTCGATGAGGTCGATAAGCTGGGACGCGACTTCCGCGGCGATCCAGCGTCGGCGCTGCTGGAAGTGCTCGATCCGGAGCAGAACAGCACGTTCCGCGATAACTACCTCGACGTGCCCTTTGATCTTTCAAAAGTGTTGTTCATCTGCACCGCGAACATGCTCGATCCCATTCCGGAACCACTGCGCGACCGCATGGAGATCATCGAGCTGCAGGGATATACGGAAGACGAAAAAGTTCACATTGCTTTCCGCTACCTGGTTCCGCGGCAGATCGAGGAAAACGGCATCAATGGCGGCCAGATTGATTTTTCCGAAGAGACCATTCGCTACCTCATTCGCCATTACACGCGTGAAGCGGGCGTGAGGAACCTGGAGCGCGAGATCGGCACCATCTGCCGCAAGCAGGCCAGGCGCATCGCCGAAGGCAAGGCCGAAAAGCTGATGGTGACTCCGCAGGTAGTTCAGGAATTTTTGGGAGGCGTTAAAGTTCGCATTGACACCGAAATTGCCACCCGCACCCAGCGCCCCGGAGTGGCCGTGGGCCTGGCCTGGACACCGGCGGGCGGCGACATCCTGTTTATCGAAGCCAACATGATGAAAGGCAAGGGTGGCTTCACCATGACTGGCCAGATCGGACCCGTGATGCAGGAATCCATGCAGGCGGCGCTGACCTGGGTGCGGTCCAACGCAACCAATCTGAAGATTCAGGAGAACATTTTTGCCGATCACGATATCCACATCCACGTGCCCGCGGGCGCAATTCCCAAAGACGGCCCCTCGGCCGGCGTCACCATGGCGACGGCTTTGGTTTCACTGCTGACCGAGCGCCGCGTGAGGCCGTATACGGCCATGACCGGCGAAATTACCCTGAGCGGCAACGTGCTGCCGGTGGGCGGGATCAAGGAAAAAGTGCTCGCCGCCCGGCGCGCCGGCGTGCGCGACGTGATTCTGCCGGCGGAAAACGAAACCAATGTGCACGAGGACCTGACGCCGGAGCAGCTCGAAGGCGTGAATGTCCATTTTGTGAAGCAGATTGAAGAGGTGCTGGCCATCGCGCTGCCCGCAACCCAGGCGGAGGAGAAGAAAGACGACAAGGCGCGCGAAGAAGTGCTGGTAAGGGCGTCGTAAGTCTAATCCGTAACATCTTCTTGGACCTTGCGTGGAGACCTAGCAAGCTACGTCTCTACCGATCGCTTTTAGTCAGGTTCAGCAGCGCTGCGAAGCTTTCTGAGATATTCGGTGGGAGTGTAGCCGATAATAGATTTGAAGTCTTTTACGAAGTGCGCCTGGTCGAAATACCCGAGTTCTTGCGACAGTGCGGCGAAATCAACGGCTTTCCGGGCAGCTTTGTCGGCATGCAGGCGTTCCACGATTTCGTGAAGCCGGTAAACCCTGATCACCCATTTCGGAGTTACGCCGATATATTGATCAAACATTCGCTGCAGCATCCGCTTGCCGAGGTCGAAGCGGGCGGCGACATCATCCACAGTCATAATTTCGCGGTTGATACATATTTCATCCACAATCTGGCCGGCGAGCACCGCGGTTTCATCGCGCTCCGGCATGTACTGGCGAAGAAAATTTTCGGCTGCGTTGACCTTCATAGCGCCATCGTCGAGGCTGAGCACGGCTTCCTGGAAATTCTGTGCGTGAGAGCCGAAAAGATCGCTGAGCGCGATGGAGCGGTTGGTCAATCGAGAGAGCGGCGACTTCAGAAAAGGATAGAACCCTCCTGGCCTGAATTTCACGGCGAAGACCTGCCCCTCGTCTTCGAGAAGGCGTGAGGACCTGCCCTTCACTACACCATAGATCCGCGAGTTTCCCTCTTCCAGCGCGAGCTGAACCGAGGGATGAGAAACGGTCTGGGCATTGTAGGGAGCTGCCCCGCGCAGGTCCCAACTGACCATCCAAAAATGTTCGATGAACACGCCCAGATCGGCTGCCGGAAGGCGCCGTAAGTAGCGGAATCTTTTTTCGTCGGCGCCAAGCTGAAGAACACCTCTTGGCTGCAGTCCGTATGTTTGAGCGATGCGTGATGCCACGTTGGCGAATCCAATTGCGGATATTGTCTCACGCCGGAATATTGAAGCAAGTGCGCCCGGCCGTCGCGTTTTTACAATACTTGGCGGCGATCCATCGCTATCTTGATCTTGTCTTCCAGAGAGTCTGATATTTATGAAGCATCGTAGAGCAAATAGCCGGTACTTCCCAGGTCCAGCAGTTAGCGTCATCGCGGGAGTGTGTCTGTGCCTTGGCTCTGTTTCGTTGGCGTACGCGCATAGCTCGAAGATTGAAAATAAAACTCAGAAAGAGGCGGTCATGACGACGCATGCAAGTGGAACATTTGAAGTAAAGCTGAATCCGCAGACGCCCTACGAAGCGTCTCTCGGCAGGATGTCTATCGACAAACAGTTCCACGGCGATCTGGAAGCGGCCAGCAAGGGCGAAATGCTGAGCATGATGACGGCGGTCAAAGGCTCGGCCGGCTATGTCGCGATGGAGCTGGTCAGCGGAGCACTGCACGGGCGCAAGGGCACATTCGTGCTGCAGCACAGCGGCACCATGACGCGCGGCGCGCCGCAACTGAGCGTCAGCGTGGTGCCGGATTCCGGCACCGGCCAGCTTGCGGGTCTTCAAGGTACGATGATCATCAAGATCGAGGGTGGAAAACACTTTTATGAGTTCGAGTACACCCTGGCCGAAGCCCCTTGACATGGCTGGGCAATCGCGTAGTCTCTTTCCGTGAAAAACAAGACTCTGTTCCTGCTCGTGTTCTGTCTGGTCTGCTGTGGGGCGGGTTTCGCGCAGCAGGCTCAGGCGCCCAACCTCTACCGTCTGCAAGGTGGCCACGTACACGTCACCTACAGCACCTCTGGAGTGCCCCATTTCACCTACCAGGATGCCAAACAGACGCTCCAGTTCTCCGGACAGCAGATTCAAACCAGCAGCACGTCGATCGGCACGCTGGTCACAGTCACGATTCGTATGACCGTAGACACCGGCTCAACCTCGTTCACGCTGCTGGTTCCCAAGGTAAATCTGAAACCGGGCAAGGCCGCGGCCATCAGCACCGTGGGCATCACCACCAGCCACAAGTTTTCAGTTGTGCCGATGATGAATGAGGGGCAGGTGGAACTTTATACGACCACGGCACTCTCTGGCACGGCGGCCGTTATGCCCTAGATTGTTGAGGCATACATTGGAATGGAGCCGGTCCCCTGGCAAGTTTGGGCTGCAGTGTATGATGCTAAAAGCGCGTAATCCCGCCCGGATACGTTCCTGCAGGACCTGGACGATAATTCATTGTTTATTAACCTCATACTTCCAACATGCTGGTAATGGCTTGACCAATGTACTTCAGCAGGCGAATCGCAGGTCTTGAATATCCCCCACAAGAGAGTAAAACTTATAATTAAAGCCGCTCTACCAGCAAGATGGAGACCCAAGAAATTCTACCGATGAGCGTCGAGTATGGGAGGAATGTGCCGGCTGCCCAGCAAGATTTCCTGACAGGTGTTTCAGGCGAGCGCGATGTCCGTCTCTCGCCGGAGCTTGTCCGCGAGGCGCATCTTGATCTGGCGGCGCGGTTAGGATACGGAGTTTATGGCTACGCTCTGATTTTTATCGCGCTGGGAGCAACGTCGCGGTATCCGGTCGAGCATCCCAGGCTATTCTGGAGTCTGGCGGCAGCCGTGTTTGTCAGCATAGGGATGCGCCTCACCCTGGCGTTCATGCGCGAACGCATCTATGCCGTTCGTCCGCGGTTGTTGATCTGGTTGCTCACCCTGGCCCTGGTCATTGGTTCGGGAGCTTCTGGTTTACTGTTCTTGAGCACGCTGCGCTCCTACGGCTTTGAAAATTGGACCTTCGTCATCGTCCTGCTCTGGATGGCCGGGATTGTGGCGGGATCGGGCGTCTCCTTTGCGCCCAACGTTAAGCTGCTGGCGCTTCACATTTTTCTCCTTCTCGGACCGGTGACCATCCAAAGCTTGCTGATGGGGGGCGTCCAGGGGCACACATTCGCCATTTTCAATTTGGGCTTTTGCTTTTTCATGGCGCTCGTAGGCCGCTACATGCACGCCATGTACTGGCAACAATTGCGCGACCGCGCGCTGGAGAACGCACGAGCGCGGGAGTTAGAGGCAGCCAAGACAGCGGCCGAATCTGCCAATCGCGCCAAAGGCGAATTTCTGGCTAACATGAGCCATGAGATCCGCACTCCTATGCATGGCATCCTGGGTATGGCGCAACTGGCGCTCGATTCGGAAACACCCGAGGAAGGCCGTGAGTACATTAAGACTCTGCAGAGCTGCGCGGAAGGGTTGTTGACAGTCCTCAACGACATTCTCGATTTCTCCAAGATTGATGCCGGAAAGTTGACCCTGGAGAGCATTCCCTTTTCTGTGCGCAAGTCCGTTGACGATGTCTGCAAGCTGGTTCTTCCCCAGGCACGCGCGAAGGGATTGATCGTGGAGGCCCGGGTTTCGGATGATGTGCCCGATCTGCTGGTCGGCGATCCGACGCGCCTTCGCCAGGTATTGATCAACCTGATGGGTAATGCCACCAAGTTCACCGAAACGGGATCGGTGCGGTTGCAGGTTACGCAGGCCCAGGTCGATCCGCCCCGGGCAGAAAACCAGGCAGGGTTGTTGTTTAAGGTTTCCGATACGGGCATCGGCATTGCAGAAGAGCAGCAGAAGTATATCTTTGAAGCTTTCGCCCAGGCCGATGGCGGAGTTACCCGGCGTTTTGGAGGAAGCGGCCTCGGCCTGGCAATCTGTTCTCAACTGGCGCAGTTGATGGGCGGCCATCTTTCGGTGGAGAGCACGCCGCACGTGGGCAGCACCTTCCAATTCGCCTGTGCCTTCACCATAGGAAAAGAACAGGATTTGGGTCCGCAACTGGTAGCGCCTGTCGAGAGCGAAGCCCCGGTGCGGATTCTGCTGGCCGAAGATAATCCCGCAAACCAGTTGTTGGCGGCGAAGCTGCTTTCACGCCGTGGCCATAAGGTCAATGTGGTATCTACGGGACTCGCCGCAGTGCAGGCCTGGGAGGCGGGAGATTTCGACCTCATCCTCATGGACGACCAGATGCCCGTCATGGATGGAGTCGAGGCCGTGCGCCAGATTCGTTTACGCGAAACCAACAGCCACCGGAAAAGAACCACGATTGTTTCTCTCTCTGCCAGCGCCATGGTGGGAGACCTTGAACGCTTCCTGGCGTCCGGCATGGATGGCTGTCTGGCAAAGCCGTTTTCCGCGGAAGAGCTGTATGCTACCGTCCGGCACTTTGCCAATCCGGCGTGGCGCGCAGCGGGTTAAGATGCCGGCTGTTTCATGCGAGTCGCTCCTCCACTTTTCGGTAATGGCATTTATCATTCCGTTTTATGCGAGATCATCCAGTAATCGTGAAGTTGTGGGTGTTCTTTGCGCTGCTCGCGGTGCTATACCATTTTAGCTTTTAGTGTGCTTCTTGTGCCGCCCGGTCCGTTTCCATCTTGTCATGCTGAGCGCCGTTTTTTGGCGCGAAGCATCTTGCGTTTCTTTCGGACGCCGTTGCTCTTTCGATACAGAAAAAACCAAAAAGGTCTAACTTCGTCGACGGTCACTTCCAGCCTGAGAAAAATTGAACTCTGGTATCAAATCCTTGCCTTCTGTGCAATTGCTTGGCATGATCGTTTTGGGCGCTTGCCCGCGGTCTTTGAAAACTCGACCCATGCCTCTCTCCTCCAGGGCGGGCGACAGGATATCTCTGCCTCTGCCGGATTCATTACTCGAGTAATACCCACCCCTCTCCAAAACAGCGACCCGCTCAGAGGTTACTTAGTAACCCCCACCCCCCTCCAAACAGTGTCGTCTCTCCACTCGCCGGAAAGCAACGGTTATGGCGGGTTCCTGACGGAAAATGACCTAAATCTTGCACATAGTACACGGTAGCCGGAATGTACAGGCCCTATTGGCATTTAAGGTATCCTGTATCCATGCGGGTTCGCGTGCTTTTTTTTGGCCTTCTTACTGACGTGGTTGCGCGCCGGGAGGAGGAGGTCGATCTGAACGAGGGCGCCCGCATCTCCGATCTTCTTGGGCATTACACCAGTGCATTTCCCCGGTTAGGCCCATTGCTTCCTGCGATTGCCGTCTCCGTGAACCGAGAATATGCCGCAGCTTCGACCGTGCTGCACGAGCGGGATGAGGTCGCATTACTGCCGCCGGTGAGCGGAGGTAGCCAACCGCAAACGGCAGAGGCTGCGGCACGGGTCGAGATTGTGCGCGACAAGATAGATGTCCAAAGAATCGCCGATGGGCTGAAGCATGCCTCCGACGGCGCATGCGCTATTTTTGAAGGGATTGTGCGCGACAACACGAGGGGGCGGCGGACTCTCTACCTTGATTATGAAGCTTACGAAGAGATGGCATTCAAACAGATGCAAGAGTTGCGCGCGCAGGCCATGCAGAAGTTTGCCATTCGGGACTTGGCCCTGGTCCATCGGCTGGGGCGGCTACAGATAGGCGAGACCAGCGTCTTGATCGTGGTGGCTTCGGCGCACCGGGCCGCGGCCTTCGAGGCCTGCCGCTGGCTGATTGACACATTGAAGAAGATAGTGCCCATCTGGAAGAAGGAGTATTTTGAAGACGGAGCCGTCTGGGCCGATGGCGACCCCTTTCCGCCGGAAATTTCGACCGCGGCACAAAGTAACGCTAAACCGCCGGACGCATCTAAGTGAGCAGGTTTCCAACTATCCGGGCTATGCGATACAGAGCTCTTGTTCTTTTGGGCGAGATGGTCCTGGCCGGCGCAGTTTGGCCGCAGGCGAATCCGCAGGCCAATTCCCATCCCCAGGCCAGCACCAATGTCACCGCTGACCAGTCAGTGACGCCCGACATCAGGGTAGATGTGAAGCTGGTCAATGTTTTTGCCAGCGTTACAGACGTCAATGGCGCACCCGTGGCCAACCTGAAGAAAGAGAATTTCCAGGTGCTGGAAGATGATGTCCCGCAGAAGATCGCCGTCTTCAGCCAGGAGCCCGCGCTGCCGCTCTCGATCGTGCTGGCTATCGATACCAGCCTGAGCACGCGCATCGACCTCCCGTTTGAACTGGAATCGGCACGCCGTTTTGTGCACAGCATCGTTCATGGCGACAGGAAAGATACGCTGGCGCTCTATTGCTTCTCGCACGAGGTGCAGGAGATGGTTCCTTTCACCTTTGACCTGGTGCGGATTGACCATGCCATTGACCGGGTGCGTGTGGGCAGCTCCACGGCCATGTATGACGCGGTTTATCTGGGCTCGGAGGCGCTGGAGAAACGGCAGGGACGCAAGGTCATGGTAGTGATCACCGATGGCGGCGATACCGCCAGCCAGGTGGAGTACGCTGACGCCTTGCGCGAAGCGCAGCAGGCTGAGGCCCTGCTGTACTCCGTGATCGTTGTGCCTATCGAAGCCAGCGCCGGACGAAACACCGCCGGCGAGCACGCGCTGATTCAGATGTCGCACGATACCGGCGGCAAATATTACTATGCCGAATCCATCACCCGGCTCGACCAGGCCTTCCACCAGATTTCAGACGAGCTGCGCAACCAGTACCTGTTGGGCTACTACCCCAGCCAGCGGCTCGCGGATTCGGATTTTCGCCGCATCGAGGTGCGTGTATTGTCGGGCGATCCTAATAACACGCAGCTCACGGTGAGGCACCGGAGCGGATATTACACGTCGAAGTCGAGATAAGAAGCTCTTGGCTTTTAGCTCTTAGCTTTTAGAGCTATTTCATAATCGATTTGGACAGCAGCTTCGAGACATGTATCGGGGCACGAGTTTACTCGTGCCGTAAATCGTTCAGAATGTTCAGGCTTTAGCCCCTGCAAACCTTGCGCTCGTCAAAACCAAATCTAAAACAGCTACAGCTTCATGTTCTGTAGCTCGAACCCGACTATTGTCGTTCGCGGTTGGTTAATCCGGCAACGTGGCTTCGCTGGTGATTGTGAATTGGGTCCGCGCGCCGGTAGTTTTGGGCAGGCCCGAGCGTGCGCCCTCCTGACCTCCTCCGATCCAAACTTCTACCGCGCCAGGCACGATGCGGTGCTTGCCGGCTTCATCAACGATGCTCAAGTTCCGATCTTGAAGTGTAAACGACACGGTCTCCCGCCGCCCGCGCTCCAGATGCACGCGCTTGAACCCTTGCAAGGCGCGGAGCGGGGCGCCGGCAACTCCGCGATGAGTGAGGTATAGCTGCACAACTTCGTCGCCCGCCATCGCGCCGGTATTGGCGACTTCGACGGAAATCGTGACGGCGCCATCGGCAGCTAGCTTTGTTTTATTCACGTGTGGATTGCTGTACTTGAATGACGTGTAGCTTAACCCGTAGCCGAATGGGTATAAAGGTTCGCCATCGAAGTAGCGATAAGTGCGCCTGGCCATGGAGTAATCTTCAAAGGCTGGAAGTTGGTCAACGGATTTATAAAACGTGACAGGCAATCGCCCTGCCGGGCTGAAGTCGCCGGCGAGGGCCTCGGCCACCGCAGTTCCGCCTTCCTCTCCCGGATACCAGGCTTGCACAATCGCGGGCAGATTTTTGTCTGCCCAATTCACGGCAACAGCACTTCCGCTCATCAGCACCAGCACTGTGGGCTTACCCAGGGCGTAAATGCGTTCCAGAAGCTGCTCTTGCGGGGCGGGCAAATCGAGGCTGGTACGGTCCCCGCCCGCGAACCCTTCGGCGTGGATATCCATCTCTTCACCCTCGAGGCGGGCAGAGAGGCCCAGCACCATGATGACGACATCGGCGCTGCGGGCCGCATCAAGCGCATCCGGCCCTTGCCACTCCGGCAAACTCCATACCAAATGCGCCTCGGCCGCGCGCAGAGCGTGGAAGTACTCGATCTTGACCGCATAACCATGATCTTTTTCAAGATGGACCTGCTTGATGCGAATCGTGGCCGGCCGGTGAGTCGTCCAGTCCTCGGCTGTGAGATCGCCATCGAGCCAGAGGCGGTAGCCGTCCTTGCCTGTGAATCCGATTAGGTAGTCGCCAGTTTCGGGGGGCACAAGCACGCCTGTCCAACGCACGGAATAGTTTTGTGACAATTCTCGCGAAATGCCCGGGGGCACCGCACCAAAGTCAACGGTGTCGTCCGTGCGGCTGAGGAACGGCGAACCTGCCAGTTTGGTGTTGGAAAAATACTCCGCCTTCATGCCGTGGTTCTTGCGCGAGTCGTCGGTATAAAGTGCGCTGGTTTCGATCGCTCTGGTGGCCGGGCCAGTCAATCCCGTACCGTCAACATAAACTATTTTGGATTGCGCAAAGCGCCGGCGAATGCCTTCCAGAACGGTCACATACTTGGATGGCGTGCCATGGTAGTTGCCTTCCAGTGCATCCAGACTGTCGGCGTTGGGGCCGATGACTGCGATGGTTCTGTATTTCTGTTTCAGAGGAAGAAAGTTATCTTTGTTCTTCAGTAGAACGATGGATTCGCGCGCGACTTTGAGAGCGAACTGGCGGTGCGCTTCCGTATCGTTTTCTTCAGGCCTGATTTGGGAATACGGAACCATGGCAGGCGGATCGAACATGCCCAGCCGAAAGCGGGCGGTAAACAGGCGATGCAAGATGCGATCAAGATCGGCCTCTGCCAGCAATCCCTGCTGGACAGCTTTCAAAATGGCGGTACGCTCTTGTGCCTTGAGGCCGCAAACGAGATCGGTGCCGGTTTTTAGTGCCGCGCTGACGGCCTCTTCCATGGACTTGGTAAAGTGATGGCCTTGGAAAATATCGGTTACCGCGCCACAATCTGACACCACGTAGCCGTGAAAGTCCCAATCGTGCCGCAGGTGCTCCTGCAGCAAGGTTGTATTCGCGCACGCAGGCTGACCGTTCAGTGAGTTGTAAGCGCACATGACAGACTGCGCTTTGCCCTCCATAACGGCTGCCCGGAACGCGGGCAGGTATGTATCTTCTATGTCGTGACGCGACGGTTGTACATCGGCGCTATGCCGGGTCAACTCCGGTCCGCTGTGCACGGCGAAGTGTTTCGGTGTGGAGACCGTCTTCAGATACTTTGGGTCGTCCCCTTGCATGCAGGTCACGTAAGCGAGGGCGAGACGCGAGGTCAGGTAGGGGTCCTCGCCATAAGTCTCCTGGCCGCGTCCCCAACGTGGATCGCGAAAGATATTGATGTTGGGCGACCAGACGTCGAGCCCATGGTATTGGTCGCTGGAGCCATCAGGATGCAGTTGGGCGGCATACTTGGCGCGGAACTCAGTGCTGATCACTTCGGCGACCTGATGTATCAAAGGCTCGTCGAAGCTGGCGGCCATGCCAATCGCCTGCGGAAACACGGTTGCGTACCGGTCGCCCAGATCTCCGTGCAGGCCCTCGTTCCACCAGTGGTACGCAGGAATGCTGAGCCGGGGGACAGCATCGGACGCATCGCCCAGTTGCGAGACTTTTTCCTCCAGAGTCATGCGCGACACCAGGTCGGCGACCCGCTCATCGACGGGAAGTTTTGAATTCTTGTACGCGGGTTCTCCAGAGGTCTGTTGCGCGAATAATGTTGAACAAATCGCGGCGCAGAGAAATGCGCCGATGAAGATAGCAGTCTTCTTTTTCATGTGCCCCGCTGCTGGTCAGGGCTGCATCATAACCGGTCCGTTTGAGGCTGTGTATCCATATTTCGCTCGAAAAACTATATTTTCCGAAATTGCCTCGAGAGACATTGACCGACCAAGCTAAGAGCAAAAGCTAAGAGCTAAGAGCTTTTCTTCTCTTCTCAATATAAAATACTCATGTGAACCGCAGACCCAACCCATTCACCGTCAAGAAAGCCAGATCGGTTCCTGCCGCTGAGACCGGAGAGGAAGCAGCCTTCCTGCGTGCGCTTGGCCAGAACCAGTCGCAGGTTACGCTCAAGCTGGTCAGCGGGGAAGTCATCAGTGGCTGGATTGAGTATTACGACGAAAAGATGGTGCGGCTCACGCGCACCGACGCTCCTAATCTTTTTATCTACAAAGATCAAATCGCCTACATTGCCGAAGCGGAAAACGGCGAGCAAACCTGAAGTTTGGCAATTAAGGTTACTTCATAGCAAGAGCTAAGAGCTTCTACCGTTGATACGTCCCCATCAGCTCAACCTGCGCGAGGATATGGTTTTGCATCGCGCCCACGACCTGCTGCTTGGTCGCTCCCGGCTTGAGGTCCAGTTTCTTCTCTAAAGCATAGAGCCTGAAAAAATAGCGATGCGGATTTCCCGGGGGTGGACATGGGCCTCCGTAGCCTATCTTTCCGAAGTCATTCGTGCCCTGGCTTCCGCCGCCGGGGATTGTGGCTTGCTTGGGCACTGCTTCAGGAAGCTGGCGCAGGTTCGGGGGCAGATCATACACAACCCAATGGGTCCATGTGCCGGCAGGCGCGTCCGGATCATCGGCGATCAGGGCAAGACTCTGTGTGTTAGCCGGTGGGTCGCTCCATTGCAACGGTGGAGAGACATCGGAGCCTTCACAGGTGAACTTCTTAGGAATCGAGCTACCACCCGAAAAAGAAGGACTTTGCAGCCAAAATGTCATGACCGAACCTCGTGGTGTGTCGGAAGAAGGTTGCTGCTGGTTAGCTACTTGCCCGCCAGACTGGCAACCGATGAGCAGCACAATGAAGAAAACAATGTTGGCGCTATGGGCGGCTTTTTGACAACGAAGGGAAACACCGTGCATTTTGTGCTCCTGTGAATATGTTATCGAAATTTCTTGCAATGACTAGCCGATAACTTGCGACTGCAGCTCCCATAATTGGCTGAATACCGATGGCTGAGTATTGAATGCTTTCTCATGAGTTGCGAATTCAGTATGCGATCAAGCAAAACTCTTTTACATTAGATTCATGTCTTCTGATTGGGAGTTTGTTCGCCAGGCCGCAGAAATTGCGCGCGAGGGCGGAGCACTGCTGATGCAGTATTTTGCCCAGAACGTCGCCGTCGAATACAAGGGCGACGCCGATCTGGTCACCATCGCCGACCGCACCTCAGAGAAGCTGCTGGTCGAGCGCCTGCACACGGCCTGGCCACAGCACGACATCCTGGGGGAAGAGGGGACCCTTACCCGCTCGGGCAGCGACTATCGCTGGTACGTCGATCCACTGGACGGCACCACGAACTTCGCTCATGGGTATCCGGTGTTCTGCGTTTCCCTGGGCCTGGAACATCGCGGCGAACTGATCGCCGGGGTCATCTACGATCCCACTCGCGACGAACTGTTTGCCGCTGAAAAAGGCAGAGGCGCAACGCTGAACGGCAAACCGATCCATGTTTCGAAGACCGCCAAACTGGTCGAGAGTCTTCTGGGGACCGGGTTTCCCAGCCACAAGCGCCATAAGAACCCGAATATTCATTTTTATCATCAGCTCACGTTGCGCTCGCACGGCGTCCGCCGCGCCGGGTCGGCCGCGCTCGATCTGGCCTACGTCGCCTGCGGCCGCTACGACGGCTTTTGGGAGTTCAACCTTAATTGCTGGGATACGGCCGCAGGTGTTGTGATTGTGCGCGAGGCCGGCGGCGTGGTGGGCAATTTTTCCGGCGGGCCGTTTGATATATCCAGCCGCGAGGTGCTGGCCTCCAATGGACTGATCCACGAAGAGCTGTTGAAGAATTTTCAGGAAATTTTTGCCGGCCGCAGGCTGGAGGAGCTGCCTAGTCCGGTGGAATATGCGCAACGAAGAAACAGTTCATGATCGCGCGGTTTGTGCGACATGGAGAATTCGAATTAGAATATTTAATTGGAATGAGGTGAGAATGTCCGTGTTGAAACTGTTGGACACTTTTCCGGGAATTATAAGAACAACTCGAAGAGCCTTCCTTTTTGCTGTGCTGCTGGTTGCCGTTGGTGCTGCAGCTGCTGAAGAAGCCCCTGCCCATGGAAAATATCTCATTTACGTCGGCACCTACACCGAGGGGGAGAGCAAAGGCATTTATGCTTATCGTTTCGATGCGGAAACAGGTCAGTCAGCCTCGCTTGGCCTGGCAGCGGCAACTACGAATCCATCGTTTCTTGTGATTCATCCCAATCGCCGGTTTCTTTATGCGGTGAATGAGGTTGCCAACTACGAAGGCAAGCCCAGCGGCGGCGTCAGCGCTTTTGTCATTGATCAGCAGACTAGTAAGCTGACCTTAGCGAACGAAGTAGCCTCACTCGGAGCCGATCCTTGCTATGTGTCGTTGGATAACACGGGCAAGTATGTCCTGGTCGCGAACTACACGGGAGGCAGCGTAGCCGTGTTTCCTGTCATGGAAGACGGAGGACTGGGCAAAGCCTCGGCCTTTGTGCAGCACAGCGGCTCCAGCGTGAATCCGCGACGCCAGGAAGGGCCGCACGCGCACTGGATCAGCATGTCTCCCGATAACCGCTTTGCCATTGCAGCGGATTTAGGGCTCGATCAGTTGATCGTCTATCCCTTTGACGCGCCCGCAGGGACGCTTGCGCCGAACCATCGCCAATGGGTAAAGCTTGTTCCGGGAGCCGGCCCACGGCATATTGTCTTTCATCCCAGCGGCAAATTTGTTTATGAGATCAGCGAGTTGTATTCCACCATCGCCGGGTTTTCATACGATGCGGCAAAAGGAAGCCTGCATGAGTTGCAGACGGTCTCGACTCTGCCCAAAGACTTTGGAGGCTATAACGATGCCGCCGAGGTGCAGGTGCACCCGACAGGTAAGTTCCTGTATGCCTCGAACCGTGGGCATGACAGCATTGCCGTGTTTACTATCAATGCCGCCACTGGCGCCCTTACCCCTGTAGAGTACGTTCCTACGCAGGGTAAGACGCCACGCAATTTCGCGATTGACCCGACGGGCTCGTATCTGTTCGCAGCCAATCAGGACTCCAACAACATTGTTATCTTTCGTATCGACCCGCAGACTGGCCGCCTGACTCCGACGGGCCAGGTACTCGAGGTGCCGTCGCCGGTTTCTGTAACATTCATGGCGACGGAGTGATCTCCAGTTGTCTTTCCGGGGTTGGTCCCCCGTTCTTTGAACAAGAAGTTCTGCCATACTTACAGGCAAACTGGTGAAAGGCGCGTTGTTTGCCATGTTCGAATATCGGAATCAGGAAATTCCCAAAATGATATAGATGCCGAATTATGTTTTGGTAGTTCTTGATTCTGGTAAGGCAGAGGATATGATAAGGGGAAGATTTGTGCGATGAAGAGACTCAAATTTCTCATTTCGCTTTCGATGCAGGAAAGCCCCTACCAAAGACTGCTTGCGGCCAGTGCGCAGGAAGCCGCCGGTCATCTCGGTATAGATATAGAAATCGTCTATGCTGCGAATGATGCGATTACCCAAGGCGATCAACTGTTGAATGCGATTCAATCGCGCTCGAATGATTCCGGGCTGGACGGGATCCTGTGTTCGCCCGTGGGGACAAACATGGTGCAAGTGGCACGCCATGCTACCGCAAAGGGTATTGGGTGGGTATTGCTCAACCGTGAAGACGACTATATCGCCGAACTGCGCAGGACCTGCAGCACGCCGGTTTTTAGTATCGGTATGGATCAGGAGGAGATCGGGCGAATTCAAGGGCAGCAATTCGGCGCGTTGCTTCCTGAAGGTGGCCTGGTCTTATACATTCTTGGACCGCAGTATTCTATTGGACAACAGCGCTTGAGCGGGATGCAGTCGGCTAAGCCCTCGAACATTGAGGTGAGAACGTTACCTGGCAACTGGAGCCAGGAGAGTGGATGTAACGCCATTAAAGCCTGGCTCAGACTGAGCACATCGGGTACGGCTCCGGCGAGTCTGGTGGCTGCGCAAAATGACGCCATGGTCATGGGCGCCCGGCAGGCATTTGATGAGCTCACCGGCAACCAACGGGATCGGTGGACGAACCTGCTGTTTACCGGAGTGGATTGCTGCCCCGGAGTCGGACAAGAATGGGTCCGCAAGGGCTTGCTGACGGCTTCGGTAATCAACCGGCCGGTTACCGCCATTGCGCTCGAGATGTTCGTCCAGGCGAGTCGGGCGAAGTCGCAACCGCCGGTCAAGACACTGCTGGCGTCGGCCTCGTATCCGGAAATTAGAGAGCTGCGGGAAATACGGGCAGGAAAAGGTTCCTTTCAGTTCCTATCGAAATAAACCATCGCGTGTTAGCCGATTTCCCGCAGCCAGGAAGAGGGTGTGTCCTCAGGAGATTCGAAATGCCGTTCGTGGTGATGCCGACAGTCCTCTCCGTATAGAAAATGGCGCAAAATTCGAGGATGAATGGTCTGAATCGCCAAAAGCAGAGCGCTTAGATCGTAAAGCATCAAAAAAAATCACCAAAAGATGTCACGATTGACGTTTCGGAAAAGAGGGTCTATGAAATTTCGCAGTACGGCGTGGTTTGGTCCAGCCGATAGAGACGGCTTCATTCATCGCAGTTGGATGAAGAACCAGGGGCTGCCCGATCATTTGTTTGATGGGCGTCCGGTAATTGGGATCTGCAATACCTGGTCGGAGCTGACTCCGTGCAACTCGCATTTTCGCAGGATCGCCGACCACGTGAAGCGCGGCGTCTATGAAGCCGGCGGCTTCCCCGTGGAGTTCCCAGTGATGTCGCTGGGTGAGACCCTCATGCGGCCGACGACAATGCTCTTCCGCAACCTGGTCAGCATGGATGTTGAGGAATCCATCCGCGCCAACCCGGTGGATGGTGTCGTGCTTCTTGCCGGCTGCGACAAGACCACGCCTGCGCTCTTGATGGGCGCCGCAAGTTGCGATCTTCCGGCGCTCATGCTTTCCGGCGGCCCCATGCTTAACGGCAAGTTCCGCGGAGGCGACATCGGGTCGGGAACTGACGTGTGGAAGTTCAGTGAAGACGTTCGCTCCGGTGCGATGACCATGTGCGAATTCATGGATGCCGAAGCCTGCATGAGCCGCTCTGCCGGGCATTGCATGACCATGGGCACTGCCTCGACGATGGCATGCATGGTTGAGGCGCTGGGCGTGGGACTGCCGTCGAACGCGGCCATTCCTGCGGCTGATTCGCGCCGCTACGCTCTCGCCCACCTCGCCGGGCGGCGCATCGTTCAGATGGCCCATGAAGACCTGAAGCTGTCGAAGATTCTAACGCGCCAGGCTTTTGAAAACGCTATTCGCGCGGTGGGCGCAATTGGCGGCTCGACCAACGCTGTGATTCATCTGCTGGCCATCGCCGGCCGTGTGGGCGTCAAGCTCACCCTGGAAGACTGGGACACACTGGGACGCGACGTTCCCTGCCTGGTGAATATCATGCCCTCAGGCAAGTACCTGATGGAGGATTTTTATTATGCCGGCGGACTTCCGGCGGTCATCCGCGAGTTGGGCAATCTAATTCATGGCGACGCGCTGACGGTAAACGGAAAAACCATGGGCGAGAACGTCGCCGACGCTCCCTGTTACAACCGCGATGTGATCAAACCGTTGAGCGACCCGTTCAAGGCCAATGGCGGCCTTGCGGTTGTGCGCGGTAATCTCTCTCCTAATGGCGCAGTGATCAAACCCTCGGCGGCCACGCCCGCACTGATGAAGCATCGCGGCCGCGCCGTCGTTTTTGAAAACATAGAGGACTTCCAGGCCCGTATTAACGATGATTCACTCGACATTGACCCGAGCTGCGTTATGGTGCTCAAGAATTGCGGCCCGCGCGGATACCCGGGAATGCCCGAAACGGGAAATATGCCCCTGCCGCCCAAGATTCTGAAGCAAGGCGTTACCGACATGATCCGCATCTCCGATGCGCGCATGAGCGGCACCGCCTATGGCACAGTGGTGTTGCACGTTTCTCCGGAGGCAGCCGCCGGAGGCACGCTGGCTCTGGTACAGAATGGGGACATTATCGAATTGGATGTCGCTGCCCGCCGGCTGCACCTGGATGTTCCCGAACCGGAACTCGCTCGCCGCCGCAACGCGTGGAAACCGCCGCAGCCGCCCTCCGAGCGCGGATATTACCAGCTCTATCATCAGCATGTTCTCCAGGCTGACCGCGGCGCTGATCTGGATTTTCTAGTCGGCAGCAGCGGAGCCGAGATACCACGCGAGTGCCACTAAAAGCAGGGATGGCGTTTGCAACCGGCGGTCTGCATGAGGCCGCCTCTCAATGCTGCGATTTGTCGCCGATCCGGAAACTGACCCGCTACCCAAACCTCGCTTTGAAGGAACCGGCCAAAGCGAGTGTGTACTGCCCAGGTTCCGACCTGAACGTGATGTGTTCGCCCGCCTTACTCTGCGGCAAAATGCAGGGGAGATTTCCACCCAACTCTGGTAAGGTTACGAAAGTAGCAGGGAACAGGCCGACTAAAGTCATCTACTGGAGCCTTTCTCCCGCCTCTATATTCACATGTTGAAGCCCAAAGCCAGCAAGCGAGCTGACGCAAATAAGGAACCCATGAAAGGCCAGCGCGTCAATAATCGGGTCAGCCCCCAGGATAGACGTGTGCCCACCCGCACCAGGCTTCTGAAGATGCTCTACCGGCTGACCATGCCCGGAGGCATGTTGCTGCTGATTTTAGCCCTGCTGGCGCATGCCGGGCTGTTCGCCGACACGAAGACCCCCTTCGTGCGTTTTTACGCTTACTTTGTCTTTGGAATTGGTTTGCTGCTGAGCGCTTACTTCAAGCGCAGCCGGCTGTTCTTCGCGATTCTTGTCGTCGTTTTGGCCGAGCGCACTCTGGGATGGTATGCGCCCGGATTTTTGTCGGCCAAGGTGAGCAAATCCGTCTTTGAGGCCATTGCCTTGTTGTTGCCGCTCAACCTGCTGGCGCTCACCTTCATGCGCGACCGCGGCATTATTTCTCCGGCGGGAAAACAGCGGATCGCGTTCATTGCGTTCCAGATCATCGCCGTTGGAATCCTTTGCGTACCGGCGCAAGCCTACGCCGCCACCGTGCTGGACCATGTATTCATCGACCGGCATCTTTTGCAATGGAGCAGCATCTCTCAGCCGGCCTTGCTGGCCTTCATCGTAGCGGCGGTGGCCATGATTGTTTCGTTGGTCCGCAAATACCAGCCGGTGGAAAGCAGCCTGTTCTGGGCGCTGGTGGCTGCGTTCGTGGCCCTGCAGATCGGCAGGGGCAATCATCTTTCCAGTATTTATTTTGCCACTGGTGGATTAATTCTCATCATCGCCGTGCTTGAGACTTCGCATGCCATGGCCTACCGCGACGAGCTCACGCAGTTGCCCAGCCGCCGCGCGCTGAACGAGACTCTGCTCAAGCTGGGAGACTCCTATAGCATCGGGATGCTTGACGTTGATAACTTCAAGAAATTCAACGACAGCTACGGACACGAGGCCGGCGACCAGGCGTTGCGCATGGTGGCATCGAAGCTGGCGACCATTGCCGGCGGCGGCAAGCCGTTCCGCTACGGGGGAGAGGAATTTACCGTCGTCTTTCCCGACAAATCGGTGAGCGAGGCTTACACCTACCTGGACACCATGAGAAAGATGATTGAGCAATCCGTCTTTACCGTGCGCGGCAAAGACCGGCGCAGGCAGAAAAACAGCAAAGCACCTCGCAATGGCACCCGTGAAGTTGAAGTCAACGTTACCGTGAGCATCGGCGTGGCCGCGCGTGACGAGGAAAAAGCCACGCCCGACCAGGTGATCCGCTCCGCCGATAAGGCGCTCTACCGCGCCAAAGCCAAAGGACGCAACCGCACCATCGCCGTGAAGCCCGCCAGTGAAGAGATGCGCATCGTCAGCATCCGCTAAACTCCAGCAATAGATATCAATAACTGCCGTGGTAACATCGCTGGCTTATGGCCTCCATCCCCAGCAGCATGCGCGCAGTGCAACTTGGAGCCTACGACGGCAAGCCGGAGAGCATCGCGGTGGTGCAAATGCCTGTGCCGCGTCCAGGCGCGGGAGAGGTGTTGGTGCGCATTGCCGCGGCGCCGGTGAACCCTTCAGATGTCGCGTTTGCGCGCGGACTTTATGGCTTCAAGAAACCGTTGCCTGCCATTCCCGGTTTCGAAGGCAGTGGCACAGTCGTAGAAGCAGGCAGTGGAATGATGGCCGGGTTCCTGAAAGGGAAGCGAGTAGCGTGCCACGCCGCCGATCCAAAGATTGCCGGCGGCACCTGGGCAGAATACCTGGTGACGCCCGCAAGCGCTGCCGTTCCGCTGCGCAAAGAGGTAGACATAGAACAGGGCGCGACCATGCTGGTCAATCCCATGACGGCGTGGGCGATGGTGGAAGCCGCGCGACAGGGGAGACATCCGGCAATTGTTCAGACTGCCGCGGCCGGCGCATTGGGGCGAATGATCCTGCGGCTGGCGTGGAAGTTTTCCATTCCCATAATCAACGTTGTGCGGCGCGCCGAGCAGGTAGAACTTCTGCGCGGAATGGGCGCCGAGCATGTTCTGAACAGCAGCGACGGGGACTTTGATATCAAACTTCGCGAGCTCTGCCGGCAACTCAAAGCCAGCATTGGCTTCGATGCTGTAGCCGGCGATATGACGTTGCGCGTGCTGCGCGCGCAACCCAAAGGGAGCCGCATGCTGCTGTATGGCGCCCTGGCGCTGGCGCCATGCCAGGTGGATCCGGGATCGCTGGTTTTTGAAGGCAAGCGCGTCGAAGGTTTTTGGCTGAGCGGCTGGCTGCGCGACAAAAGCTTGCTCAGCAAATTCAGAATCGCACAGCAGGTGCAGAAGCTGCTCGCCAATGAGTTGAAGACCGAGTTCCAGGCGCGCTTCCCTCTGGAAGAGGCCGCCCGCGGCTTGCAGCAATATGCGGCGAATATGACAGCCGGGAAAATTCTTTTGGTTCCGTAGAAAACAATTCACCACGGAGACACGGAGGCACGGAGAAAAACATTATGGCAATCAGTCAGGAAACTACTGGCAACTGGAAGCCGGCAACTGGCAACTGCCTTTAGGCTTTTCCCCGCATCTTGGCCGCCCACCAGCGCACACCGACAAACAGGAAGCGCCAGTCGTGGAAGAATTCAGGCGCTTTGCGCTCGAAGGCGTGTCCGATGAATTGCAACGCCCATCCGAACAGGAACAGGGCCAGCGCGTAGACCCATAGCCAATGGACGAAGATGGCGGCCACGAACAGCGCGAGCGAGAGGACGATGGTAGGAATCCCGAAGGTGTGGCACATCCGGTTTATGGGATGTTGATGGCTGCTTGCGTACTGCGCGATCCATTGCTCGTTGGTGCGTCCGCCCAGCATAGGTGGAAATTATACTCCTGGCCGGCGAGCCGCTAGAAGCGGTTTAGCTCTGTTGCCATCCTTGCAGTAATAGTCGGTTTGGGGATTGGAATTGAGCCAGACAGGATTGAAGCAGCCTGAGAAAAACCCTAGGTCCCTCCACACCGCCGCCAAGCGCGGCTTCGGTCGGGATGACAAAAGTCGGATTAGGGAACAAGCATGTCAACCGAGCCAAGCTGTTTCATAATCCCCAAACCAGTTATGAAGGAGCTTCCAAGCCTCTTTCTTGCTAGAATTTACTTGTGGTACCG